>Ga0272449_1004528_pt1 | contig 11279 bp, 14 predicted proteins | sample YNPCB0241_FD_198679 | JGI IMG/M metagenome (GOLD analysis project Ga0272449, IMG submission 198679) | Hot spring sediment microbial communities from Yellowstone National Park, WY, United States - YNP-CB-024-1 | ecosystem: Environmental > Aquatic > Thermal springs > Hot (42-90C) > Sediment...
ACCGGTTCGGAACTTCACCGCCCGCTGGCTGTGGTTTATATTGGCGGGTTTGTTTTTGCTATTATGCTGAGAATGTTTGTGGTGCCGGTGCTTTATGAATTGTTTGCCCGCCAGTCCCGCCCGTAAAGGGGTGACAGGTCATTTTTTCCCCTAATTTCTTATCTTTTATTTCAGGAAACTGACTATTACCAATTGGGACGATTTCGCCTTGGCTTAGACATCTTGCCAAAATTGCCTTAAGTCTATTCAGGACATCTTAAATTGAAAAGGGAGGAATTTAGCCTTAATTTTCGTTAAATAATAGCACTTCTAGAGGACCGCTTCCACCAATAAGTATCTTAAACCTTTATCTCTGATTTTTTAGATCTTAAAGACATTATTCAGGCGGGTCCATATAATTTCTATTCTGCCTAGGCCTTATCTAAATCATCAAAATTGTACGAAAAATTAGTTGACAATTAAAATTCTTATATTTTATTATAAAGCTCTGACATATTGCATAATGTTAGTAATCAGGAAAGGGGAAATAATTATAAAAAGGCGTAATAAAAATAAATGATTTCTCCTGTTAATAGTCTTTCTCCATACAGTTTTTATAAGAAATTCTTAGGAATCGAATCTCCCTATGAGTATCAATTAGTTTTATGGGAAAGAATACAATCTTCTAAATTTCCTTTATTGGTCAAAGCACCCACAGGCTCAGGAAAGACTGAAGCTGTTCTTGCCCCGTTTTTATTTCAATTTGTCGAAAACAAATTCTATATTGCTCCCAGGTTGATATATGTCTTGCCAATGAGGGTACTGGTGAACAATATTGCTACGAGGATTCAAAATTACGCCCATAAGGTCTCCCCTTATATTTCTGTTAAGATTCAGCATGGAGACATACCCGATTCTCCCTTCTTCTTGTCAGACATTATAATAACTACCCTTGACCAATTCTTATATGGTTTTGCCCGAGCCAGCCATCAAGTTGGTCATCATATAGATATTCCTGCTGGTGCAATAGCCTCTTCTTTAGTGGTCTTCGATGAAGCTCATATGTACAGAGACGAGTTTACCTTTTCTATTATGAGAGCTTTAATGGAAATTCTATATCAGAGTAACGTACCCTTTGTTTTGATGAGTGCTACAATTCCAGAAAGCCTTGAAAATAGCCTTTTCGAGAATATTTCAATTTCAAATAATCAAAAGATAATTGCAGATGTAAAATCGGGGGGACAAATCCGGATTTCTATTGAGCAAACTGTATTATGTGAAAATGACAGTGTTTATATCAGTGATGAACTGTTAGATAAAATTAAAAATAAGAGGACCCTAATAGTTGTGAATCAGGTAAAAAGAGCGCAGAAAATTTATAACCATATAAAAAGTGCCTTAGGGATCCCGAATGAAAACATCGTGCTGCTGCATTCTCGATTTACCCAGAAACATAGAAAGGAGCATGAAAATAAAGCCATTTCTTTAATTCCTCATAAAGATAATGGAAGGGTTGTGGTTCCAAATAATGCTGGCATTGTTATATCCACTCAGGTCCTTGAAGCTGGCATAGACTTCTCTGCCGAGTTACTTTTGACTGAGCTAGCGCCAGCCGATTCTATAATCCAGAGAGCTGGAAGATGTGCCAGATACGAAGGCGAGGAAGGTGAAATGATTATCTTCCCTGTGGAAGATGAAAAGGGTTATTTGCCGTATAAGAGAGAGCACCTGACAAATGCTCTTAATTGGCTTCAAACTAATAAAGAATTTAACTTAAAGAAATTTGAAGAAGTCTGCAAATTTGTAAATGAGACGCTGGATTATCGAGCTAATGATTTTGAGGCCGCTGATACATTGATCGATTTATATGAATGTGTTTTATATGCTGATATTGAACCATCAAATATCCAGATAAGAAAAAGCAAACCCGTCCGATTATTGGTATTAGATGTTCCCGAGGGAAGCGCTGAGAAAACGAGAAAAGCTATAGAAGATACCTTAAGGAAAATGAGTCCGAATAGTCTTAGAGATATTTCAATTGATATGGACATAGGTGTTGCTTGGCTCCTTTTTAAAAATGATAACAGACCAATCCAGTGGGAAATCCAATGGAGATACAATTCTGAAAAGAAATTTAATGAGGCCTTTGTAATAGATTTATTTAAAGGCAAGAAAAATCCGGAGCAAGAGGATTCAAGAATAGCACCTTTTAAAACTTATGTGATAGATAAGAAGCATTATAAACCAGATACGGGGATAGAAATAGATGTCAGCTGGATTATTTAGCGCCCCTGGAGAGATATATCTGGACCACATTAACAGATGTCAAGAGAAGCTTGGAATTATAATGAAAAATTTTATCAGTACGATCAAAAGAGTCTTTAATGAGCCGCTACCGGAAAATGAATTAGAAAAATATTTCCAGAGGATGGTAATCTACCATGATATTGGTAAACTTACAAAGAGCTGGCAGGAAAGGTTAGGAAGTGGCAGGAAACTGCCAAATCATGCAGCTATAGGAGCAGCTGTTTTTTATAAAGTACATAATTCAGAAGATATTCCTGAAAGTATAAAAAACGCCGTATCTTTTGCTATTGCTATTCACCACACTGACAGAGGGCTTCTTGGTGATAATATTGAAAAACCTGATGTTCAGGCAATATTAGATGGGATTGCTGATAATAATGGATATTTAATATGGGACGAGCGAAAAAAAGAATTAGAGGGAGATTATTTTCCTGAAGAAGCACGTAAGCTTAGCATTGCAGACTTAAAGTCTATGGCCAGGGGCCTGAGGCTTTGGGCCAAGGGGTGCGGATTGTTAGAACAACATAAAAGAAGAATGCAAGCTTGTTTAGCCCATCATATATTGAAGTTGTGCGATATCTCGGCGGCTGCGGCAAGAAAAGAATACCAGAGTAAGGAAGATTATTTCGGCGGATGGCTTATGGTAGAAAATATTAAAGATTGTGTCGACGCTATGATAAAGAGAGTTTAAAGAATGAGTATAACCCTTTACACTCCAGCAACCGGTTTTCCTGACCTAGAAGCAAAGATTGCTTTCGGATTGGCCAGAGTTGGAATTGAAGCTGTTGGGTTAGATAAGGTTTCATTAAATGATGAAGGGGGATTTTATTCAATTGAGATTAATGAAGATGAGATTGAAAAAATTAATGAAGTTTTTAATCTGATTTGCAAAAGGGTTCTTTCCTCAAAATACATTCCTTTTTCCACCCCCGGGATAACCGGCCGAAGCGCTGAAAGTATACCTGTAGCCCCAAAAGAATTTTTCAGCTTAGACCAATATAATGAGATAGCAGTTAAAAGAGAAAATAGAAGATCAGAGAACTTATGTGGCCATGAGGGAATTCGAGTAGGGAATATTATTGGATTCGCTGTTTCAACATCCTATCATCATGGCAGAAACGGCATTGATGTATCTATTCAGCAAAATATTCCAAGAAGACCTACAAACCCAAAGAATATTTGTAAAACATGTGCATTATTAGCACTCCTTGGTACTTGGTATGGCACATTTATATTTGAATTAAGTGATAAGGAAGTCATAGCTGTTCCAATTCCCAGGGGTGTTGTAAAAGGAAATAGGCTTCAAGAAATATTTTCTTTACAACATCAAATAAGAGGAGATCGATTAAATCTGAAAACTCCTCAGACTTTAATACCGCTCATATTTTTGTCCAGGATCCCGTCCTCTGCAGATATATTAAAACAATTTGATTTATTTATTGGAGTTTTAAGTCGCCAACAGGGATATCATGTGGATGGATTGTTTCTAATACCAATTCAACAATATTTAGATTTTTTGGAAAAGTCCCCTTTTAATGTTGCTGCTATTAATAAATTAATCGATAAATTAATAAGGGGGGAACCATGCAGATCTTTGATTGAGTTGAATCAAGCGATATATCTTGCTGATAGAAATTCTTTATTAAACTTCTGCCGGTTATATGTAAAGGAGACATCAGAGACCGAATATGTTAATCTGTTATACCCCGAAACAGCTAAATATCTTCTAAAGGAGGTAGCTATGATTGACCAGAATATTATAGAAAATCCTTCTCTTGCAAGTCTTGCCAGCACCTTAAGATATTTTATAAGACAAAGAAAATATGGATATGCAGATGACATTAGAAATGCAAGAAAGGATTCAAGAGAATTTGAAGAAACAATTGCCAAAATGCTGAGGGAGGGCAGATTGAGACTTGAGCAAAAGGAAAAAATTCACCTACCAACAGAAGCTGAAATAAAAGAAGTATTTCGTTTGGCCAATAAGGATTTTGAGGCGACCAAGACTGCCCTTGTTGTCCTTGCCTTTTCTTTTCCCTCAAAACCAGATGAAGCAGAGGTAAAGGAGAGTCAGGATGACTGATGCTATTTCAAATTTTCGAAAAAATTACTTTGCGTACATAAAGGAGAGCCATAAAGTAAAAGACACGGGAATAATTGGCACTCAAATCGGGATAAGGACGAAAAAGAAAAGGGATATTGATATTTCCGTGAAACATGAGAAAGGATAAAAGCCCTTTGATAACTGAATGGAAAAATTTTCTTTTTAGAAAATATTAATAGCAAGGGGAGATCTTATGCTTTAAATAATCCTAGAAAGGCTAAAACATTATAAATGGGAAAATAAATTTATTGGCGAGATACAATCATATTGAGCGAAGAAATTAATATTAATGGTTTTGAGATAATTTATGATAAAGTTAAAAGTAAAATTCGCGGTTTAAATCGGCAAAAAATATAAAAATAAATAGGAGGCAAAAAATGATTAAATTTTTAACACTTGCTGTAAAGATTCAATTGAATGTGCATGACCTTAATAATGAAACAGGGGCAGGCAATGTGACCGACATAAGGATTATAGAATTTCTTGATGAAGAAGGAAAAAGATTAGAGGCACCGGCAGTTTCAGGAAGGATGCTTAAGCACTGGCATTTTGAAGCGATGAATAATTTAATCTTGAGGGGCCCGTATTCTAATGTTCCTCTATGCGATGCATGTAAAGCAGGAGAGCCGATTAGGCCTGGAGAAATAAAAAATGGAACGTTGGTACAAGTAGCTAAACCTGAATCAGAAGCAATCCTTTCTTGTGCTGTTTGTGATATTCATGGATTTTTAATAGCTCAGGAAGCTGAGGGTGAATCGAAAGGAATATCTTCGAGAAGAGCCTCCAGAGCAATGTTCTCATGGCTTATGCCACTCTTGGATGCTGAGATAGCTCAGAGGCAGGTGGTTCATACAAGGGTATCGCAACAACAGGAGATGGCAAAAGGAGAGGGAGCGGCTCAGATGATATTCAATAAATCCTATGCTTCCGGTATTTATGCTTTCGTTTCGGCCCTTGATGTAGAAAGAATTGGGCTTGTTGAGTTAAATCTTGGAAGTAATAATCCTTATGCCATAGATGACAGCAACGGACGAAAGGATAGGATTAAGGTGGCAATCGAGGCATACCGTTTGATGCTTTCTGGTCAGCTGGGCGCCAGCCTTTCCCATGCTCTGCCCCATCACAATCCAATAGAAATTCTTGTAGGATATTCTGAAAAAAGACCTTTACCTTTTCCTGTGTCGCCAATGTACTCAGACTATCTGACTAAGACCATTGGACTTATGCCACAGGACACAGTGTTTTTGTACTGGGGTAACGCCACTCATGAAAAAGTAAAAAAGAAGAACACTATTAATGAAATATTTGATGAACTTATGAGTAAGGTTTGAAAATGAAGGCTTTAGTTTTTGATATTCGCCTGAACTCGCTGTATTCGCTAAGAATTCCATTTACCTGGCAATCTGCGCTTACTTATCCCATATTACCAGCTTCAGCCGTTATCGGCATGCTGGCTAATGCCCTTCAACGTTACAAAAATAATAAACATCCCGTATATTATCTTAAATTGATAGAAGAAGAAGTGTTAATGGCGAGATCAAGGCTGAAAAGACCAGCAGTTCTCAAAAGTTACATTACTTCGGCTGTAATCAAGTGGCAGGATAATTTTCCAGGTGGGAAATTTACCAACGCCCTTGGGAGAGAATATGCTTATTCTAAAATGATGCAGATATTGGCTATTTTTAATAGCGAATCTTTAATAGAAGATATTACAGAATCATTACAAGTAACGCCGCTTACTTGTGGAGATAGCGAATCGCCTATTTCTCTGGAAGGAGAAATATCAATCAATGAAGCCTTTGAAGTCAGCGAAGAGGAAGTAGTAACAGAATTTCCTGTTCCTTTTAAAAAAGAAACAAAGATAATTGAAGGCAATGGAAAAGTCTATTTGATGCATGAAAGGTGTCAGAAAAAGGGCAATAATTTTCCCTTGATATCTTATCTGGTGCCAGTCAAAGAGGAACAGGGCATATTAAAGCCTTCCTACTTAAAAGTAAAAATAACCGATGAGAGAGTAATAGAGATAAAAGACATAGGAAAGATAATATTGTAGGGTTTTACAAGTGAAAGTAAAAACTCTAATATTTTCTTTTGTGTGCGATAAACCTGTAGAAGGAAAGGCAGAATGGTTTAGGGGTTTTTTCGCTGAACATTTTAGAGAATATACATTAGTCCACCATCATCTTGAGGATGACAGATTACATTATTCTTTTCCGCTTATTCAATACAAGGTTATGGATGGGAAACCACTAGTCGTTGGTATAAATGAAGGGGCAGAAATTCTTCAAAGAATCTATCCAGAGCTAACTCGTTTACGGATAGGGCATCGAGAATATCAAATTATAGAAAAAACAATTATTATCAGAACAGATGATGTGGTTGTTACTCAGGAGCTTGAATCGTTTTCTTTTCTTACTCCCTGGCTGGCATTGAATGAAAAGAATTATGAAAAATACCAGAAATTTGGTTCATGGGAGAAAAGAAAAGAACTACTAGAAAGCATTCTTATCGGCAACCTACTCTCTATGTCTAAAAGTCTTGGATATACAGTTACTGATCCCATCAAAGCAGAAATCAAAAATATCAAGGAAGTCCGCACAAAGCTAAAGAATATCCCTATGATCGGATTTCTGGGGACATTTTCTGTGAATTTTAAAATCCCCGATTATTGGGGTATTGGTAAATCTGTTTCCAGAGGTTTTGGGACAGTGAAAAAAGTGGCTAGTAAAAAATGCAATTAATTATAAATAGTTACGGTTCCTATCTTCATAAAAGTGGGGATTGTTTTAAAATAAAGGCTGACGACAAGGTTTTTGAAATTTCTTCCAAAAAAGTATTTTCGATTCTTATCTGTACAGCAGCCTATATTACCACTGATGCTATCAAGATGGCGATGGAAAACAACATTGATATCGTATTTATTGATGAACTTGGGAATCCATATGGCCGGGTCTGGCATCCCAAACTTGGCAGCACGACTCATATAAGAAGGAAGCAGCTGGAGTTAGCAGAAACAGAAGAGGGATTTAAACTTGCTTTGGAATGGATAAAAAATAAGTTCAATAATCAAATAGATTTTTTGAGACGCCTCAGGACTACCAGGCCCCATAAGTCCGCTGAAATTACTGCTTTCATAGAAAAACTTCAGCAAATAGCCGACGGTTTAAATAATTTGTCCGGGACGCTGAGTGAATGCCGAGCCAGCATCATGGGGAAAGAAGGTGCAGGCGGCCGCGCTTATTTTGAGGCATTAAGTTTCCTCATGCCCGATAAATTCAAATTTAATGGCAGGAGCAGAAATCCGGCCAAGGATGAGTTTAACGCCCTTCTCAATTACGCTTATGGTGTCCTTTATTCACTTGTTGAAAAAGCCTGTATAATTGCTGGCCTCGATCCTTATGTAGGTTTCATCCATACAGATCACTACAATAAGAAATCTTTAGTTTTTGATCTTATTGAGAACTACCGTATTTGGGCTGATGAAGTTGTGGTTAACTTATTCGCCGCCAGGAAAGTAAAATCGGAATATTTCGAAAAAATTCCAAATGGTCTGATTCTGAACAAAGAAGGCAGGGCAGTTCTGCTGACAGCATTCAATTCCTATATGGATGAATCTATAAGATACAGGGGAAGAAATATAAAAAGAAATCATATAATTCAGTTTGATTGTCATAGAATCTCTAACCAATTAATAGGAAAAGGAGAATGAAATCAGGTGATAAGCTTGTCTGGGTCATTTATGATATTGTCGATAACAAGACAAGGGTCAAAATCGCCAGGGCTTGCAAAAACAAAGGTCTTTATCGCGTACAGAAGTCCGCTTTTCTCGGCATGTTAAATAAAAATCGGATAGATGAATTGAAAATTATATTCAAAGATATCATCAACTTAGAAAAAGATTCAATTTACATTTTCCCTATGTGTGAAGACGATTTTAAAAGTGTAATCTTGCTAGGGCAGGCTTTCGATGAGGAAATTGTTTCAGATAAATTAAGGACACTGTTAGTTTGAGAGAGTTAAATGCATAGTCAAAGAGACCAAAAAAAAGGAAACCAGCGATCCGAAGAGCGTGGAATAATCCTGGAAGAAAATTCTAGTACAGTTTTTTCTGCAACAGATATTGAATTTGATACCGAAACCACTCCTATGATTACACCCTCAGAAATAATAGAGCATCTTTTCTGCCCCAGATACACCTATTTTATGAATTGCTTAAACATCCCTCAGCATGAAGAACTAAGATACAAGGTTTTGAAAGGAAGGGAGCTGCATGAAAATAAGGAAAAGGTGAATATTGACTATGTCAGAAAAAGGCTGGGCTGTGTCGAGAAAGAAATTTCAGTTTACCTTGCTTCTAAGGAATTAGGAATAAGGGGGAAAATTGATGAAGTTCTTCATTTATCTGATGGAACCTTAGCGCCACTCGATTATAAATATGCAGAACACGGTGATTTTATTTTTAGGACTCATCGAGTGCAATCAGCTGTGTATGCTTTGCTTATAATGGAAAATTATGGCAAGGCAGTCAAGAAGGGCTTTATTTGTTATGTCAGGGGAGGGAGCCTAATTAAAGAAATTATTTATAGCCAGAATGATTTTAATTTCGTCAGGCAGGTAATTACAGAGATTTTTGACATAATTATAAGAGGATATTATCCTAAAAAGACTGCATGGGAAAAGAGGTGCATAGATTGTTGTTATCATAACATTTGTGTATAATTTATTAAAATATCGTATATTATATATTTCCGAAAATATATTATCGAATGAAATGATGGAAAAAAGAAAGGTGTTCTTAGATCTAAGAGGAATACTAATGAAAAAAAATTATCTACAAAAGTTTTTCGGCATATTGTATCTTATTATTTATCAATTAGATAGCCTTAAAAAGACACTGCAAAGTAAAAGAAAAATATTCAAAAACTTCTCATTTTTGGGCTTAGAAATAATCAAAATTGTTCTTAGTAAAAATGTCATAAATTATTGTAAAATAATAAGAAAAAGTAAAAAATGCGGTTGGAGAGATGCTTCCAGCAAAACAAGGATTGAAACATGAGGAAAGGAGTTAAGAAGATGAGGTTGAAAAAAAGTTGGAGAGATGCTTCCAGCAAAACAAGGATTGAAACTTTATTTTTCGTAGCCGGCAGCGTTTTGGGCTTTCTGGTTGGAGAGATGCTTCCAGCAAAACAAGGATTGAAACTGGGTGAATATGTTAGCCATAATGGCAAAGAGCGAGGTTGGAGAGATGCTTCCAGCAAAACAAGGATTGAAACTGAATTTAGTTTTAGCGCCACGAGCGACCCACGAAAGTTGGAGAGATGCTTCCAGCAAAACAAGGATTGAAACTGTAGTTCCCTTCATTACTACAAAATCATAGCAAAGTTGGAGAGATGCTTCCAGCAAAACAAGGATTGAAACAAACAACACGAACGTTTTTGCCCTCTTTGGCGATTAGTTGGAGAGATGCTTCCAGCAAAACAAGGATTGAAACTCTATTGCTTTTCCAATATATATTGGCGAATATTCAGTTGGAGAGATGCTTCCAGCAAAACAAGGATTGAAACCTCACCATAGCCGATTGGAATCGGCCGCCCCTCAGGTTGGAGAGATGCTTCCAGCAAAACAAGGATTGAAACCTGAGTCTCCTTATGCAAAATATCTACAGGATGTTAGTTGGAGAGATGCTTCCAGCAAAACAAGGATTGAAACATGCCAATCGCCCTTCCTTCAAATTCAACATTTTTCCAGGTTGGAGAGATGCTTCCAGCAAAACAAGGATTGAAACATAAAATACTCCTTTTCAGAATAGCTCGTTCCAATTGTTGGAGAGATGCTTCCAGCAAAACAAGGATTGAAACTACATGAATCTGCATGCCATTTTAAGCCCTCACTGGTTGGAGAGATGCTTCCAGCAAAACAAGGATTGAAACTAGATTACAATCCAATAATCTGTATTAGGGGCAAGAGTTGGAGAGATGCTTCCAGCAAAACAAGGATTGAAACATCGTTATGTTGCTTTCTGTGTCAATCGGCTCTTGAGTTGGAGAGATGCTTCCAGCAAAACAAGGATTGAAACGATATGAAACTTTGACCTGATTTCCTCTTTTACTTCGTTGGAGAGATGCTTCCAGCAAAACAAGGATTGAAACAGGTCATATCAGCCAGAATAGAAAACAATGGCTGATGGTTGGAGAGATGCTTCCAGCAAAACAAGGATTGAAACTTATCAGATTGTTTCCAAATTATTGCCCCAGGAGCGTTGGAGAGATGCTTCCAGCAAAACAAGGATTGAAACAGCCAAGATGAAAGAGAATTCATTAGAGAGCAATTTAGTTGGAGAGATGCTTCCAGCAAAACAAGGATTGAAACAGGCTTTAAAAAGCATTAAAAAAATTGAACAAAGATTGTTGGAGAGATGCTTCCAGCAAAACAAGGATTGAAACGAGGGAAACATGATTGAGATGTTGGTGATCTTGGCAATAATTTGGATTAGCCTAAGAATTTATTTTATATTTAAACGAGGGAAACATGATTGAGATGTTGGTGATTGTGGCAGTTGGAGAGATGCTTCCAGCAAAACAAGGATTGAAATCGGAAAATATTTCAAAATATATATTAAACACTATGTAAGTGATAATATGGTTTTAATTGTTATGGATTTCAAAATAAAGGCCAGCTACAAACATTCCTCAGCAGTTCAGAATTGAACTTTTCTTTCCTATTTTTTTAGTGTAAGAGAAATCAGGCTGGGAGAGTCAGGGACTCCTTTTAAAGGTTTAATCATTGCCTGAATCAGCTCTGTCAGCATGGCTTCAACAAAAGGATTGAGGGGAAGAGTGACCTCATTTACTTTGAGATGAATCAGAGGTTCTATGGGCTTGAGTTCATG
>Ga0272449_1004529_pt1 | contig 11279 bp, 4 predicted proteins | sample YNPCB0241_FD_198679 | JGI IMG/M metagenome (GOLD analysis project Ga0272449, IMG submission 198679) | Hot spring sediment microbial communities from Yellowstone National Park, WY, United States - YNP-CB-024-1 | ecosystem: Environmental > Aquatic > Thermal springs > Hot (42-90C) > Sediment...
CACCACCGGGTCCCCCGCCCGCACCTCCTCCAGGACGACGCGGAAGCCGAAAGCCCCTTCTCCTTCCAGCCGCCCTCGCCCGTAGGGGACCAGCACCTGCCGCAAGTCGGCGCCGGCGTAGGCGAAGACGGCCCACTGGCCATCGCTCCAGACCGGCGTGAAGAGGTCCGGGTGGGCTCCGAAGTACTCCCGGGCCGGCTCGCTCCAGACCACCAGGTGCCCCACGCCCCAACGGTCCAAGAGGGAGCGCACCTCCTCCAGCGGCACCTGGCGGATGGCCCGCCCGCGAAACGCCCCAGCGTTGAGGACATTGCCCCGGTAGATGCTGTGGTGGTATCCCTCCTGGATGTGGGTCAGGTAGCGCTTGTCCGTCTCCAGGGGCAGGAGGGCTTCCAGGTGGTTGTTCTGGGGGCCGTGAGGGCTCGCCTCCCCTGGGTCGTCAATGAGGTCGTAGGAACTCTGGGCCTCCCAGAGCACCCATTCTCCCGCTGGCAGCCGGGCCACTTGGTCCATCAGCGAGGGGTGGAAGTCCCGCAGGGCAGGCACGTGGGCCAGCGGCACCGTCGCCCGTGGGGGCCAGGCCACCCACAGCAGGGCCGCCACCAGGGCCAGGGCCGCCGGGCGGAGGCGCGCCGCCTCGCCATCCCACATCCAGGCCGCCCAGACGACCGCCAGGAAGACCGGCAGGACGAACTTCAGACGTTCCAGGGCCAAGGTGAGGCCAGGGACTTCCAAAGCCGCGGCCCCTGTGGCCAGCGTTGCACACCCTGCCGCCCAGCGCGCCGGGCCCGGCCCGCGCCAGGCCACCCAGGCTGCGGCCGGCAGCGTCACCAGGAACAGGGCCTGGTACTTGACCGGCAGCGCCAGGAGGGCCCTCAGGTCCCCGTAGGCAGCCAGGTTGCGGAAGGAGCGAGCCAGAGCCTCTGCCGCGGTCAGGGCTTGGGGGGACCAGGCCTCGTTGTTCTCTATGAAGTAGCCGGGGTACAGGAGGTAGTGCACCGTCATGGGCAGGGAGAGGGCCAGCGCCCCGGCCAGGGCCAGCACGAGGTCCCGGGCCAGGGCCCGCCCTGGCTGCCGCAGGAACTCCAGCGCCAGGAAGGCCACGGCGTACAGGAAGAAGGCCACGTGCGCATAGACGGCAAGCCCCAGGACCAGGGCCAGCGGGAAGACGGACCAGGGCCGCCTGGCCCGCACCCGCCCCAGGAGCAAGAGGGCCACCACCAGGAGGTCCAGCCCCAGGAAGGAGTTCAGCATCCCCCAGTGGAGGAGGTTGTCCAGGACCGTCAGGGCGAAGAAGCCGCCCAGCCAGAAGCCCAGGGCTGTGGCCCCTCCATCCCGCAGGCACTGCCGCACCCACAGGGCCAGGAGCACGGGGAAGGCCAGGACCGACACGGCGATGAGCAGGTGGTACCCCACGCGCGCGCCGAAGGGCAGGAACGGCAGGAAGAAGAAGGCCAGGTTGTGGTTCACGTCGGAGACGGCGTAGTAGCCGCCCAGGAGGCGCGTGTCCCACCCAAAGACGCCGCCCTGAGCCAGGGTGGAAAGGCCCCGCAGGCTGGCGTAGTAGAGGGTGGGATAGTCATCCCAGAAGAGGACCTGGTCCCACGCCCCCAGGGGGAACTTGCAGGCAAGGGCCACCGCGGCCCCCGCCAGGGTCACACCCCCAGCCACCCACGGCCGGGCAAGGACTCGGAAGGCCCCCTCCAGGCTCGGGAGGGGGAAGGCCGGCTGGCGGGCCAGGGCGAGGGCCAGCCCCGCCCCCCAGAGGGCGTAGGCCCCCACCGGTGCCGGCCGGGCCAGGCACCAGAGGAGCCCCGTCCCCCATACCCCGAGGAGGAAGGCGTCCCGCGGCCAGCCGAAGGCCGCGCGCCACGGCTGCCCCCTGCGGAGGGCCTCGGCCCCCATCCCCAGAAGGACGGCCAGCGCTGCCACACCTCCCACCGCCAGACGCAGGAGCACGCGTCAGCCTCCCTCTCCGACGAACCTGCGCACCTTGACCCCTCGGAAGTCCGCCCTCAAGTCCTCACGCCACCGCGGCGAAGCGCGGAAGGCCCTCTCCAGGGCATCGGTGTCGTGGTGGCTCATCACAAGCCACACGCGGAGGCTCTCCCGAGCCCACCCCTCCACCAGAGCGGCCAACGCCTGGGGGTCGGTCTGGAAGCGGCTCACGCCCACCTGGGGCAGGCCGCCTCGGTAATAGTAGTTCAAGGGAGCGCGGATGTCCTCGTCCACCAGGACGATGCGGTCACCTGGCCGCCCCTCCGCCTCCAGGAGGGCCGCCACGCCCCGCCAATCCTCCTTCTGCTCCCAGGCGTACATCCCCACCAGGCCGGGGACGAAGAGGACGAGCAGGAGCGCGATCGGGAGGTGCCGCCAGACCTTCCCGGGCAGCGCGCTCACCCCCGCCGCGGCCAGGAGGAGCCAGAAGGGCTGAAAGGCCACAAGGTACCGCAGGAGGAACAAGGGCCGCCACTGCGCGAGGAGAAAGGCCCCTCCCACGGACACGGCCGCAAGCACGGCAGCCCACGCGGCCCCCTCCCGCCGGCCCGCCCGCCAGGCCCACCCCAACCCCAGGAGCGACGCCCCCAGCCCCACGGCCAGAGCTGCCAGGCTGTACGCCAAGGCCCCCGCGCCAGAGAAGGGGTTCACCGGCCCCGTGACGAAGGCGGCGAGCACGCTGGCCAGGTCCCGCAGGCCCGGCGCGCCGTAGGTCCGCCCGATCCAGCTCCACCACCCCGTGCTGGCCTGGCCCAGGAACCCGGCCAGGCCCGGGAGGGAGCACGCTACCACCGCGCCCTGGGCCGCAGCCCACGCCCTCCAGGACGGCCCCGCCTCTTTCAGGGATAGACGCCGCCACAGCCAGAAGAGGTTCGCCGCGACGATGGCGAACCACCCGAAGGAGTGGGTGTAGGTGCCCAGGGCCAGGGCCGCCACGAGGAGGCCCCAGGCCCACCTCTCCCTTCCATGGCAAGCGCGCCACACCCCCCAAGCCGCGGCCAGCATGAGGCAGGTGAAGAGCGCGTACATGCGCGCTTCCTGGCCGTACCAGACCTGGAGGGGCGAGGCCGCCATCAGGATGCCCGCGGCCCAGCCCTCCCGCTCCCCAAGGAGGTCGCGCCCGAGGACCACCGCCAGGGCCACCCCCGCCACGCCCAGGAGGGCCGAGAGGAGGCGCACGGTGAAGGGGTCCTGCCCCAGGGCCAGCCAGAAGTGCAGCACGAGGTGGTAGAGCAGGCCGCCCCCAGAGCCCGTATAGGGCAGAGGCCAGGGCCACCCTGGCACCCGCAGGGTGGCGATCCAGGCCAGCGACTCCCGTGCGATGGCGACCGACCAGGCCTCATCGTACCACAGGCTCTCGGAGGTCAGCCCGGCCAGCCGCAGCGTCAGGGCCCCGGCCAGGAGCAAGCCCCAGCCCAGGGCAGAGTTCGCCCGCCTTGCTCCGCTACGCTCGCCCTGCAATCCCCTGCACCCACCTCCTGAAATGAAACGGGGGGCCCTTGCGCGCCCATGCCCCCTCCCATTATAGGCTGGGAAGTTGAAAATCGCGTGAACGGCTCCGATGGGGTGGCTTACAGTCTGTTCATGAAAAGGGGGACGTGCCGCAGGCCCCCGAGTCCAACTAGAGGCGTATTATACTCCGGGGGCCCCGAAAGGCCAAGCCGGGGCGTGGCAGAGAGGGTCCTCCCAAACAGCCTTCTCTCCCTCTCCGCTGGCGGAGAGGGAAGGGGCACCAGCGGGATAGGCGAGGTTGACCACGAAAAACCTCCGAAAAGCCCAAGGCTTTCCGGAGGCTGCATCCCCAGTACCCCCGAGGCGACTCGAACGCCTGCTCCCGGCTCCGGAGGCCGGTGCTCTATCCCACTGAGCTACGGGGGCATCCTAACCATAGTATAGCCCATTCCCGCCCCGCCGTCAAATCGGCGCGGGAAGGGCGGAAGGGCTCAAACACCCCCTACCTCCACCACCTCGCCCTGGAGCGACCAGGGCCCAGCCCACGTGATGCGAGCCAGCACCAGCCGGCCCCGCAGGTCCCGGGCATCGGAGAGGAAGACCAGTTTGTTCGTCCGCGTCCGGCCGCGCCACTTCCCCCGGTGGAGGTCCTCCACCAGCACCTCCACCACCTGCCCCAGCAGCCCCTGGTTGACCTCCCGGGCAATCCCCTCCTGCAGTTCCTCCACCGCACGGCGGCGGCGCTCCTTCTCCTCCGGCGGCACGTCGTCAGGGAGGCGCGCCGCAGCCGTCCCTGGGCGTGGCGAATAGGCCGCCACGTGCACCACGTCAAAACGCACCTCCTCCAGCAAGCGGAGGGTCTCCTCAAACTCCGCCACCGTCTCCCCCGGGAAGCCCACGATGACGTCCGTCGCCAGCGCCGCCCCTGGCACCCGCTCACGGATGGCCTCCACCAGGCGCTTGTACTCCTCCACCGTGTAGCGGCGGGCCATGCGCTTGAGGACCGCATTGGAGCCAGACTGCACCGGCAGTTCAAAGTGCTCGCAGACCTTGGGCAGCGTCGCCACCGCCTGGATCAGGTCCTCCCGCAGGTCGGCCGGGTGCGAGGTAAGGAACCGGATGCGCCAGAGCCCCTCTATGGGGTGGATGGCGTGAAGGAGGCGCGCCAAGTCGGTGCCGTCCTCCAGGTCCTGGCCGTAGGCGTCCACGTTCTGCCCCAGGAGGACCACCTCCCTCACCCCCCGGGCCACCAGGGAGACGACCTCCTCCTGCACTTCGGGGATGGGGCGGCTGCGCAAGGGTCCGCGCCGCAGCCGCACGATGCAGTAGGTGCAGAAGTGGTCGCAGCCATAGGCGATGGGCACGTGCGCGCTCACCGGCCACTGGGGCAGGCCCTGGGCACCCTCCGGCCTGGGCCCCAGGCGCGCCAGCAACTCTCCCCACTGGGAGGGCGGCAGGAAGAGGTCCACCCACGGGAACCGCCGCTGCAGGGCCTCCACATCCCCCACCAGGCAGCCAGCCACCACCAGCGTCTTCTGGGGCCACCGCTCCTTGAGGGGGCGCAGGGAGGCGAGCCGCCCCACCGCCTTATCCTCGGCGCTGGCCCGCACCACGCAGGTGTTCAGGACCACCAGGTCGGCCTCCTCCGGCCGCGCCACCTCCCGGTAGCCCCGCGCCTCAAGTTCCTCGGCCAGGCGCAGCGAGTCGGCCGCGTTCATCTGGCAGCCGATAGTCCAGATGTAGTAAGTCCCCCGCTCAGCCGACCGGGCCGGCACCTTCTGGCCCTGCTCTGCCACCGCCGGCAAAGGCTCCCGCGACATCTCCGTCCCCCTCACCCCAGCCGCCGGAGGATTTCCCGCGCCGCCAGCACTCCGGACGCAGAAGCCTGCACCAGCCCCCGCGTCACCCCTGCCCCATCGCCCACGGCGAAGAGGCCCCGCACCTGCGTCTCCAGCGTCCCATCCAGTTCCAGGCGAGAGGAGTAGAACTTGACCTCCACCCCGTAGAGGAGCGTGTGGCGCGAAAAGACGCCGGGCGTCAGTTCGTCCATGGCCCGCAGCATCTCCAGGATGTTGGCCAGGTGCCGGTAGGGGAAGACCAGCCCCAGGTCGCCCGGCGTCGCCGCCTGCAGGGTGGGAGAGACCAGGCTGCGCGACATCCGCTCGGCGGTGGACCGGCGGCCCTGCTCCAGGTCCCCCAGGCGCTGCACGATGACCCCGCCTCCCAAGAGGTTGGCCAGGCGGGCGATGTATTTGCCGTAGGCGATGGGCTCCTTGAAGGGTTCGGTGAACGACTTGCTCACCAACACGGCGAAGTTGGTGTTGTCGGTCTTGCGGTCGGCGTAACTGTGCCCGTTCACGGTGACCACATCGTCCACGTACTCGGTGACCACCTCGCCATAGGGGCACACACAGAAGGTGCGCACCCGGTCGTCAAAGGCGCGGGAGTAGTAGATGAGTTTCGGCTCGTAGGTCACGTTGGTCAGCGGCTCCAGGACCGTGGCCGGCAGTTCCACCCGCACGCCCACGTCCACCGGGTTGCGGCTCAGGCGCAGGTTCAGTTTCTTCGCCTGCTCTGCCAGCCACGAGGCCCCCTCCCGGCCCGGGGCGATGACCACGTACTCCGCCTCCAGCGTCTCCCCCTGGGCCGTCGTCACCCCCACGACGCGCCCATCCCGCACCAGGAGGTCCTGCACGGGCGTCCCCATGCGGATCTCCACGCCGCGGGCCAGGAGCTCCTCCCGCATCCCCCGAAGGATGTCGCGGGTCCGATCGGTCCCCATGTGGCGGATGGGGTTGGCCACCAGCCGCAGGCCCGCCCGCGCCGCCTTCTTCTGCAGGCGCTCAATCTCATCCATGTCCGCCCCGTGGACCACCTGGGACGCGCCGAAGCGGACCCAGATCCGGTCCACCTCCTGGATGAGTTGGACCACCTCCTGGCGGGGGAGGATCTCGCTCAGGTGCCCCCCGACCTCCGGAGAGAGGGTCAGTTTGCCGTCGGCGAAGGCCCCTGCCCCTCCCCACCCGGAGATGAGGCGGCAGGGGTTGCAGTGCGCGCAGACCCCCGTCTCCTGCTGGACGCAGCGGCGCTTCTCCAGTTCGGGGCCCTTGTCCAGCATGAGCACCCGCACCTTCCCCTGGCGGGAGAGTTCCAGGGCGGAGAAGATGCCGGCTGGCCCGGCCCCCACGATGATGACGTCGTACTGAGCCTTCATGTCCCGTCCTTGCCTCGGTTGCTCCCTTGCCTCACGCCACTTCGCGCACGATCGGCTCCCGCGCCAGCACCTTGCGCAGGAACTGGCCGGTGTAGGACTTCTCCACCTGGGCCACCTGTTCGGGCGTCCCCTCGGCCACCACGTAGCCGCCCTCGTCGCCCCCTTCGGGCCCCAGGTCTATGACCCAATCGGCTGATTTGATGACATCCAGGTTGTGCTCAATGACGATGACCGTGTTCCCCGCGTCCACCAGGCGGGCCAGGACGGCCAGCAACTTCTCAATGTCGGCGAAGTGGAGCCCCGTCGTCGGCTCGTCCAGGATGTAGAGGGTGCGGCCGGTGGCCCGCCGCGAGAGTTCCCGGGAGAGTTTGACCCGCTGCGCCTCGCCGCCCGAAAGGGTGGGCGCGGGCTGCCCCAACTTGATGTACCCCAGGCCCACGTCGTGCAGGGTCTCCAGTTTGGTGCGGATGGCCGGGTGGTTGGCGAAGAACTCCATCGCCTGGTCCACCGTCATGTCCAGCACGTCGGCGATGTTCTTGCCCCGGTAGCGGATCTCCAGCGCCTCGCGGCTGTAGCGCTTCCCGTGGCAGACCTCGCACGGCACGTAGACGTCCGGCAGGAACTGCATCTCAATGCGGATGATCCCCTGGCCCTGGCACGCCTCGCACCGCCCGCCCTTCACGTTGAAGGAGAAGCGCCCAGCCTTGTAGCCCCGCATCCTCGCCTCGGGCACCGAAGCGAACAGCTCGCGGATGGGCGTGAAGACGCCGGTGTACGTGGCGGGGTTGGAACGCGGCGTCCGCCCGATGGGCGACTGGTCAATGTTCACCACCTTGTCCAGGTGCTCCACCCCCTCAATGGCCCGGTGCTGGCCGGGGCGCTCCTTGGCGCGGTAGAACTCCTGGGCCAGCCGCTTGTAGAGCACCTCCACCACCAGGCTGGACTTCCCGGACCCCGAAACCCCCGTGACGCAGATGAACTTCCCCAGGGGGAAGCGGACGTCAATGTGCTTGAGGTTGTTCTCCGCCGCGCCGCGCACGATGAGGTACTTGCCGTTCCCAGGCCGGCGCTTCTCCGGCACAGGGATGCGCCGCCGCCCGGCCAGGAAATCGCCGGTCACCGACTCCTTGCACCGCATCAGTTCCTCTACCGGCCCCTGGAAGACCACGTAACCCCCCTGCTCCCCCGCGCCAGGCCCCAGGTCCACCACCCAGTCGGCGTTGCGGATCATCTCCTCATCGTGCTCCACCACCACCACGGTGTTCCCCAGGTCCCGCATCCCTTTGAGGGTCCGGATGAGGCGCGCGTTGTCCCGCTGGTGCAGCCCGATGGAGGGCTCGTCCAGGATGTAGAGCACCCCCATGAGCCGGGAGCCGATCTGCGTCGCCAGGCGGATGCGCTGGGCCTCCCCACCGGAGAGGGTGGCCGCGCGGCGGTCCAGGGTCAGGTAGTCCAGCCCTACGTCGGCCATGAACTGCAGGCGCGCCTTCAGTTCCTTGAAGATGGGCCGGGCGATGGTCAACTGGCGCGGCGTGAGGTAGCGCTCGTCGTCGGGGTCGTGGCCCCCCTCCTGCGACATGCGCTCCAACTCCTCAATCCAGCGCAAGGCCTGCAGGGCCGACATGGCCGTCACCTGGTCTATGCTCAGCCCTCCGACGGTCACCGCCAGCGCCTCCGGCTTCAGGCGGCGCCCCTGGCACACCGGGCAGGGCCGGAAGGCCATGTACCGCTCAATCTCATAGCGGATGTAGTCCGACTTGGTCTCCTGGTAGCGCCGCTTCAGGTTGGGGATCACCCCCTCGTAATAGGTGTCAAAGGACCGCTTGAGTCCCTGGTAGTTCCGGTACTCCAGGTGGACCGTCTCCCCCGGTGCGCCGTAGAGGATGACGTCCAACTGCCGCCGGGAGAGTTCCCGCACCGGCACGTCCATGGGGATGCCCTTCTGCCGGGCGATGGCCCGCAGCATCTGGTAGTAGTAGCCGTCGCCGTTGCGCTCGCGGCTCCAGGGCTTGATGGCCCCTTCGGCCAGGGAGAGGTCCTTGTCGGGGATGATGAGGTCCGGGTCCAGTTCCAACTGGGTCCCCAGGCCCCCGCAGGCCGGGCACGCGCCGTGGGGGCTGTTGAACGAGAAGGTGCGCGGCTCTATCTCCGGCAGGCTGATGCCGCAGCGCACACAGGCGAAGTGCTCCGAATAGAGGTGGTCGCGGGGCTGCTCCCCGGTCACGTCGCTGACGATGATCACCCCATCCCCCAGCCTGAGGGCCGTCTCCACCGAATCGGTCAGCCGCGCCAGGACCTCCTCCCGTTCCTCCGGGTCCTCGGTATGCCGCACGACGACGCGGTCCACCACCGCCTCAATGGTGTGCGACTTGTAGCGGTCCAGTTGGATCTCCTCTTCCACGTCGCGCACTTCGCCGTTGACCCGCACCCGGACGTAGCCGGCCTTGCGGACTTCCTCAAAGACGGCCCGGTGCTCCCCCTTGCGGTCCTTGACCAGAGGAGCGAGGAGCAGGAGCCGCGTCCCCTCGGGGAAGGCCAGGATGGCGTCCACGATCTGCTGCACCGTCTGCTGGGCGATGCGCTGGCCGCAGCGAGGGCAGTGGGGGACCCCCACCCGCGCGAAGAGGAGCCGCAGGTAGTCGTAGATCTCCGTCACCGTGCCCACCGTGGAGCGCGGGTTCCGGCTCACGCCCCGCTGGTCAATGGAGATGGCCGGCGAGAGGCCATCAATGGCGTCCACATCCGGCTTGTCCATCATCTCCAGGAACTGGCGGGCGTAAGCCGAGAGTGACTCCACGTAGCGGCGCTGGCCTTCGGCGTAGATGGTGTCAAAGGCCAGGCTGGACTTGCCCGACCCGGAGATACCGGTGATGACCACCAGTTTGTCCCGCGGCATCCTCACGTGGATGTTCTTCAGGTTGTGCTGGCGCGCCCCACGGACCTCCAACCACTCCTGCGCCATAGCACTGCGTTTCCGACCTCCCTATCCCTCCAGCCAGGCGTCTACCCCCCGCCCGCGGCTCCTCAAGAGCCCGCGCCGGGCGCGCCTGGCCGGTTTAGAACACTTGTTCTCTATTGTTATGATACCACGCCCGAGGCCCCGCTGTCAAAATCCCATGGCGAGTGCCTCGGTGCCGTTCCAAGACACAGAAGGGCAGGCCACGGGAAACACCCCCCACAGCCGCCCTGGCCTGCCCCTTGAGAAAGCCTTTTCCAGCCTACTCCGCTCGGGCCACCTCGTCCAGTTTCGCCAGCGCGTGCTCCAGGCGGCGGAGCGTCCGCTCCTTGCCCAGGAGCGCCAGGCTCTCAAAGAGCGGCGGGGCCACCTGCTTGCCCGTCACTGCCACGCGGATCAGGCCGAAGAGCGGCCCGGCTTTCAGCCCCACCTGCGGCAAGAGGCCCCGCAGCACGGGCTCCAGGTGGGCCACATCAAAGGGCTCCAGGCCCCGCAGCGCCTCCAGCGTGGCCCGCAGGGCCTGTCGCGCCTCCTCCACCGAGAGTTTCTGCACCAGGAGCCCCGGGTCGTAGTCCACCAAGCCGTCGGTGAAGAGGAAATCCACCCACTCCACCACCTCGGCCAGGGTCTTCAGCCGCTCCTGCACCAGGGGGGCGATCCCCCGCAGTTCGGGCCGGGCCCGCACGGCCTCTTCGGACATCCCCAGGCCCCGCGCCAGGAAGGGAACGAGCCGCTGCGTCAGGTCCTCGGGGGCCAGTTGGCGGATGTAGACGCCGTTCATCCACTCCAACTTCTGGTACGAGAAGGCCGAGGGGGCTGGCCGCACCCGCTCCAGCGAGAAGCGCTGGATGAGTTCCTCGCGGGTCATGATCTCCGTCTTGTCGTCGTAGGACCACCCCAAAAGGGCCAGGAAGTTGAACATCGCCTCCGGCAGGTAGCCCTGGGCGCGGAAATCCCGCACCATGACGTGGTACGCCTGCCCCTCAGGCCCCACCGTCTTGCGCTTGCTCATCTTGCCCTTGCCGCTGGGGTCCAGGATGACCGGCAGGTGGGCGTAGACCGGCGGTGTCCACCCGAAGGCATCGTAGAGGATGACGTGCAGCGGCACCGAAGCCAGCCATTCGTCCGCCCGCAGGATGTGGGTGATCTCCATCAGGTGGTCATCCACCACGTTGGCCAGGTGGTAGGTGGGGAACCCGTCGGACTTGAGCAGGACGGTGTCCTCCAACTGCTGGTTCTGCACGGTGATGTCCCCACGGATCACGTCGTGGAAGGAGGTCTCCCCTTCCAGGGGGACCTTGAGGCGCACCACGGGCACGATGCCCTGGGCCTCAAACTCCGCTCGCTCCCGCGCCGTGAGGTTCCGGCAGCGGCGGTCGTACCCCTGGGGCTCGCCGCGGCGCGCCTGCTCCTTCCGCAGCGCAGCGAGGCGCTCCCGGCTGCAGTAGCAGTAATAGGCGTGGCCCTCCTCCACCAGCCGCCGCGCGTGCTCCTGGTAGAGGGCCAGCCGCTGCGACTGGAAGTAGGGGCCGCAGTCTCCCCCCACCTCTGGCCCCTCGTCCCAGTCCAGCCCCAGCCACCTCAGGCTGGAAAGGATGTCCTCCAGCGCCCCGGGGTGGTAGCGAGAGCGGTCCGTATCCTCAATCCTGAGGATGAAGG
>Ga0272449_1004530_pt1 | contig 11277 bp, 6 predicted proteins | sample YNPCB0241_FD_198679 | JGI IMG/M metagenome (GOLD analysis project Ga0272449, IMG submission 198679) | Hot spring sediment microbial communities from Yellowstone National Park, WY, United States - YNP-CB-024-1 | ecosystem: Environmental > Aquatic > Thermal springs > Hot (42-90C) > Sediment...
TGGCATATCACGCCGCTCTCCGGTTTGCTGGAACGCATCCTGGCGTACCTGGGGCTCTCGACAGCGCTCTACCAGCGCCTGGCAGAAAATTCCTCATAGGCCCCTTCCAATTGCACGAAAGAAGGGACAATATACCCCAAAAGGGGCGATTTGTCAAACGCGGCCGGACAGGGATTCTGCCATCTGTTTACTGCTCCCCCGCTCCTCCGCCTTCCCGCTCCTCTGCGCCCTGCTCCCTGCGACTTGCGACCTGCTCCCTGCTACAGTTCCTCCAACATCTCCTGCACCCTCCCCGCATCCGGATGCAGGTAGCGGGCCGTGGTGGACAAATTGGCGTGCTCCAGCATCATCTGCAGCGTCGCCGGGCCGCCCCCGGTCTGCAAGAAGCGCGTGGCAAGCCCGGCCACTTTGCCGTGCCCACCGGAATCCGGTCGCGCACCTGGGCCCCAACCCGGATGCCCGCAGAGATGCCGGACAACGGCGACGGTGCCGGTCAGGTGTATTTGCCGCTCATCGTGAGGTGAGAAGAGGTGACGGTCACCTCGCGGCAGGATAAATCCCGCGCTATGCCCCAAACCGCGCCGCGCGCGACCAGAGGGGGGCAAAGCCCCCCTCTGGACTCCCCCCAGAATCCAGAAGCCAGAAGCCAGAAATCAGCATTCAGAAATCGGAACCCCGGAGAGCCAGGGACACCACCACCCGAAACCCCAGATCGTTGACCCAGCCGTCTGGGATGAGCCAGAAGCGGTACGCGCACCGGGCGAACCTCTGGAGGTGGTCCATGACCCGCCACGAACCACCCACCGGCCTTCTCCTTCCAGGTCCTCCCGGCCATCGTCCGCCCGGTAGGGATAGGGCCGATACCGGCTGCCCGTCCACTCCCACACGTTCCCTGCCAGATCGTGGATTCCCTCCGGCGTCGCCCCGTCCGGGTAGATGCCCACCGGCGTGGGGCGCAGGACATGCCCCTCCCAGGTGTTGGCCCGCCCCGCATCCCAACGGTTCCCCCACGGGTAGACCCATCCCCGGTTGGTCCGCGCCGCTTTCTCCCACTCCGCCTCCGTCGGCAGCCGGACTACGAGGGCGTGGGGGTCCAGCCTCAGCGTTTCCGGCCGCTTTCCCCGCCACACCGGCAATCGGCCTCCGGCCTCCCGCAGCCGTTCCCCCAGCCAGTTGCAGTAGGCCGCCGCCTCGTACCAGGTCACCCCCACCACCGGCTGGGAGGGGTTGCTGAACCGCTCGTCGTCCCAGAAGGCCGGGCGGTGGCGCGGCCGTTCGGCGTAGATTTTCCCTAACATCTCCCGCACCTCGGCCTCGTCCATCCGGATCAACCGGCCCAAGACCTCCACCGCTGCCGGGTTCCACCCCGCCCGCCGCAGTTGGGTCAGGAGGGCCGGGTTCTCCCGCACCGTTTGCCAGGTATCCATCAGCGTCTTTAACGCGCCGCTCTCTCCCTCTCCCCGCAGCCAGGCGCGGGCGGCCGGGGTGGGCCAGTACTGCTCCTTTTCGTACCCTCCCGCCTCCACAAAGCAGGCGAACTCCCGGTTGGTCACCGGGAAGCGGCCGATGTAAAATTCCGGCAGGTCCACGGTGTGGCGGGGGAGTTCGTCTCGCGCCCAGGTGAACCCCCGCAGGGCCAGCCGCAGGACGTGCAGAAGGGTAGAGCCCATCCGGAACGGCCCGGCGGGGATGTGGACCAGCGGGGGCAGAACAACTCGTTGTCCCCCGATTTCCATTTCGGCAAAGCGGGGGTCGCCCAGGCGGCCCAGGGCCTCGCCGGCGGCAATGCGGGCCCGCAGGTGGACGCATCGGTCCTCTATCTCCCGCCGCAGGTCATCCCGCACCCGCTCCTTCACCTCAGGGAGCGGTGTGATTCCCCCCTCGTTCAGGCAGCGGGCAGCCAGAACGGGATTGACCCGCCGCACCGCCTCCACGAAGGCAGAGGGGTCAGGGGCCAGGCCCGCCGCCAGCACCGTCGGCTCCTCCCAGCCGGTGGGGGGCGGCGGGGGCAGCGGGTCCACCGGTCCCAGAGGGCCCGCATCGGGCATCTCCCGCGCCAGGCGGGGCTGCCGCCAGCGGCCGCTCAGGTCCTCCCCGGCCCGGAAGCGGGCCAGGAGGGCGCGGGCGGCGAAATACTCCTGCAACTGGTGGTGGTAGAAGCGGACTTTCTCTTCCCCCTCCGGCGGCCGCTCCGCATCCAGCAGGGTCGCCGCCAGCCCCAGCCGCAGGACGACGGACGGCTCAACCGCCGCCGGCCCCTCCGGCCCTTCCACCTGAGCGGGAATGCGGGCCAGCATCTCCCTGCGCGCCAGGCGGGTCCCCTGGCCCATCGGCTGAATGGACTCGGCCAGTCCGGAGAGCGCCTGCTCCAGCACCTCTTTGCCGGGCCAGTCCAGGTGGCCGCGGCTCTGCTCGCGGGTCAGGAGAAAGCCCACAAACTCGCGGAAGAGCGCCGCCCGGTTGGCGGGCCAGGCCCCACCTCCGGCCAGGATGTAGGCCAGCATGGAGAGGTAGTAGGGGTTGCGGACCAGGTCCAGAAGCGGGTCGCCCCTGAGCCGTTCCCAGGCCTCCCGCGCCAGGTCCTCCGCCAGATACCTCTCCAGGAACTCCCGCACCCGGCCGTCGTCCAGCCGCTCAATCTCCACCTGGTGCAGCCCCAGCGGTTCACCGTAGTCCCGGCTGCGGCAGGTGAAGAGGACCTGGTTGCCCGGCCACTCGGAGACGAAGCGGCGCCAGGCCCCCCACCCGCTCCCGGTAGTCCCGGTCGTCCCGGAAGGGCATCTCGTTGAGGGCATCCACCAGGAGGAGGAGACCGCCTTCACGCAGACGGTCGGTCAGGTCCTGTTTGCCCAGGTGCTGGCGCCAGACCGCCTGGACGAAATCAAACGGGGAGGGGTAGTCCCGGTAGTCGGCCAGGGAGAGGTAGAGGGGAATCCGCCCTTTTCCATTTATCAGCCGGTGGCGGGCGGCATCCAGCGCCAGTTTATAGAGGACGGTGGTTTTGCCCGCGCCCGGTTCGCCCAGGATGACCAGCGCGTCATGGCGGTCGGTGGCCTGGGTGATGTCGTCCAGACGGATGCGGCGGACCTGGCGGCCGGGCCCCTCCCCGTGGACTTCCAGGAGGGTGAACTCCGGCGGGATGTCGGTCCAGCCGGGGGGCCGCTCAAAGGTGGTGAGGATGCCGGCCAGGGGGACGAACTGGACGGCCCAGCGGCCGTAGCGCGGATTGACCTGGAGGGCGGTCAGGTAGGCGCTTTCATCCGCCCGCCGACCGGCCACGGGCATCAGGTCTCGGGCGGCCTCCGAGGAGAGGAGAATGGGCGGGGCGTCCGGCGCGGTGACCCGCAGCCGACCCCGGCGCACGTCGGCGCACAGGTCGGCCCGACCGGAGGCCAGGACCGACCGGAGGACGTCCAACAACCTCTCCAGGTCATCGCTGGTGTATCCGCTGATGACGATGATCTGGTCCCGGCCGATGAAGGTGCCGGCATTGACGTCGCCGCTCACGACGGCGCCGCCTGCGGTGTGAATGGAGGAAGGGGGCTTGTTCATGCGCTCGGTCCTCCTGGTTTTTTGTTGACCGGCGGGGGAAATCCCCCGCGCCGCGCGTCGGCGGGCGGCCTACCGCGGGGCGCGGGGGGCGGTGGATGCAGGACCCACCCATCCGTATTTGGCCGGCCGCCGTCCCCCGGCGGCGGCGCGGCCGGGACCGGGCCCGGCTGGCTCTCCCTTGTAAGTGGGCTCCGCCCCGCGTCCGCGAACGACGGGGTTTACCGGCCCGGGCAGAGAGCTATGGACACCACCACCCGAAACCCCAGATTGTTGTTCCAGTTGTCTGGGATGTTCCTGTTGCGGTACGCGCACCGGGCGTTCCTCTGGTTGTTGTTCCATGACCCGCCACGAACCACCCACGGGCGGCGGCGGCCCGGCCCCATCGGGATACCCGGCATCGGTTATACCAGCTTTATGATGCCGAAGATCGGATCCAGCCGCCCAGCAATCGCCCCACCTCGGCTACCATCCGGGCGGCGTGGCCGTACTGACCGATGCTCATCAATTCCAGGTCGCGGCACAGGCGCAGGTAGAAGCGCAGTTTGATCAGGTCGGTATCGGCCTGATGGAGAAACGGCACAGGGTTATCTGCCCGGGCAGCCTCAATCAACCGCTCCTGGAACCGGAGCGCCGTCCGCTGCACGGCCTCCGCCAACACAAACCGCTGGCTGCGTGGGAACTTGACCGTCATCGGGATCAGCCAGCGGATCAGGTCGTAAGTGCGGGTGAAAATGGGCGATTCTCTCACAACCCCCTCCTTGGGACGAGTCTGGAAAGGATGGAACGGCGGAGCCGGTAGGTGTTGCCGTGGGCGGCGTGGGCTACCCAGCCCTGGACACGTCGGTCCAACTCCTCGTACGTCATCTCCCCCCGGGCCAGGGCCGCCCGCCAGCAGCGCAGCCTGCGGGCAAAGGCCGCCCCGTTGGCCCGCTTCAGCCGCCGATGGGTGGGGTAGACCCGAAACCCCAAAAACGGGATGCCGTTTGTTACCGGGTAGACGGTGCTTTCGCGCTCATGCAGGGTCAGGCGCAGACTGTTCAGGAATCCCACAATCTCCTGCTTCCATACCCAGAGTTGATGCTTGTTGTCGGCAAAGAGCAGGAAGTCGTCTACGTACCGCACATATCCCTTGCAGCGGAGTTCCCGCTGGACGAAGTGATCCAGCGGGTTGAGATAACAGTTGGCCCAGAACTGGCTGGTCAGGTTGCCAATGGGCAGCCCGCGCGGGCGGAGCGGGGCGAAGAGATCGTCGCCGGGGAAATAGACCATGCAGTACTCTTCGCTGAGCACCCCCACGCCGCTCTCCAGGATGCGGTCAACCAGCCACATCACGTCTGGGTCACCTATCTTATGGCCCAGGATGTCCCTGAGGATCGCGTGGTCAATGGACGGGAAGAACTGCCGGACGTCGCACTGGAGGACGTAGGGGAAGCGGCGGGCAAGTTCCTGGCAGCGGTCCAGCGCCCGGTGGGTGCCTTTGCCGACCCGGTTGGCGTAGGAATCGGCAATGAACGAGCGCTCAAAGAGGGGCTCGATGACCCGTACCAGGGCGTGGTGGACGACCCGGTCCCGGAAGGGGGCGGCGGAGATGAGGCGGCGCTTCGGGTCGTGGATGTAGAAGGAGTGGTAAGGGCCGGGCTGATAGGTCTGGAGCATCAGTTCCCACTGCAGTTCCAGCAGGTTGGCTTCCAGGTCAAACTCAAAAGCGGCGACGTTGGGCTGTCCCCGCTTTCCCCGCGCCGCCGCCCGGTAGGCCAGGTACAGGTTCTCAAAGGAACATATCTGAGGATAGAGATGTTTGAAGGTCTTTGCCATGCGTTTCCCACCGCTGCAGGATAAATCCCGCGCTACACCCAAAACCGCGCTGCGCGCGACCAGAGGGGGGCTTTGCCCCCCTCTGGACTCCCCCCAGAATCCAGAAGCCAGCAACCAGAAATCAGAACTCAGAAAACGGGAGAGGCCAGGGACACCACCACCCGAAACCCCAGATCGTGGCTCCAGCCGTCTGGGATGTACCTGCTGCGGATCGCGCACCGGGCGAACATCAGGTCGTCGCTCCATGACCCGCCACGAACCACCCGCAAGTCGGAGCCCGTGGGGTCCTCCCGGCCGTCGGTCGGGTCATAGGGATAGCCATAGTCGGGCCGGTAAATGCTGCTGCGGCCCCACCTGGAAGAGGTCCACTCCCACACGTTCCCTGCCGCGTCGCATACCCCGTAGGGGCTGGCCCCTGCCGGGAAGCAGCCCACCGCGCAGGTCTCGCCGATCCCGGCCTCCACCGTGTTGGCCCACCCCTCCAGCCACTCCTCTCCCCACGGCCAGCGGCGGCCGTCCGGCCCCCGCGCCGCCTTCTCCCACTCCGCCTCGGTGGGCAGCCGCACGATGAGGGTTCCCGGTTCAACATTCAGGGTTGTCGGTTTCCCGTCGCGCCAAATACGCAGGCTGCAGGGAGCACGCCGCAGTTGCTCCGTGAGCCAGGTGCAGTAGGCCACCGCCTCGTACCAGGTGATCCCCACCACAGGCCGATTGTCCAGCCCCCAGCGGGGGTGGTCCCACCAGTAGGGCCGGGAGCGCTGCTCCACCGTTCGCCCGGTGACCCATTCAATGTACCGTTTCTTGAAATCCGCGTCCCGTATGTCATCCAGCGGAGAAAAATCCGGCTCCCGCTCCCCGGTCCGCCAGGCCCAGCCCTCCTCCGTCCAGTAGCAGGGCTCGTCATAGCCGCCGGATTCAACGAAGGGACGGTACTGAGCGTTGGTAATAGGGTGGCGGCTGATCCAGTACCGGTAGGGGATGTCCACGGAGTGCTGGGGCTTCTCGTCATCCCAGGCCATTTCGTCGCCGTCAGAACTGCCCATCCGGAAGGGGCCGGGGGGGATTTCCACCCAGAGGATATCCGGCAGGGACGCAGGGCCCTCACCCCCTGTCCCCCTCTCCCGCCCGGCGGGAGAGGGGGAACCCGTGACGAGGGGGGTCCCCACACCGGGGCGGGGGTCGCCCAGGCGGCCCAGGACGTCGCCCGCTTCCGCCCGCTCGCGGGGGGTAAGGATCGCAGGGGCCTGCAGCAGGGCCACCAGCCATTTCTGCACCCGGCCCAGCACGGCCTGAAAATGCTCTTTCCCCTCCACTGCAGCCGGGAAGCGGAGGTCCACCAGCGCCTGCCCTGCCAGCACCGCCGCCCGGTAGCGGGTCTTGTCCCTCTTTCTGACCTCCTTTGGCTCCCGCGGCACCAGCGTGTTAACCAGGTGGATTGCGTTGCCCAGGCCTCCCTGCCGGGCCTTCCCGACGCCCAGCAGAAAGACCTCCCGCCACCAGGCCGGATCGCTCATCACCTTTTCTCTGAGCGCCTCGGCGAAATCCGGCTGGTCGGCCAGGTAGCAGGCCGCCAGGTACTCCTGAAAGGAGCGGTGCGGGAAGGCGTAGATGCCCGGCCCGCGCCCCACCAGCAACCCCGCCCGCGTCTCCAGGTATTTGAGGACCTCTGTGGGATTGAGGTCGGGCGGGATGAGCGGAGCGAAGGCGGCCAGCACCTCTCCCTCCCCGATATCGGCCGGGCCCTCCTCGCGCTCTTTGCCCTTCCCCTGCCGCTCGTGCGCTTCAAAGGCCAGCCGATGCATGGCGGAACGGATGCGGCTTTCTTCCACGTCCAGCACTCGGGCGATGCCCGGCTCCAGCACCGGCTTCCCGTCCGCCCCCTTGATCTCCCGCGCCCGCTGCCAGCGGCTGAGGAGGAGTTTGACCATCTCTTCGTACAAATCGGCCCGGTCCTCCGGCAGTTGCCCCCAACTGGTGTGGAGGGTCGCCATCAGGGTGAGGAGGAGAGGACGGGCAGCCAGGTCGGCCAGGCGGGGCTGTTCTTCTAATGCCGAAAGCAGCCGCTTGCCCCGCCCTTGCGCCGTGGCCTCGTCCCAGCCCATGGTGGGCCGGACCGCCTGGTACCAGCGGTGGACAAACTGCTCAATCTGCCCCCGGTCAAATTCCGCCAGGTGCAGGACATGGAAGCCGGGCAATTGCCATTCGGGCTGGTCGTAGGCATACGGACGGGCGGTAACGAGGATGCGGCTTTTTTCCGGGGGGAGCATGTCGGCCAGATCGGCAATCGCTTCCACCAGGCACCGCCGCCGCGCCTGCGCCGCAGGCACCTCATCCAGTCCGTCCAGCAGGACTATGCCCCCCTGTTCCAGCAGGCGGCCCTGCAGGTGCGGGAAGAGCCGGTCCGCCCCCTTCTCCCCCAGCCGGGCGGCGAGGTCGGCCCGCAGCGCCTCCCAGAGCATCCCCGCGTCTCCCTCTGGCGCGTCCGGGGGAATGCACCGCGCCGCCACGTCCCGCAGCACCAGGCGAACGGGGACGGTCCCCGGCGGGAGCCCGGTGGGCGGCAGCCCGGCCTCCGTCTCCATTGCCAGCGTGTACGTCAGGTAATTGACAAAAGTGGTTTTGCCGGAGCCGGGGTCGCCCAGAAGGACGAAACGGGTAACTTCGGGGTGGGCGAAGGCTTCCATAAGCGGGACCCGCTCCCGGCCTTCCCGGAACAGGGATACCGCCCGCTGTTTTTCCATTTCACCCCTGCCCGGCGGGGCGGTCACATGGAGGTCCACATAGACCTTGGAGAGGGAGACGGGGGTCTCGGGGCCGCCCTGGAGAAACCGGGGGTCCACCACACCCAGCGGGAGCCGCTGGCAGTCACGGGCCAGAGTGCGGAGGTAGGCAGCCAGGAGTGCCTCCGGCGAGACCTCTTCGGGGGCAATGATGATGCGGCTCCCGTCGCCGGTGACGGCGATGAGGCCCTGGGCGTCACCGCCGATAACGATGGCCCGCTCCCCGGCCGCGGTGACGGTAATCTTGTCTCTCCCAACGAAATCGCCATGCAGTACCCGCACATCTCCGAAAACCACCGCGCCGCCCCCGGTCTCTACCTGCAGGCAGCCGCCCAGTTGAGCCAGTTCCTCCCGCAGTCGGGCCTCAAAGTCGGCCCAGCGCTCTCCCAGCGCCTCCCGGGCAGCCGCCAGGACCTCCAGCCGGTTCAAAATTTGCTCGTATCCGGCGCGCAGTTCCGGTTGCTCCGCAATTTCCTGCTCCACCTGTGATATGGTGGCCTTATCGCAGGCCCTCTGGACCAGGTTGGAGAGGAGGTTGGTCCCTATGCCGCTCAGCACCCCAACCAGGGCGGCGACGGCGGGGCCGGGAGCATCGCCGCAGGCGGCCAGGAGGGGAAGCCAGGCGCTGGCGGTCAGGAGCCCGTAGGCGGTGCGGATTCCCAGCCGCTGCATCGTCCCCGGCAGGTCCCGCGCCGCCTCCCGCCAGAAATCCCGGATGCGGGCGCGCCAGGTGGTCTCGTTGAAGGGTTCGGGCATTGTGCACCTCCTGGGGAACAGGGCCTTCTCCTGCCCCTTATCGGAACAACTGCTGGGCCCACTGGAGGGCCTGCTGGATCAGGGGAATCAGTTGGGAGATGCCGGTTGCGGCGCCTCCGGCAGCCCCCACCAGTTCCGCCAAGGACTTGAGTTTTGCCAGGACGATGTCGCCGCGCGGCTCTTCCCGCCCCGCCTGCTCTTCCGCGGTCTGCAGGTCTTCCGCGGCCGCTTCCGCCGTTTTGGGGTCCAGCCCGGCAGCGGGGAGCATCTCCCGCACCTGGGCCAGGAGGCATAGGAAGTCCTGGACGGTGACCCCCTGAGCAGTCGGGTGAATTTCCACCCTCTTATCTCGCCCTACGAAGTCCCCGCCTTCTACCCGGACGCTGCCGGCGATATAGGCCCCACCGCCGGTGTGGATGTGTTTCGGTTGGGGCGGTCCTTTTGGCTTTTGGGGCATCTCGCACCTCCGTCAACGTATCTATGTTTGATCGGTGATTCCCACAAGCAGGAAAGCCTTCCCTGAACGGCTTCCGGATGGCCGGGAGTCCGCCGAATTTGTCGGGGCCCGGCGCTCCTGGCGACTTTCCATCATCTGGAACGGTATCGGCTTTCGGGAAAACTGCTGTCGTTTCCACAGGTGCGGGAGGGGGACACGGCGAGAAGGGGAAGATGCCAAAGATGTTCTCCCCCGCCGTGGGCCAACACGGGAGGTTTCAATCCCCCGAAGGGGATTTTCTTCGCTGTTGTCGCCGGTCATGTGCCCGGACTTGGGGCCGAAATGCCCACCCTTTCCCTTTGAAAGGCGAAACGGGCACTCTACGGCTTTTTATATACCACAAACCGGGTTTGTCAAGCGGGATGAATCGTGTATCGCGAATCGCGTATTGCTGGTGCGCAGCCCTGTTCACTCAAGGTGTGCCTCATCTCATCCCAGCCCCTCCACCGCCCGCTCCAGGTCCGCCTCGGAGGGGCGGGTGTAGATGGCGGTGGTGGCGATGGAGGTGTGGCCCAGAAGCGCCGCCACGGTCACCAGGTCCGCTTTCGCCTCCCGCAGGAGGCGGGTGGCAAAGGTGTGTCGCAGGCGGTGCGGCGTCACCTCCACCCCCGCCGCCTCCCCCAGCGCCCGCAGCCGCATCTGGATGCCCCGCACCCCCAGCGGCCCCCGCTGGCCCAGGAAGAGGGCGGAGGGGGTGGGGGGCGGAGGAGCGGAGGGGCCAGGGGGCGGGGGAGCAGAGGGGCCGGGGGGCAGTCGGACCTCCAGATAGGCCCGCAGCGCTTCCCGCGCCTCCCGGTGCAGGGGGACCTCCCGGTACTTCCGCCCTTTCCCCGAACGCACCCGCACTTTCCCGCTCCGGTCGTTCAGCACCACATCCTCCACCCGCAGCGCCGCCGCCTCCGACACCCGCAGGCCGGTGTAGAGGAGCAGGGCCAGGAGCGCCTCGTCCCGCCGGGCCGCCACCACCGCAGGGGTGACCTCCCCTCCGGCCTTCGCCTCCGCCCGCTGGCGGCGGGCCGCCGCCTCCCGCCGCAGGCGGTAGACTTCCTGCGGGGTGAGGGCGCGGGGCACCTGGCGGGTCTGGCGGACGGCCCGGATGCGGGCGGCGGGGCTGGTGGCGATTTCCCCTTTCTCCATCAGATAGGCGAAGAAGGCGCGCAGGGCGGCCAGGCGGCGGTTGACGGTGGCAGGGCGGGCGCCTTCGGCGACCAGGTGGTCCCGATAGGACTGCAGGTCAAAGGGGGTGACCTCCACCGGGGGGATGTCACGGCCGATCTGGTGGGAGAGCCAGGCAAAGAAGTGGGCCAGGTCGGATTGGTAGGCGGAGAGGGTGTGGGGGCTGCGGTCCTGGGCGCGCAGGTGGGAGAGGAAGTCGCGGATTGCGGATTGCAGATTGCAGATTGCAGAGTCCGGCTGGGTGCTCATCGTGGCGGTACTCCTTTATGCGAAGAGATTTGGCCGGGAAAAATGGGCCGTACAGGGGGGATTTTAGCACGGAATGGGGGAATTGTCAACGCATAATTATCTTTATGTGATAATCTTCGGCGGCCAAGTTCTGATGGAGAGCAGGGGAACGGTGTGGGGGTGTACGCGTGGAGGGGGAATTAGGGCTACATCGTCCGGAGCGTCACCAGGGGCTCGTTGTCTCCGTTGTGGAGGATGAGGAAGCGGGGGGAGGCGTAGAGTTGGTTCAGGCCGATGTCCAGCCGGAAGGGGAAGAGGGCCGGAAGATGGAGCAGGTCGTAGAGGGAAAGGGTGGTGCCAGGGGAGGACCGCAGCGCCGCCTCTATCAGCCAGACCGGGAGTTCTGGGCGCGGGGAGACCCGCGCGGGCGTCCCCCGGTAGATGCCCCGCCCGTCCTCAGAGGGTGCCAGTACC
>Ga0272449_1004531_pt1 | contig 11277 bp, 9 predicted proteins | sample YNPCB0241_FD_198679 | JGI IMG/M metagenome (GOLD analysis project Ga0272449, IMG submission 198679) | Hot spring sediment microbial communities from Yellowstone National Park, WY, United States - YNP-CB-024-1 | ecosystem: Environmental > Aquatic > Thermal springs > Hot (42-90C) > Sediment...
GGCTTCAGCCATTTTGTGGGTTTCTTCTCTCTTCTTTATTGAAGAACCTACATTGTTATAAGCATCTAAAATTTCTCCAGCCAATCTTTCTTTCATAGTTTTTTCTTTACGTTGTCTTGAATAATTAACAAGCCACCTCAAAGCCAAGCTTAGTCTTCTGTTTGGTCTAACTTCCATAGGAACCTGATATGTAGCACCACCAACTCTGCGCGGTCTTACTTCCAAGATTGGTTTAATATTTTCAATTGCCTGTTTAAAAACTTTTAATGGATCCTGTCCAGTTTTTTCCCTTATTATTTCAAAGGCACCGTAGCAAATTTTCTCACTTGTTGATTTTTTACCATCCTTCATAATAACATTTACTAGTTTTGAAACAAGTTTACTTTGATATTTAGGGTCAGGTAAAACTTCTCTTTTTGGAACATAACCTCTTCTAGGCATTCCTTACTCTCCGTTTATTTTGGTCTTTTTGTTCCGTATTTGGAACGGCTTTGTCTTCTATTATTAACACCTGCACAATCAAGAGTTCCTCTTACAATATGATACCTAACACCCGGCAAATCCTTTACTCTACCGCCTCTAACTAAAACTATTGAATGCTCTTGCAAATTATGTCCCTCACCAGGAATATAGGCAATAACTTCCACACCATTTGTCAGCCTTACCTTTGCAACTTTTCTTAAAGCAGAATTTGGCTTTTTTGGAGTAGTCGTATAAACCCTAACACACACACCCCTTCTTTGGGGACAAGACATGAGCGCAGGAGATTTTGTCCTCTTTTCTACTTTTTCTCGCCCTTTTTTTACTAATTGTGAAATTGTTGGCACTTTTTCACCTCATTTAAATAACTTTTAATAATTCTTTAACATTTATCGTCAAGACTTTTTAGTTTATCAAAAAATAAAAAATATGTCAATGTAAAAACATTAATTAAAATATTAAATTTGTTTATCTCCATTCTGAGGAAATAATTAAAATTTTTTGAAAAAGTCTCAGAATGAAGTCAAATTAGAATACCGAACAAATTTAAATATAAAACTTTTTTTTAAAAAAAGGCAAGTGAATTCTTTAATTATCTTAATCTTTGAACTTAAATTTATAAAAATCCATGAGCCGTGGAGGATTTGAACCTCCGACCCGCTGATTAAGAGTCAGCTGCTCTACCAGCTGAGCTAACGGCCCATCAAAATTAGAATACAAAAAATATTTATAAAAGGTCAACTTTTTCCAGCGATTAATATGGAAAAAACTTTTATAAAAATAAAAAATTTGTTAAAATTTTTTATGCCTTTAAATAGTCAAATGCTTAATGAAATACTTGATGTTGCAGAAAAAAATTTTATATGCCTTAGATGTGCTGAATGCTGTTATAGGTGGGCTGTTCCTTTGCCAGAAGGGATAAATAAACCTGAAAATCATAAATGTCCCTATTTAGTTGATGCTTATTTAAATGGAAATAAATGGGTTGAGGCAAAATGCAAAATTTATAAAAATCGTCCAGAGGTTTGTCAGAGATTCAAAATAAGTTTTGCCACCATTTGTCCTATAGGACTATGGAAATGGTTAAAATTAAAGGGGAAAAATATAGAAAAATCATTGCCTGACAGAGTTGAAAAAATTTTAAAAAATTTGAAGGAGGAAGAATAACCCCCCTCCTTCATTGATTACTTAAACCTTCACTCCTTTAACCGCTTCAACAAGTCTGTTAATTACATTATTTAAGTTTTCAACTTCCTGTACAACTAAGTCTGTTATATTTTTAAGTTCTCCTGAAAGCGCACTTGAACGCTCTGCTGAACGGGCAACTTCGTCAGATGCAGAAGACTGCTCTTCTGTTGCAGTTGCTATCTGGGTAATTTGATCCTTTACTTTTGCAGATTGTTCTGTAATTTTGTTAAGTGCCTGCTTTACTTCATCCAATGCCTTCAATGCCTCTGACACCTCACGAGCAGTTGCATCCATACTTTTAAGACTTTCACGAGATTCTCCCTGAACTGCTGTAATCTTGCCTGCTATCTCATCTGTTGCTTTAATTGTTCTTTCTGCAAGTTTTCTTACTTCATCGGCAACTACAGCGAATCCACGACCCTGCTCACCTGCCCTAGCTGCCTCAATTGCTGCATTAAGTGCCAAAAGATTAGTTTGATCCGCTATGTCTTTAATCACTGTTACAATATCTCCAATTTCTTCCACTCTCTTATTTAAAGAATCTATAGTCTTTTTAAGTTCTACTGTTGAATTATTTGCAGATTGAACTGTCTTCATAGCATTATCAGAAAGTGTTCTTCCTTCCTGTGCTACTTTCATACTTTCTGTAGCCAAATCAGAAGCAATCGCAGCATTTTTTGCTATATCAGTTATTGTCTGTGACATCTCTTCTGAGGCAGTTGCAATTTGGTGTGCCTGAGATGACTGTTCATCTGCTTTCTTTTTAACTGTTTCAATATTTGATTCTAATGCACCTACTACTGAATGAACTGTAGTTGCAGAACTTTTAATGTCTTTTACTAATTTTTGCGTAAATTCTTCCACCTTTATAACACTTCTTGCAATAAGTCCAATTTCGTCCTTTCTGTTACGATATCCTTTACCAAATCCAACACGACTGAAATCTCCTTTAGCAACTTCTTCAAGTTTCTGTGCCATATCAGGAATTGGTTTTAATGACTTATGTGTTACAAAAAGAATAAGCAAAGATACTGCTATTGCACCAAATATGTTTACTACCCACATAAGATTTCTTACTCCTGCTACTTCACTTGCTATCTCTTCAACATAACTTCCTGATGCAATAATCCAGTTCCATGCTGGATAGTGTGTATAGGCAACAACTTTCTCTCTTGCGAAAGTCTCTCCTGGATTCTTCCAGGGGTAATAGATAATTCCTTCTTTCTTTTCTACGATTTCTTTAATAAATTCTCTTCCTTTGGTATCCTTTGAATCAATAATGTTTTTGCCTTCTAATGCAGGATGTACCACTAAAGTGCCTTTACCATCTAAAACATACATATAACCAGTTTTGCCAACCTTGATAGAACGAATATAATCTTTAAGATGTTTCATTGTTTTAGTTATGTCAAATCCAACAAAGTAAACACCAATAACATTTCCTGAACCATCCTTTACAGGAACATATTTTGTCATATAGTCTTTACCAAAAAGAGTAGCTTTACCAATGTATGTTTCTCCTTTAAGTAGTAACGGATATGCAGGATGTCCTCTGTCAAGAGTTGTTCCAACCGCACGAGAGCCATCTTCTTTTTTCAAAGATGTGGCAATTCTTAGAAAATCATCTCCCTTTTTCTCAAAAATAGTTGCAACAGAACCACCTGTCATTGAAGTAAATCTATCACATGTGTCATTGTCAGGGCTTATCCCTTTTACCATAGATTGAAAAATTTTCATAAATTGTTCAGCAGAATTTTTTGATGCCTCATCGAAAACTGCAATCTGTTCTTTAATTAATCCAACTTCTCTTTTGAGAGCCTCAATGTTGTAATCTTCAATTTTTGATTTTGTTTGAAGATAAATTACTAATGCAACTACAGAATAAACTACAAGAATCGATACAACCGCAAGCACAAAAATCCTTTTACTTAATGAAAAAGAACTCATTAAATTTTGAAGTTTGTTTAACATAAATCCCCTCCCTCTATTTTTCTTAAACATTAAAAAATCTTAAACACAAACTAAAGTATAACGCCTTTGACATAAAAAGCATATTTGAAGCTTTTACCCCTTATTTAAAATTTTAAAATTATAACACATATAATATTTTTGATGTGTAACTATTCCTCTTTTTCTGTCCTTATGAGGCACAATGTGTCAAAGAATCTCCTACTTTTCCTGTCATTCTGAAGGAGTGTAAGCAACTGAAAAATCTTCTAATTATTTTATGAGCCCCTTCACTGCGTTCAGGGCGACAATAAAATAAAAAGAAATAAGAAGGAGATCATTCGCTGTCGCTCAGGAAGGACCAATGACAGTTTACCTAGTCTGTCCTTCCATTCTCCTCTCCTCATAAAATTATACCCCATAACCATAATATACGATGACAGTCGTAGTAAGCAAACTTAAAACCATCCAAAATGCAAAGTATTTTACTGAGGCAAAGCAGAAAAGCACCCATCTCTCATAAAAAAACAGCCATTCCTCAATTAGCAATTTTAAGCATTTCATAAATTTTTTAAAAAAAATGTGATATAATTAAAAAGTTTTATACTACCAAATATGCCTAAAGAAAAAAAACAACAAAATTATTTTTGTGAACTTCCTTCAAAGGAAGAAATAAAAAAAAGCAAAATATTGAGATTTAAGAATGGAGTTTGGCAGGGAATAAATAGTATTCCCTACAAAAACAAAAAAGGAAACTGGATTTCCATTAAAAGATTTCCTCTTATAAAATCAGAATCCATTAAGTTCGAATTAAGATACTTTGAAATTTCAACAGGTGGATGCTCTTCCCTTGAGTATCATCAGCATGCTCATGTTGTCATATGCTTAAAAGGCAAAGGAAAGGTTAGGCTTGGGGATAAAAATCATGTTCTAAAATATCTTGATATACTCTATATAGCACCTAATGAGATTCATCAGTTATATAATCCTTTTAAAGAACCTTTTGGGTTTCTGTGTATTGTAGATTCTGAAAGGGATGAACCTGTAGAAATCAAAGAATAGCATTCTTGTAAGATTTAATAAAGTTTTTCATTTCTCTTATAAACTGTTCAATATCAGATAAATTTTCCCTTATAATTGTGTATAACTCCTCGTCGCTAACATCATGATAAAAATGAACAAGCCTGTTTCTGTATCCAGCCATTAAAATCAGTTTTTCAGCGCAGGGCTTAGATATAACCCCATGTTCTCCAAGTTTTTTCGCAATCTCCTTATATTCCACAACTCCTTTACCAGCGATTTTAGCAAGAATATGCCTCCCTATATCAAAAACCGACTCTAAGGCTCTTCTTAAATAACTTTCCGCAATTGCAGGTTTATCATTAGTTAAAAATTCTTCTCTTTCAAGTTTTGACAGTTCTATCAATTTTTGATGAGCTTTCAAAATAAAACCAAGCCTGTCCTCAATCAGCTTTGTATTCAAATTTGAAATAACCATTTTCTATTGCCTCAAAAAAATCTTTTTCATTAAGTTTAAATATTTCTAATTCATCAGAGGCAAATCTCATCACTTTTTCTTCGTATTCTTCCATGAAAGATTCATCTTCACAGTAAATACAATGACCTTTTATTGCCTCAAGCTGGAACAAATGATCAACCTCATGCATAAAGACAAGATCAGCTTTATAAGGAGAGACAATATCCTGCAATTCTAAACTTAAAAGAGCATAAGTTTTTAAGGGATTCTCTGGTAAACTTTTAAAAACAACTGCAAAATCTATATCAGCCTCAGTATCTTCAATATTTACTTTTTCTCCCCTTATCAATAATAAAGCATTATCCTTTTGAGAACCAAAGACATAACAAATTGAAACCCCATATTTTTTAAAAATTTCATCAAGCATTTTTGCCACAGCATTTTTTATATTTTCTACCACTTCCACAGGGGCAGGGATCATTACGACCTAATTTTTTAGGTTTTTCAACTGTCCGAGGGCTATCTCCATCACTTCTTTGAATTCTATGGGCTTTTGCAACTTTCACCTGAGATTCTTCCTTTACTTGAATCTTAAAGAGCCTTGTAAGAATGTCTGAAATTATATTCCTTGACATTTCCTCAAAGAGTTCAAAGGCTTCCTTTTTATATTCAACAAGAGGGTCTTTCTGGGCATATCCTCGAAGTCCTATTCCTTCTTTAATATGATCAATTGCTAATAAATGGTCTTTCCATTTTGTATCAATGACATGTAAAAAAATCATCTTTTCCACATCTCGCATGAGAATGGTTCCAATTTTTGCTTCCTTTTGTTCATAGGCTTCTTTAAGTTTTTCAATGAGATACTGTTTTATTTCATCTTTCGATTTATTACTCAGGTCTACATCTACATCAAATCTTACATTTATCTGTTCCTTAAGTTTTTCTACTCCCTCATCTTCCTGAGATAGATAAAAATCAACTAACTCGTCAATCTCTATTTCAAGAAACTCAACAACTTTCTCCTTCAGGGAATTACTCTCTAATACTTCTTTACGGAATGAATAAATTTCCTTTCTTTGAGCATTCATTACATCGTCATATTTTAGAAGATGCTTTCTTATGTCAAAGTTATGGGCTTCAACTCTCCTTTGGGCATTTTCAATTGCCTTTGAAACCATTTTATTTTCTATTGGTGTATCATCATCAATTTTCAAAAACTGCATAAGACTCTGAAGTCTCTCGCCACCAAAAATCCTCAGAAGTTCATCTTCAAGGGAAAGATAAAAGCGGGATGAACCTGGATCACCCTGTCGTCCTGCTCTACCCCTAAGTTGATTATCAATTCTTCGGGATTCATGCCTTTCAGTTCCAATTATGTGAAGACCTCCAAGGGAAACCACCTTTTCATGCTCTGCTTGACAAATTTCTTTGGCTTTTTTGAGAGCTTCTCGAAACTCATCCTCTGTATAAGTTTTTCCATTTAGCATTTCTCTGGCTAAAAATTCTGGATTCCCACCAAGGACAATATCTGTTCCTCTACCTGCCATATTTGTTGCTATGGTAACTGCACCAATTCTTCCTGCCTGTGCAACAATTTCAGCTTCTTTATCGTGATATTTAGCATTTAATACATTATGGGGAATGCCTTTTTTCTTAAGCATTCTGCTTATTAATTCTGATTTCTCAATGGATGTTGTTCCAACTAAAACAGGACGGCCAATTTTATAACATTCTTCAATTTCTCTGACAACAGCTTCATATTTGGCTTTTTCAGTTTTGTAAACAGCATCAGGATAATCAATCCTGATCATAGGCTTATTAGTAGGAATTACAACAACTTCAAGATTATATATCTCTGCAAATTCAGCTGCTTCTGTATCTGCTGTTCCTGTCATTCCAGCAAGTTTCTTGTACATTCTGAAATAATTCTGGAAGGTTATTGTTGCAAGTGTTTGATTTTCTGCCTCTATTTTTAATCCTTCCTTTGCTTCTATTGCTTGATGGAGTCCATCAGACCAGCGTCTTCCTGGCAGAATTCTTCCAGTAAACTCATCAACTATAATGACTTTTCCATCTTTTACAACATAGTCAACATCCTTTTTAAAGAAATAATGAGCTCTGATAGCTTGATTAATGTGATGGACTATCTGAATATTTGAAGGTTCATATAAATTATCTATTCCAAGAAGTTTTTCTGCTTTACGAGAACCCTGTTCTGTAAGCACTACAGTTTTAAGTTTTTCATCAAGTTTAAAATCTTCATCAGGTTTTAAATACTTGATAATCCTGTTTACAGCATAATAAATATCTGTTGATTCTTCAGAGGGTCCTGAAATAATAAGCGGTGTTCTTGCTTCATCTATTAGAATGCTGTCAACTTCATCAACAATTGCGTAATTAAGTTCTCTCTGACAGAGTTCATCTATGCTGTAACGCATATTGTCTCTAAGATAATCAAAGCCGAATTCATTATTTGTACCGTATGTTATATCTGCAAGATAGGCTTCCTTTTTACTACATGGACGAAGCCTGTCAAAACGTTTATCTTGTACTCTGTAGTTTAGATCATAAAGAAAGGAAGCATCAGGCTGAATTACGCCAACACTAAGCCCTAAAAAATTATATACAGGTCCCATCCATTGAACATCTCTTCTTGCAAGGTAATCATTTACTGTAACTACATGAACTCCCTTGCCTTCTAATGCATTCAAGTAAGCAGACAAAGTTGCAACAAGAGTTTTACCCTCTCCTGTTTTCATTTCAGCAATTTTACCTTCATGAAGTACTATTCCACCAATAAGCTGAACATCAAAATGTCGCATCCCGAGAGTTCTTTTTGCAACTTCTCTAACTGTTGCAAAAGCTTCCGTTAGGATATCATCAAGGGTTTCACCTTTTGTGAGTCTCTCTTTAAATTCGTCAGTCTTTGCTTTTAATGCTTCATCAGAGAGTTTTGAAATTTCAGGTTCAAAGGCATTGATTTCTTCAACAATTTTGAAATATCTTTTAAGCTCTCTTTCATTTTTTGTTCCAAAAATTTTCTCTAATATTTTTACCATATCTGTATGTTAAACCACAGTCTATTGTTTATTCAAGTTTAATAAAATTTTAAATTGCCGATAAAATTATGTTTTGGACTATTTCGTCATTCTGACCCTGAGCTTAAGCGAAGGAGAAGAATCTCCACAGGAAACCCTTCGGCTTCGCCTCAAGGTGACAGGTAAAAAAGGGTGACAATAAAGATATCAATCTGAAAAAAAGATGTCATTCTAAAAATCAGGAAAATCGGCTTATTTTTGGATACTCCCATTTATTTCAAGGCAGGCGCTGAGTCAAGCCAAAGGGCTCAGTAAGGTGCTTCGGGATATTGAACACCTAGGGATAACGATATACAAGAAAGAAATACTTTCTTTAATCGATATTTCAGAAACAACTGAAAAAATGCGATATCCTATGATATTATAAAACTATGTTAAATCCCGAATTTTTTGATGCTGTTTCCTTTAATTGCGATGTCTCTGATGCTAAATATTGGGGATATTTTTCAATCTGTACTTTACTCTTACGACTAAGACAACTTTTTAGGGTTGAAAGAGACCTTGAACCATGGGAGAGGATTAACAATGATGAGATTCTTCCATGGATTGAAAAAAAAGAGGAAAAATGGAAAGAACTTGAAAATGCTCAATTAATTCAATTGAAAATTGATGGTAAATCTTATCAACCCTTTGATATTGAAGGAATAAATGATAATACCATAAAAAATGGATTTATTTATGGAGCAGGTTATGCCTTATTTATGAAACCAAGTTTTTTTGTTGGCTTAATATATAAACATGAAAAAATTGATAGTTACAACATCTTCTTTATTGATAAAGAAATAGTAAGAGATCTTTTTTCATCATCGGGTATGAGTATTGGAAACACAATCTATATAAGATTGACAGATATAAAATACAGGCTTTGGGAAGATTTACAGGGATGGATAAATAAAAAAAGGACTTTTTATGAACGTACTTTATCAAAATTCGGGAATCCAGTTGATTGGGAATATCCCTTTGAAGAATTTAGAAGTCTTGTTGATATATATTCCAAAATCGTACTATATCATGAAATAGCAGAACTGCAAGAAAATATTCCTCAATGGAATGAAATTATAAAAAGATGTGACAACTCAAAGACAGAATATATTTTAAGAGGAATTAAAGATTTTATTGCTGATTTTTCAGAAAAAGGTCCTTTATATAAAGCCATTATTGAAAAAGATAAAGAACTTCTCAGTTTATATATCCTCACACAAGGTGCCTATCAAAAAAAGATATTAAAACAAGTTATCTTACAAATAGAAAAAGCATTGCTATCAGAGGATTGGGGAAAAATTGAAGAAATCAGAAAAATAGAGTATGAAAAATGGAAAAACAATCATGACAAAATATTAGAAATCTATAAAATACAAGGATTTGATGCAGTTAAAAATTTAACAAATAGAATATTTGAAGGAGGAACAAATTGAAAGAACTCATTCAAACTATTGAAAAACTATCACAAAAACTCCACAATAAAGTAAATCTTATGGAAGTATGTGGAACACATACAGTTTCTATATTCAGACATGGTATAAGAAGCCTGATTCCATCAAACATTAAACTTCTTAGTGGTCCTGGATGTCCAGTTTGTGTAACACCAATAGAAGACATTGATAGAATGATTTATATTGCAAAACAACCAAATGTGATTCTTACAACTTTCGGAGATATGATGAGAGTGCCAGGAAGCAATGGTTCTCTCTATAAAGCAAAAGCTGAAGGAGTTGATGTAAGAATGGTTTATTCACCACTTGATGCATTAAGAGTTGCTCAAGAAAACAAAGATAAAAAAGTAGTGTTTTTTGCTGTAGGATTTGAAACCACTTCTCCTCTTATAGCTGCAACCCTTTTTGAGGCAGATAGAAAAAATATTGAAAATTTCTATATTTATTCAGTCCATAAATTAGTTCCTCCAGCATTGGAAGTTCTTGTAAATACAGAAGAACTTAAACTTGATGGATTTATTCTTCCAGGACATGTAAGCACAATTATAGGAAGCAAACCCTATGAAGTTATTTCTCAAAGATATAGAAAAGCATGCGTTATTACAGGATTTGATGCCGATGATATTTTGCAGGCAATAGTAATGCTTTTAAAACAGGTTATTGAGAATACTCCAAAGGTTGAAATACAATACAAAGACGCTGTAAAAGTAGAAGGGAATCCAAAGGCAGTTGAATTTATATATCGATATTTTGAGTCTGCTGACAGTAACTGGCGTGGAATAGGAATAATTCCTAACAGCGGACTTAAACTTAAACCAGAATATTCATATAGAGATGCTGAAAAAATTTTTGAAATACCTCTATTTCAGTCAAAGGAACCAAAGGGATGTCAATGCGGTCTTATATTAAGAGGAGTAAAACTTCCTCCCGAATGTCCACTCTTTGGAAAGCTTTGCACACCTGAGAATCCTGTTGGAGCCTGTATGGTCAGCTCTGAAGGAAGTTGTGCTGCCTATTACAAATATGGAAGAAATTAATCAGATTAAATAAAGGGGAAGTACTCCCAGAATCAAGGTGCCCAAGGCACACAGAAAAATTGCTATTTCAAGTTCCAATGAAATTAAGGGTTTTGGTGACTTAACAGGTTCTTTCATATACATATACATTACTATTTTTAAGTAATAGTAGGCAGAAACAACAGTAAATACAACAGCAATAATTACTAACCATGTAAATCCTGCCTTTACGGCTTGAAGAAATATATAAAACTTAACTAAGAATCCTGCTGTTGGAGGTACTCCTGTAAGGGAAAACATGAATATCAACATTGCCAAAGCAAGGGCAGGATGAAATTTATGAAGTCCTTTATAGTTTTCAATATTCTCTTCATTGAAGGCAATTACCATTGCAAAGGCTCCTATGTTCATGAGCGTATAAATAAGCATATAAACAACAACTGCATTAAATCCTGTCTGTGTTCCCACAATCAATCCAATTATTATATAACCAGCATGGGCTATACTTGAATATGCAAGCATTCTTTTTATGTTCCTTTGAACAAGTGCAAAGAGATTTCCTACTGCCATTGTTAAAATAGAAAGCACTATAAGAAAACTACTCCAATCAATGTAGTAATCTTTGAAGAGCTCAATTA
>Ga0272449_1004535_pt1 | contig 11274 bp, 8 predicted proteins | sample YNPCB0241_FD_198679 | JGI IMG/M metagenome (GOLD analysis project Ga0272449, IMG submission 198679) | Hot spring sediment microbial communities from Yellowstone National Park, WY, United States - YNP-CB-024-1 | ecosystem: Environmental > Aquatic > Thermal springs > Hot (42-90C) > Sediment...
AACGTGAAGGCCGTGAGGGAGGTGGAGGGGGTTGAGGTGGATCAGGTGTTTATAGGGTCCTGCACAAACGGGAGGCTCAGCGACATAGAGGCCGCGGCCCGCATACTGAAGAGGGGCAGGGTCAAGAGCCGGTGCATAGCCATCCCAGCCAGCTACGACGTGTTTAGGAAAGCCATGGAGCTGGGGTACGTAGACGTGTTGACGAAGGCCGGGTGCGTGGTCACCTACGGCACCTGCGGCCCCTGCCTCGGGGGCCACTTCGGCGTGGCGGGCCCCGGCGAGGTTGTTGTGACCACGAGCAACCGCAACTTCAAGGGCAGAGTCGGGCACCCGGATTCCAAGGTGTATCTGGCGAACCCCGCCACCGCCGCTGCGACGGCGTTGGAGGGAAAAATTGTCGATCCCAGGCCTTACATATAATGGAAAGCCTCGCCCTTTAGAGCGGGGAGGAGGTCAGCTATCTTAGGAGGTAGGCGAAGACGGCCCTTGCGGTGTGCATCCTGTTCTCGGCCTGGTCCCACACGGCGGATTGCGGCCCGTCTATTACGTCGTCGGTGACCTCCTCTCCTCTGTGTGCCGGCAGGCAGTGGAGAAACACGGCCTTTTTCCCCGCGATCTCCATCACCCGGCTGTTTACTTGATACGGCGATAGGAGCCGCCGCCTCTCCTCGGCCTCCCTCTCGAAGCCCATCGAGACCCAGACGTCTGTGTAGACGCCGTCGACGCCCGCCACCTCGTTTATGGAGTCTGTGAAGTAGATGCGCGCCCCCGTCTTCGCCAAGTCCTCCGACAGCTCGTCGATAAGCTTCATGCTCCACAGTTGCTTCGGGCCCACTAGCCTAACCTCCCAGCCCAGCTTAGCGCCTATTATGGCTAGGCTCGTGGCTACGTTGTTAGCCACATCGCCTACAAACGCCACCTTGACGCTGTGTAGCCTGCCCGACCTCTCCCAGAGGGTAAGCGCGTCTGCCAAGGCCTGGAGCGGGTGGTGTCTGTCCGAGAGGGCGTTTATCACAGGAATTGAGCTGTGCCTCGTCATCTCCTCAAGCGTCTCGTGTTTATATACCCTGGCGGCCACCGCGGCGGCGTATCGCGAGATCACCCTCATCGTGTCCGCCACGGTTTCTCCCCTCCCCATTTGGAGCTCGTTCGGCGATGTCGTCACGGGCTGCATCCCCAGCTGCGCCGCGGCCGCCGAAAGCGACAGCCTCGTCCTCGTGCTGGGCTTCTCGAAATACAGGACCACTATCCGCCCGGGAAACAGCGGGGTGTAGACCTCGCCGGCTAGGTACCGCGTCTTGAAATCCCTAGACATGCGCAGGAGGTATTCAACCTCATGCGGCTTGTACTCCATAAGCGTTAGTAAATGGCGCATAGAAAGCCCCAACCCTCTGCTTTAAATACGTTGATTTACGGAGGCGACCTACCTGCTATATAGAATGCCGGTGGTTTACTGGAAGCTCCTTGAGCACTAGGCTTGTCAACGTGGATGCAACCCCCTTCACCTCGCGTATGCCCTCGATAGCTTGGTTCAGCTCCTCGGTGTTTTCTGCGATAACCTTCACTACGATGTCGTATTCGCCGGTTATCTCAGACACAGACACCACGTTTCTCAAAGCCGCCAGCCGCCTAGCCACTGAGGTTGTGTAGACGTTGTTGGCGACCTTGAGCCATACATAAGCCTCTATGTGTTTATTCACCTTGGCCCTGTAGGGCGTGTTTGTGACCTTCTCAAGTATCTCCAGGAGGTCCTCGTCTCTGAGGCGCCGCGCGTTGCTCCGCTTTACCTCCTCCACCACCTTATCCACCACCTCGGGAGGCACCGAGATCCCCATGCGCTCCAGCCTGTGTTGCACAGCCTTCCTCCCGCTGTATTTATCCAGGGAAAAGTCGCGACCCCTCCCCACCACCTCAGGCGGTATAGGCTCGTAGGTCTCGGGGTTCGCCAACACGCCGGCTTGGTGGACGCCCGCCTTGTGGGTAAACACGTTCTCCCCGACCACGGGGAAGTTCGGCATGACCGTTATGCCGCTTGCCGCTTCCACCACGGCGGTTATCTCTGGCAGCTTCTCCAGCTTTACGAGCTTCACGCCTTTGTGGTAGTAATACGCGGCGGCGAAGGCCTGTAGCGGCGTTATCCCAGCCCTCTCGCCTAGCCCGTTGACCGTGGTGTGGACCACGTCGGCCCCACCCTCCACCGCGGCGAGGCTGTTGGCCACCGCCATGCCGAAGTCGTTATGGGCATGTATGTCGAGGCCGACGCCCGGCACAGCCGCCTTGACCTTGGCGAAGACCTCCCTAGCTCTATCTGGCGTGAAGACGCCCACTGTGTCCGCTATGCTGACTCTGTCGGCCCCCGCCTCATACGCCGTCTTCACAACTTGGATTAGGTAGTCGAGATCTGCGCGGGACGCGTCTTCCGCCGTGAACCTTACGGCGACGCCGTGGGACTTAACCATGGACACCATCTCGGCGATGATCTGGAGGGCCTCCTCCCTCGTCTTTCTGTGTTTGTACTTGAGGTGTATGTCGCTGACGCCGTAGAACACAGCGACGCGGTCGGGCTCCAGCGATGCTGCGTTTTCGAGATCCTGCCTCACCGCGCGGCTGTGGACCACGATGTGGCTCGTGATTTCGCCGTTGTGCTTAAGCTGGATGATCCTCTTAATGGCGGATTTTATGTCGGGCGCCACGCTGGGGTCGCCCACTTCTATCATCCCCACGCCGATGTCTGAAAGCGCCTTGGCGATCCTCACACGCCACTCCTCGGAGAACACCACGCCGGGAGTCTGCTCGCCTTCGCGGAGCGTCGAGTCAAGGATTATTGGGCGGTTTTCCCCGAACGCATAAGGGGATGAAGAGACCTATTTATAAAGCTTACCACCTATATAGCATACATGCAAAAATCTTATTTCTCAAACACGAAAGACCTCCGTGGCTGTTTACTGGTGCACCGACCTCAACCTGCCGGTGCTAAACCCCAGGAAAGTCGCAAATAAGTGTAGCAACTTCGTCGAGGTGAGGCTCACGCAGCCGGCCGACCCCCGCCCCGCCTTCCCCGCAGACGTGGAGATCACGAGACAAGCCGTCTTAAACGAGCTCGGCAACGCCGAGCTTGCGGAGGAGCTGATCCCTCTAGACGAGGTGGTTTTGCTGAATAAGATCCCCGGCTACGCGGACCAGGCAGACGAGGTTGTGGTGAGGGGCAAGACGGTGGGGCACAGGTTCTACGACGTCCTCGAGAGACGCTGGAGGTTCAGGCCGCTGTATGAAGGCGTGGCCACCATGCTGGCGGAGAGGCTGGGCTACTGGGCCGTGGTGGACATGGCGGAGCTTCCCGAGGGATACGACATACATCCAGACCGGGTAGTGGAGGGCAGTCTGCCCGAGGAGAAGTTTAGACACGTGGCCATATCTACGAGAGACGGCAGGCTCCACGGCGTTGCGAAGCTGTTTAGAGGAGGCCGACTCCACGTGGTGAAGTCGTGGAGAGCCAAGACGCCGTTGCCCCCGGGGCGCCCCTCAACCCTTAGGGAGGCCGCAGAGCTCAACAGAGAGCACATAGAGGAGCTGGCGGAGGAGGCGATAAGCTTCATAAGGGAGGTGGCTGAGAAGTACAAGAAGCCCCTCGTCGTGTCTTACTCAGGGGGGAAGGACAGCCTCGTGGCGCTTGACCTCGCGGCTAGAAGCGGCCTTAAGTTCCACATCTACTTCAACGACACGGGTCTGGAGCCGCCCGAGACCTACCAGAACCTCAAGGCTGTTCGGGAGAGGTACGGGGCGGAGGTGATAGTAGGCGCCGCCGGCGACCGCTTCTGGCGCGCCATGAAGCTCTTCGGCCCGCCTGCGAGGGACTACCGATGGTGTTGCAAGGTGATTAAGCTAGGCCCCACCACGGAGGCTCTCAAGGCTAAGTTCCCCCAGGGCTACATAAGCGTGGTGGGGCAGAGGGGAGCCGAGTCCTTCCTCAGGGCCAGGTTGCCCAAGGTGTCGCAGAGCAAGTGGGTGGCCGGCTCCGTCGTCGCGGCGCCGCTCCAGGAATGGACGGCGCTGGAGGTGTGGCTGTATATATTCCTACACAAGCTCCCATACAACCCGGCCTACGAGAGGGGTTTCGACAGACTCGGCTGCGTCGTGTGTCCGGCGAATGAGCTGGCGGAGCTCGACCTAGTAAAAAGGAGCTACCCAGACATATACGAGAAAATGGAGACAGCGTTGAGAGACCGCTTCTCCGAGAAAGAAGTGGAGATGGGGCTATGGCGGTGGCGTGGAAAGATACCGGGCGACATGGCGAGGTGGGTGAAAAGAGAGAAGGGGGCCGAGCTCCCCGTCAGGCTCAGAGTTGATGGAGGCGGGGTGGAGGTCGAGATGGACGCGGAGCCCGACCCCGCAACCCTGAGACATCTGCTGAAGATGCTGGGCGCCATAGAGGGCGAATATGTGGTCAGAGGCAAGAGGGGCGTCGTGAAGTTTGAGCGGAGGGGGAGCGGCTGGGCCATCTCCGCCGGAGACGGCAAGACGGCGCTGGATGCCGCCGGTTTGCTGGTGCGCTCTGCCATATGCGGCGACTGCGACCTCTGCGTTCACTGGTGCCCCACCGGCGCGTTGAAGAGGACAGGCCCAGGCAGGAGGTTTGAGGTAGACGAGAAGAAGTGCATAGGCTGTCTTCTCTGTAGCGCGGCGTGCCCCGCCGCCCAGTACCTAGTCTACAGAAATGAAGGCTAAGCTGACGGTTTACATCCCGCCGCATCTACCTCCCGTAGACATCCCGGAATTCGATGTGACCTGGAGGACCGCGGTCCTGGACTTGTCGAGGTTTTTAGACAGGTCGCGAGGGCAGTGCCGGGCCGACGTGGCGGTTGAGGCGCTTGCCGCAGGGGTCTCCATGCCGACGGTGTACGTGCTCGACTGCGACGGCTACTACCCAGGCTTCAACTTTCTCTTCGGCCTGGCGCAACCCGCCTTGAGAACAGCCGTGGTGTTTACGGCGAGACTCCGCGGCCCCCTATTCGCGGAGAGGCTGGCTAAAGAGATCACGCACGAAGCTGGGCATCTCTACGGGTTGGGCCACTGCTCCAACCCCAAGTGCGTCATGTACTTCAGCAACACCTTGCTGGACACCGACAGAAAGACCGCCTACTTCTGCGAGAGGTGCAGGAGGAAGCTATTTGCCCGCTACCTCAACCCCTAGGAGCTTCGCGATTCTGCCGTCTAGCGATCTGAGGAGGTCTCTGTTTCCGACTAACGTGTGGTAGTAGCTGGTGACCCCGTTGGCGCCCATGAGGAGCTTAAGTTCCTTGGTCAAGGCGTTGATCACGTTTTCGTATCTCACCATGCGGGCCCTCAGCTCCATGTTCTTGACACGCTCCTTGACATATTCAAAGATCCCCAGGGGGGCCACCAGATCCGCCCCAAGCGCCGCGAGCTTGTACATGTCGCCGCCGTTGTGCAACCTCCCCACCGCCACTATGTATACCTGCCCCCTAACGCCCCTCCGCCTAAGGTCCAAGTCGAGCCGCGCCACAGCCTCCTCCAAAAGGCCACCTCCGAGCCTTTCGTCTATCACCACGACGCCTGAACTCATGTCGACGTCTTGGCCCGGCGGCACTGTCACAGCCCCCTCACCTATATGTCTTATGCCGTATTTATTCTCGCCGTAGATGGGCGCGCCCAGGGCGTAGGCCGCCAACACTGCGGCGTCGTCTATGGCCGGCACCACAACTGGGGTGTGGTACTCCTCGGAGCCTATCTTGACAGACACCTCCAAGTCCTCCCTGTAGGGGTCCACGGATGGGTGAGTCACCTGCGCCGCCTCTATGCGTAGCAGATCAAGCGGCCGCCTCGCAGGGGCGGTGTAGCCGGGCACGACCCCGCCCATCCCTGTTATGGGCGGCCGCCCCTCCTCGTAGTACTCCCTCTGCACCAGTTGCCGGATGTTTGGCTCTATCCACGCCACCTCCCCCTCCTCCCTAACCGCCAAGCCCAGCGCCTCGGCTAGGTAGGTATCTATGTAATACGCCTCGAGCAGATCCCTCCGCCCTACGAGCTCCCTTATGCTGGACATGCCTAGGGCGTAGAGCACGGCCTTGAGCCCCCTCCCCACGGCGAGGAGGTAGTTCGCAAGTAGCCTTGAGCCCCACTCTATGTCGAGCACCTTAGGCGCCCCTATCATGTTGGTCAGCGCCGTTGGGCAGCCGCCCGTGTGACAGACGTGACACATTATGCAACCCATGGCTATCAAAGCCGCAGTGCCCAGGTTGGCCATGTCGGCGCCGAGGGCCACGATCTTCGCCACGTCCATGGGGCTGTAAAGCAAACCTCCAGCCACCACGCGTACGTTGTGACGGGTGCCGTCTCTCCGCAACCACGCGTCGACTACGGGAACGGCGTAGTCGATGGGGATGCCCAAGTGATCCCGCGCCACAATCGGCGTCGCGCCGGTCCCCGCGCCCGCGCCGTCGATGATTATGCCCTCCGCCGTGGACCTCGCCACGCCGACTGCGACGAAGTGTATCTTGTTGACGGCGGCCACCTTAACCAACACAGGCTTCCCCGTCAAATCCCTAAGCGCCTTGACGCGTTGGGCGAGGTCCTCTATGGAGTATATGTCGTGGTGCGGCGCCGGCGAGAGGGCGTCGCTCCCCACGGGTATCTTGCGCAGTTGAGCAATCACGTCTACCACCTTCTTGCCCGGCAGGTGGCCGCCGATGCCTGGCTTCGCCCCCTGGCCGATCTTTATGTTGACCGCCAAGCCCGCCTTGAGGAGGGCCATGTCCATGCCGAACCTCGCCGAGGCCCACTGAACCACTATGTTGCGGAACTTCGCCACCTCAGGGTGGAGGCCGCCTTCGCCTATGCCCGCCACGGCCCCCGCCTCGGTCGCGGCCTTCGCTATTGCGATGTTTGGGTTCCCGCTCAACGCGCCGAAGGACATATCGCCTATATACAGCGGAAGCTCAAGCCTGTTTCCGAAGAAGTCTATCCCCACGTCCACGTCCAGCCTGTCCGCCCTAGAAAGCGCCTCCTTCAACGAGGAGGGCCTCAGATCCCTAAACACCAGCCTGTCAAGTATCCTCCCCCGCCTCGCCGGGCCGCCCCATTCAACATGCGGCATTCCGACCTCCGCCATCTTCCTAATGGCGGCCACCCGCTCCTCGCCCCAGAACTCCGGCACTAAATGCCTCGCCGGCTCTATATATGCCCTGACAAATATATGTTGCATCATGGACTCTACATCTACTCTATATAAGTTTACTCACGCTGAAACTCGGCGGGGGTTATCACTGTGAAGACCTCCCTTTCTATTGATACGTCTTCGTTAAACAGGTTGTTGAACCTCCTGACGTACGGCGTAAGCGCCGTGAGCTCCTCCTCCGTCAGCTCCCTCACCTCAACCCGGTGGTATAGCGAGAAGAGGCGGCGGACGTGCGCATCCTCCAGCGCTGTCTTTGCGTCGGCCTGAACCCCGGCGAGTCTCAGGGCTTGGAGGTAGTGCTCCATTTTGTCAACCTCCAGCCCCCCGCCTATTTTCCTCATCTCCACCTCCCCCCTTATGTAGATGACGCCCCCCACCATCCCCGCGCCTATTCTGCGACCCACCTCCTCCTCCGACGTATGCCTCAGCACCAGGACGACGCCCCCGCCCATGTATTCGCCCAAGTAGTCTCCCGCCGAGCCCCCAATCACGAGGACCCCACCTCTATGTTGTATGCCGGCTCTGTTCCCAGCGTTGCCGTATACATATATCTCGCCTCCCCTCTTGGCTTGGCCGACGGCGTCGCCGACGTTGCCGTAGACGGCTATCAAGCCGCCGTTCATGGCGTCACCCAAGTCCTCCTGTGCGTTGCCGTATATGTACATCTCGCCTCCCTCCATCACGTTGCCCGAGGCGTTCCCCACAATCCCCCACAGCTTGAGAACTCCGCTTTGCATGCCGTTGCCCAGGTACCTATGGCCGAGGACGTTGACCACGTCTACGCGGCCCCCCTCGGCCAGTAGCCTCCTCACCACGGGCGAGAGCTCAGTGGGCCCATACTGCGACGCGTCCAGCGCCTGGGGCGGTGGCAACGGAAGCTCTGGGCTCACTGTCCTCTTCCTGTATCTGCCCCGAATCTCGCCGTCTGACGCAATTATGTATTCGCCGCCTCTGAGAGCCCATATCTCAACCCCGTTGCCGGCCGCCGCCTTGATAGCCGCGGCCTCGCTGGCCACGTATAGTCTGCCCCCGGCGAGACCCACATACAGCGGCCTGAAATGTTGCGTGTCTACAAAAGCGCCGAAGACGGGCTTGGGGCCGCCTATTATAAACGCCACGGCGTAGGGCCCGTCTAGCCTAGCCCACCTCACCCGCCTCCCGTACATAAGCTCCTCTATGGCCTCCTCCACTCCGTGCCGCCGGTAGAGCTCCCACAGCAAGAAGGCGATCGCCTCGCTGTCGTTGCCGGTGAAGCCGCCGTGTCCAAAGCCGTATTTAAGCAGGTTGAGGTTGGCGCCGTAGGAGCTCAGGTCGCCGTTGTGCACAATGGCGACGTCGCCGGCGGAGAAGGGGTGGCTGTAGTAGGGGAACCCGCCGGGGCTGTTGGTGGGGTACCTGGTGTGGCCTAGCCAAGCCGGCGACTTCTTCTCGGATATTTTGTACATTTTATCGATGTCTTCGGGCCACCCGATCACCTTATACACGTCAAGCCACCTGCTCCTCATGTAAATCACGCCGTCTACGTCTCCATTGCCGTATTTAGTTACGTCGTATACGCCGCTGGGTAGCTTATACAACTCCACGGCGTCTGGGGGAGGCACATGTGCGAAGAACTTAACCCTGTTATGTGGGGAAGGGGCATAAAGAGCGACGCCGGCGCCGTGTCTAGTGCCGCGTTCCCTCATCACAGCAAGAGCCTTAATCACTAGGCTACCATCTATGTATTCATTCAGCAGGCTATATACTCCAAAGATTCCGCACATTAGATCTTACGGGATGTATTGAGTAAATAAGCCTTACTCCAGATGAATAAATAGAGTCTCCTTGTAGCTTATCTAGGCTGTTCATAAAAATATTCTGAGGTTAATAGAAGATTTACTGTTTTTTATCTGTAAGAATATGTTTAGATCTTTACTTGTTTTAAGTAGTTCAGCAAGCCGCCAGATTTAAGGATCGCTAGAGGAAGACCAGTGATGGGCTTTCCCTCTATTTTTTCGCCGGTGGAGAGATTGTGGCAGTACCCCCCCTCTAGGTCCACCTCAAGCGTGTCGCCTTCTCTTACCTTTTTTGCGATCCCCGGCACTTGCAGGACCGGGAGGCCCACGTTGATGGCGTTTCTGAAGAAAATGCGGGCGAAGCTCTCCGCCACCACCGCTAGGACGCCTGCGCCTTTTAGCGCAATTGCCGCCTGCTCTCTCGAGGAGCCCATGCCGAAGGCGCGCCCAGCCACGAGAATCGCGCCTTTGGCCTTTTTGGGGAACTCGGGGTCGAGGGGCTCCATGGCGTGTTGGCCCAGCACGGCCGGGTCTGTGTAGACTAGGTATTTGGCCGGTATGATGACGTCGGTGTCTATCTTGTCGCCGTATACGATGGCCCTCCCGCGGATCTTCATGGGCGGAGGAATTTACTAAATATATAATCCTTATTGCCCCGCGACGGGATATATAAATGGAGGTAAAATTTATATAGCTGGGTGTTCCGGGGTTTATGGTATCGGGGCTCGCGTAATCAAGATCTTCGACACGACGCTTCGAGACGGCGAGCAGATGCCCGGCGTTGCCTTGTCTGTGGATGAAAAGATGGAGATAGCCCTGGCGCTAGACGAAGCCGGCGTAGACATGATCGAGGCAGGCTTCGCCGCGGTGTCGAGGGATGAGCACATCGCGGTTAGGCAGATAGCGAAGGAGGTGTCTAGGGCGGAGGTTGTGAGCCTCGCGAGGATGATGAAAAGCGACGTGGATGCCGCCGTTTCGGCCGACGTGGACGTGGTCCACGTCTTCATAGCGACCTCCGACATACATCTAAAGTACAAGCTTGGCATCTCAAGGGAGGAGGCTCTGCGGAGGATTGCAGAGGTGGTGGAGTACGCCAAATCCCACGGCGTGAGGGTGCTTTTCAGCGCGGAGGACGCCACAAGGAGCGATCTGTCCTTCTTGGCGGACGCCTACAAAACCGCCGTGGAGGCCGGCGCAGACGAGATCAACGTGCCAGACACCGTGGGGGTCATGACCCCCAGCCGCATGGCGTACCTAATCCGCTACCTCAGAGAGAGGCTTCCGCCTGTCCCCATACACGTCCACTGTCACGACGACTTCGGCATGGCTGTGGCCAACACCATAGCGGCGATTGAAAACGGCGCCGACGTGGCGCAGGTGGTGGTCAACAACTTCGGGGAGAGGGCTGGAAACGCCGCCCTGGAGGAGGTGGTCGCCGCGGTGCACTACCTGCTGGGCATGAGGACCAACGTCCGGCTGGAGAAGCTGTATGAGCTGTCTCAGCTGGTCTCCAAGCTCTTCGGAGTGGCGGTGCCGCCCAACAAGGCGGTTGTCGGCGAAAACGCGTTCAGCCACGAGGCTGGGATCCACGTCCACGGGGTTCTGAACAACCCGTTCACCTACGAGCCCATGAGGCCGGAAGACGTGGGGAACAGGAGGAGGATCGTGTTGGGTAAACACTCAGGCAGGCACGCAGTGGAGTGGGCTCTGAAGAACATGGGCGTCGAGCCCCGCGAGGAGCTGGTGAACTACGTGATGGAGACCGTGAAGAGCCTAGCCGTTAAGAAGGTGAGGATAGACGAAAACGTGCTGAGGGAAATAATCAGAGCTTATAAAGGTGGCCTAACCCCTCGATATGCCGTATAAGGTCTTGGTTATACCCGGCGACGGGATAGGGCCCGAGGTCGTAGACGCCGCGCTGAGGGTGATAGACGCGGCGGCGAGGAGGTTCGGGGTTGACCTTGAGGTGAAGACGGCGGAGGCTGGCGACGTCGCGTTGAGGAAGTACGGCGCCGCCATGCCGCCCGAGGCGTTGAAGCTCGCCGACGCGGCCGACATAATCTTCAAGGGCCCCATAGGGGAATCCGCCTACGACGTGACGTCGCTAATCAGGATGAGGTATACACTCTACGCCAACATCAGGCCTGTGAAGAACCTGCCCGGGGTGCCGGCCATAAAGGAGATAGACTGCGTCTTTGTGAGGGAAAACGTGGAAGACGTCTACGTCGGCGCGGAGTACAAGGTGGGCGACGTGGCAGTGGCGTTGAAGGTGATCACGGGCCAGGGCACCCGCCGCGTGGCGCG
>Ga0272449_1004536_pt1 | contig 11273 bp, 11 predicted proteins | sample YNPCB0241_FD_198679 | JGI IMG/M metagenome (GOLD analysis project Ga0272449, IMG submission 198679) | Hot spring sediment microbial communities from Yellowstone National Park, WY, United States - YNP-CB-024-1 | ecosystem: Environmental > Aquatic > Thermal springs > Hot (42-90C) > Sediment...
GGTTATTCGCACCGAGAACCTCAGCAAGCACTTCGATCGCCGGGTGGCTGTCGAGAATGTGACCCTAGATGTGGAGCCGGGGGAGATCTACGGCATTTTGGGGCCGATAGGGTCGGGCAAATCCACTCTGGTCCGTCTCCTGTTGGGCCTGCTTCGACCGACACGAGGGCGTGCCATCGTCCTAGGGATGGATCCGTTGCGCCAGGGTTTGGCCTTGCGCCAGCGCATTGGTTATACTCCTGAACAGGGTGCGTTCTATCCTTGGATGCGCGGTGAGGAAGTACTGCGCCTGCTGGCCCAGACGCGCCGTTTGTCTTTACCTGAAGAGGTTACGGACTTGGCGCACCAATTTGGCTTAGATTTGAGCCGCCCATTTGGGACTTATACGCCGGGCCAGCGGAAGATTTTGTTCCTCATTCATGCGTTCGTGTTTCCGGCAGACGTGTTGATCCTGGACGAACCCACCGCAGGATTGGAGACCACAGCGCAGGATGTGGTTTACCGCCTGGCGCGGCAGGCGCGGGCCGAAGGGCGGACGGTGTTTTTCACGACCTCTTCTTTATTGGAAGCGGAACGGCTTTGTGATCGTGTCGCGCTGCTTTGGCAGGGGCGTGTCCTGGCTGTGGAGCGCGGGGTGCAGTTGCGGGCGAAAACCCTGCGCCGGATTGAGATGCGCTTTGCCACGCCGGTAACTTGTGAAGCCTTTGCCGGCTTGCCCAATTTGGAGGAACTGCACTTGGAAGACAACAAACTGCGCTGCACCTTGCGCGGCGATCCGGATGCTTTCCTGAAAATAGCCAGCCAATATCGCATCACCGATTTCATCAGCCAGCAGCCCGGCTTGGATGAAATTTATCGCCGTTACTACGGAGTTAGCGGGTATGCTGCCTGACATGATGGCAACCGCCTTGCGTGCAAGGATAAGGTGGTTGCTGGGCTGGGGCGGGGGTGTGCTTGTGGCGATTTTAATATGGACGGGCATCGCGTCCGGCCTATCATTCGAAAACCTGCCGCAGTGGCTGGAACCGACCCTGTTGGCCGATGAGGGAGAGGTAGGGATACTGTTTACTTTGATCCTTCCTTTCCTGATGGGCTTTCCCCTGGTCTACGAAGCGGCCCGCTGGGTAGGCGAAGCGACCTCACGTGAAACGATTGCATTTCTCTTAACTTTACCGGTGCGTCGGTGGGTGCTCTTTATAAGCGGTTGGGGCTTTCATGTGCTCTTGTTAGTTTTGCTGTTGGGGATGGGATTTATCGGGGGTTGGCTTGGCATGGCTGTGCTTAAGGGTAACAGCAGTATGGGCGTTGTCACGTTACCCCGTTGGATGGGCTTGGGGTTATTTTTATTGTTAATCATACAGATTGGTATGTTGGCGGCGATCTTTGCGGCGAACACCTGGGTGGGATTGGGAAGCGCCCTTGGTGTGATGGGCGGAAGTTTGCTTCTATATGGTTGGAGTCAACACCTTCTCTTTCTGTCCTGGTTGCGCTTTATCTTGCCCTGGTATTATTACCTTGTAATGATCCGGGGCGGGGAAAGTGCCCAAATGGGATGGTGGTTTATGGTGGGGATCAACCTGTTACTTACAGGTGGGCTAGCCTGGGTTTTCACCCAAGGCCGAGTGCTCGAAGCGCCGCAGTATCCAAAAGATAAACAATTGTTAACCGAACGATAACATCTTCTTTGTCCTTTCTTAAGAGATCTGGATTATTATAGAGGCGTAAATCCTCCTCCTGGTTCAGGTTTTACTCCTGGTGGGTTGGTGAGACAGGGCAAGTCAATCTAATATCGGTGTGTAGAAAGGGCGCTGAGCGGGCGCCCTTTCTACGTTAACCGGCCATAAGGCTTCCCAAAAGACTGTACAACTTAAGGGAATCGCATGATACAAAAGGCAAACGAGGGGGCTGGATTATTGTATAATGAAGGGAGAGGAGATCCTCCGCCGTGATAAATCCCCTGATTGACCCAAATGTAGCGTATTTTCTGTTAGTGGTTGGCCTGGTGTTGGGTGTATTGGCTCTCTTTTCGCCCGGCACAGGCATTCTAGAGATCGGCGCGCTCTTTGCTCTGGTGTTGGCGGGGCTGGGAATTGCCCGCTTAAGCATCAACGCCTGGGCGTTGGGTCTGTTGATCATTGGTGTAGTGCCGTTCCTAATGGCACTGCGTTTTTCGCGGCGGTGGTTTTACCTGGTTATCGCCTGTGCGGCTTTTGTGATTGGTTCGATTTTCCTTTTTAAAACCCCGGAAGGTGGGCTGGCGGTGAACCCGTTTTTGGCCGCGGTGACCTCGACTGTAGCGGTGGGCCTGTTCTGGTTGGTGGGTTGGAAGGGCCTGGAAGCCATTCGCCGCCGACCGGAGATTTCTCTGGAACGGCTTATGGGAGCGGTAGGTGAGGCGCGGACCGCGATTTATCGTGAGGGGACGGTCTATATCCATGGCGAAGAGTGGAGTGCACGCAGCGAAACCCCTATCCCTATTGGGGCGAAGGTGCGTGTGGTTGGGCGCGAGGGTCTGGTGTTGATTGTGGAGCCGTTACCCTCGTCGTCATCTCAAAATCAGGCATAGGAGACAAACTTTAAGGAGGTGTGTCCATGGAATTGATTTATTGTCTCATTGGCGTGATTGTGGTGGGCGGCATTGCTTTTCTGGCTGCTGCTATCCGCATCGTTCCGGAATATCAGCGTTTGGTGGTCTTTCGGCTGGGGCGTTGTTTAGGATCGCGTGGGCCAGGTTTGGTCTTGCTGATCCCCTTCATTGATCGTGGGGTGCGGGTGGACTTGCGCGAGCAGGTGCGTGAGATCCCGGCGCAGACGGCTATTACCAGCGACAATGCGCCTATTTCAATTGACTTCCTATGGTACTACAAGGTCTTTGATCCGGTGCAGAGCGTTTTGCAGGTTGCTAACTTTGAAGCGGCGGCTCAGGGTATTGCCACAACCACCTTGCGTTCGGTGATCGGGGCAATTATGCTGGATAGCGTCCTTTCAGAACGCGAACAGATCAACCACGCTTTGCGCACCCGCCTGGATGAGGTAACCGAGCGGTGGGGTGTCAAGGTCACCAATGTGGAAATCCGCGAGATCATCCCGCCGCGCGAAGTGCAAGAAGCGATGAACCGCCAGTTGTCGGCAGAGCGCAACCGCCGCGCGATTGTAACCGAATCCAATGGTACCCGTGAAGCGGCGATCAACGTAGCCGAAGGTGAAAAGCAGGCGGCTATCCTAAAGGCGGAGGGTCAAAAGCGGGCTTCCATCCTCATCGCCGAAGGTGAACGTGAAGCGCAACTCTTGCGGGCGGAGGGCTATGCGGCGGCCTTGGAGAAAATTTTCTCGGTGGCCAACCGTTTGGATTCCAAGACGCTAACCCTGCAGTACTTTGAAACCCTTAAGAGCATGGCTAACTCGCCCTCTACCAAGTATATCTTCCCCATGGAGTTCACCAGTTTGCTAGGAGATTTCATCCGCTTACGCGGTGAGCAGGGCAGTGGGATGCCTCAATCCTAGATTTTGACGTCTTGAAGAGGGGAGTCGGTCAGTTTGGCCGAACTCCCCTTTACGCAAATAGCGAACTTGGTTACCACCGTTCATTATCAAATTCTCGAAGCCAACTGGCGGGATATCCAGGCCCTTTACCGCTTGGAAAAGGCCTGTTTTGGTCGTGATGCCTGGCCCTTGCTGGATATTGTGGCGGTAGTGACCTTGCCCGGTGTTGTGCGTTTGAAGGCCGTGGTGGATGATCAACTGGTTGGATTCATTGCCGGCGAAGCCAAGCCAAAGGAACGATTAGGCTGGATCCTGACGTTGGGCGTTAGCCCAGATTATCGGCGATTGGGTATTGGGCGGGCATTATTGCTTGAATGTGAGCAGCGATTAGGAATGCCGCGTATCCGCTTAAGCGTACGGCGCACAAACTGGCCGGCTATTCATCTATATTATCGCGAGGGTTATCGTGAAGTGGATGTGTGGAAGCATTATTACAGTGACGGCGAAGATGCGTTAATCCTGGAAAAAATAGTTGACTCATGACGCAAGAGCGTATATCATAGAAGCAGGTTCTATGAAGAAGCATCCTGTTTTATCCTTCCCCTAGTCTTTCACGGCACGCGGTGTTTCGCGTGCCTTTTTGCTTGTTTAACCTTTTTCCAACCCATGAAAGGAGATGCGTGATGGATTACGGGATGATTGGCAAGCGCGAGAAAGCCAGACGATATGCCCAGGAGCGTGAACGCATTCGCTTTCAAACCTTCACGGTGACGGTGGAAGGGGAGAACAATACCCATGTGGTTCAATTCGATCATGGCAAATGGCAGTGCGATTGCGAGTTTTTCCGCAGTCGAGGTGTTTGCAGCCACACCATGGCACTGGAGATCGTCCTGGAAAATATGCTGACTCAGCCGGTCAATTCGTAGCCGTATAGAATAAGCCCCTTTAGCGCGAGCGGGCCCCTTTACAAGGGGGATCCGCTTGCGGTTTTAAATCCAGCGTTCGGTGATTAAGCGGCCTCTGTGCTAGAAAACACCCGAAAGGGGGCTTGCGATTGACCGCGGAAATCAATCGTAATGTCCAGAGCGTGGGAAGCGTTAGGTTCTTTATTCGCTGTTGCCAGTGACGTTAATGGTTCCAATAGAGCCGGTCTCTAATGGGTATTAGACAAGGGACAAAGGAAAAGGACAGGCGATTGTGCCTGTCCTATCATTTGGTTTCATACTACGTTTTTGGGAAAAAAGTACCCAATCTGAGGCGGAGAGGGTGGGATTCGAACCCACGGTGGCCCAAAGGACCACAACGGTTTTCGAGACCGCCCCGATCGTCCACTCCGGCACCTCTCCGAGCGGCTGTGCTTATTATAACACAGAGCAAAGACGGTATTAAAGACCCACCCGATTTCAGGGCAGGGTTAGCGTTTCACCCCACGCAGGATAAATCGGCTTGGGCAGACCTTCCTGGAGCATTTTTTCGCGCAGCGCGTCCGCAGCAGTGGGTTCGCCATGGACGAGGATAATCCGGCGCAGGCTGGCGCGGCTGGCTTCAGCGTAGTGCAAGAGCATGTCTTGACCGGCATGGGCTGAAAACCCATCAATCGCCACGACTTCGGCGCGGCGATCAAAAAGTTCGCCGAAGATGCGCACGACGGGCGCGCCTTCCACCAGTCGCCGCCCCAGGGTATCCGGTGCTTGCCAAGAGACAATCACAATCGTGTTACGCGGATTCTGGATATTGTGCTTGAGATGATGGAGAATCCGCCCGGCTTCCGCCATCCCTGAGGCAGAAATGATGATCATCGGGTCCATGCGGTCGTTGAGGGCACGGGATTCCTCGACCGATTGGATGTAATGTAGTTGGGGGTAACTGAGTGCCGGATGACCACCGCTTTGGACAAAGGCGCGGGTTTCTTCATCGAAGAGGTCGGCGAAATGTTGGAAGATGCGGCTGGCTGCCACGGCCAGCGGACTATCCACGTAAATAGGTACAGGTGGAATTTCACCGGCTTGGAGCATGCGATTGTAGCAATAAACCAATTCCTGAGTGCGTCCCACGGCAAAGGCCGGGATGATCACTTTACCCCCTCGCGTCAAGGTGCGTTGGGTCACCTCGCGTAAGTGCTGGTAGGCTTCTTCAGGATCGTGATGGGGGCGATCTCCGTAGGTGCATTCCATCATCAGAAAGTCTGCCTTTTCGGGTAATACGGGATCACGTAATAAGGGTAAACGTTCCCGTCCGATATCCCCTGAGAACCAAAGGCGGAAGCGTTGCCCTTGCTCCTCGATATCGAGAACGATTGCCGCTGAACCCAGGATGTGACCGGCATCCACCAGGGTTGCCTGTACACCCGGTATGGGCTCAAAGGGCTGTTGGTAAGGGATACCACGGAAAAGAGGCGCCACCTTTTCGGCATCGGCTACAGTATATAAGGGCTCAAGCGGTGGTTCACCGCGTTTACGCCGTTTTTTATTGACATAATTGACATCGGCCTCTAACACGTGGGCAGAGTCGCGCACCATGATGTCGGCTAGGGCGGCGGAGGCGGGAGTCGTGTAAATTGGACCGGCATAGCCTTGCTTGACCAAGTTGGGCAAATTCCCGCTGTGATCAATATGAGCGTGAGAGAGAATTGCCGCCGAGATTTGGCGGGGGTCAAAAGCAAACGTTTGGTTGCGACGATAAGATTCTTCCCGTTTGCCTTGGAAAAGCCCACATTCTAGAAGCAAGGTGTGGCCGTTGACCTCGAGCAAGAATTGCGCGCCGGTAACGGTTTGGGCAGCCCCTAAAAAATGAATGCGCATATTGGGCTCCTTTTGTGGTTGGAAAAGGCGACTTGGGGTGATTCAGGGGTGGGCAAGGGCAAAGTTGGCCTCTTGTAATACGCGTAAAATTTCGGCTCCGAAACGTCGAAAACGCCAGGGGGTGGAGTGCATAATCTGACCTAAATCTTCAAGGCGGGTGGGGTTTTCACGGGCAATGCGTTCCATAAGGTCACGAGGCAAGATGATGTCGGATTCGACGCCTAAGTGTCGCCCCATGTGTTTGCGCCACTGGCGCAGATGTTCCAGGCGGGCCAGAATGGCCTCATCAGGCATCCCGTTGCGGGGGCGCGGTGGGGGTGGAGCGGTGAGTGCCGCGCGAATGGTGTTGAGCAAGCCTTCTTGAAATCGTGCCCGCTGTTTGGCGTTCAGCAGTCCCAAGCGAGAAAGGTCTCGCGGGTTTTGAGGTAGGGTACGCGCCAGTTCGAGCAGGACTTCGTTGCTGAGAATTTTGAAGTGCGGAAGGTTAGCCTGCCGTGCCTGCTCGTCACGAAAAGCATATAGGGCGGCTAAGACGGCCATCTGCTGAGGGCTCAAGTTATAGCGCTGGGCCAGGTTCCAATCCGGCCCGCGGCTCAGATCGGTGTTGGGCGGGATCACTTCGGTAAGGCGGGCAAAGTCTTCTTGGGCCAGTTCCCATAACCCTTTCTGTTGCAGTGCAGTGGCCAGACGCTGGCGCAGTGGAATCAAGTAGTGAGTATCGTGGCGGGCATATTCCAGCATGGCCGGCGGCAGAGGGCGTTGAGACCAGTCGGCGCGCTGGTAGTGTTTTTCCAACTGCAAACCGAATTCCTGTTTGAGCAGGCTGGCTAATCCCACCTCACTGCGCCCGAGGATGCGCGCCGCATGCATGGTATCGAAGATGTTGCGGAAGGTGAAGCCAAAATCACGTTTGAGGCAGATAAGATCATATTCAGCGGCATGAAAAATTTTCTCAATGCGTTCTGAGGCAAACAGCGGACCAAGGGCGGAGAGATCTCTCAGGCGTAGAGGATCTACGAGATAATCGGCTTCAGGGGTTGAAAATTGGATCAGACAAACCTGTTCCTGATAAGCGTAGAGGCTATTCGATTCGGTATCTACGGCTACCTGAGAGCACTGCAAGAGGTGTTCGACCAGGTCTCCTAGGGCTTCAGGTTGATCTATCCAAAAAAGGGGTGAGGCATCTGTGGTCATGGTCAGGATTATAGCAGATGGATGGGCGAGCAGGAAGTTCTCAGTGTGTTTAAGGGGTGATTTTTGCCCTTTGCCGGGGACGAGCACCGTTGAGGAAGTTGTGATATATTATTTTCAACACGCGGAGGGTATATGAAAGAGCGAATTCTGATTATCGAGGATGATGAAGCCATTCAGCGTATTCTCAAGCGCGCATTGACCTATGAGGGCTACGTGGTAGAGGCGGCTCTGGATGGAGAGAGCGGCCTTAGGCTTTTCCGCGAATCGCGCCCTGACCTAGTGGTTTTGGATTGGATGCTTCCGGGCATTGACGGCCTGGAAGTGTGCCAGCGCTTACGTGCGGCCAGCAAAGTGCCGATTCTGATGTTAACGGCCAAGGACACGGTGCAGGATCGAGTGCAGGGTTTGGATGCCGGTGCAGATGATTACATCGTCAAGCCCTTCCAAGTAGAAGAATTTCTGGCCCGGGTGCGGGCGCTCTTGCGGCGCACCGAGGCGGAACGTGCCCCGGTTTTGAAATTCGCGGATCTCGAATTGGACACGCGCACCCGACAAGCCCGCCGCGGCCAGCGGTTGATCCCTCTCACGGCGCGTGAATTTGATCTTTTGGAATTGTTCATGCGCCACCCCCGCCAGGTATTGACGCGGGAGATGATCTTTGATCGCATTTGGGGATATGATTTCAGCGGCGAGAGCAATGTCCTGGATGTCTATATTCGCTACCTGAGACAAAAACTAGAAGCGGAAGGCGAACCCCGTTTGATTCATACCTTACGCAGTGTGGGCTACGTTCTCCGCGAAACTGAAGAGTAAATGTCCCTGCGGTTGCGGCTTACCCTTCTCTACACCTCACTCTTGGGGGGTGTCTTACTTATCGTTGGGGGATTGGTTTTTGTCTTGGTCAGTCAGACGCTACTCGGCGAGGTGGACACACGGTTGGCGCGCGCGGCGACCCAGCTCATCAGCCGTTTGCGTGTCAATACCGCCAATCAGTTTGATCAGCGCACGGTAATCGGTTTTCAACCCCTGGAGAACCTGTTTTTTCAGGTCTGGGACGCCGAAGGGCAACTCCAAATTTCCCGCCCCTCTGGCTTGTTACAGCCGCTGGATATGGTGGGTTTAAGTTACGGACGCCCGGTCTATCGCTCCATCTCGAGCGGTGAGATTCATTTGCGTGTGCTCTCGGTGCCACTGCGGAGCAACCGCGGCCCGGTGGGGGTGCTTCAGGTGGCGTTAAGTTTAGACCTGCTGTTGGTCGCCCAACGTACGCTGGCGACATTATTGGTGACTATGTTCGTTTTAGCCGTGATCATTGTGGGTGTGGGGACTTGGTTGGGCACCGGCTATGTATTGGCGCCATTGCGGGTGGTGACCGAGGCGGCTTTACAGATCACCCGGGCCGATGATCTCTCGCGGCGTATTCCTCTGGCGGCGCAAGAGACCGATGTAGAATTTCGACAATTGATCACGGCTTTTAACACGACCTTGGAACGCCTGGAAAATCTCTTCCACGCCCAGCGGCGCTTCCTGGCCGATGTGAGCCATGAGTTGCGCACCCCACTCACCGTCATTAAAGGGGAACTGGGGCTAATGCGCTTGACGGGCACGGTGGAGCCCGAATCGGTGCAAGCCATTGAGCAGGAAGTTGATCGTCTGACGCGCCTGGTAGGTGATTTATTGCTGATGGCTCAGGCCGAAGCCGGTTCTCTGACCCTGGACCGCCAACCAATGGCTCTGGATAGCCTGGTGCTGGAAGTTTACCAACAGATGAAGCACCTGGCGAAAGGTGGGCGTTCACTGGATATTGCAGAGATCGAACCCATTACTTTTATCGGTGATAAAGATCGCCTCAAGCAAGTCCTGATCAATTTGGTGGGCAATGCCATCAAATATACGCCGGCTGAGGGTGAGGTGCGGTTAGGCCTGCGGCGTGTGGGTAGGGATATTCAAATCAGCGTGAGCGACAGCGGCCCAGGCATCCCCGAGGAAGATTTACCCCATATCTTTGAACGCTTTTATCGCGGGCGGAGTCAGAACGGCGAAAATGCACCTTTCGGCTATGGGTTGGGCTTAGCCATTGCCCAGCGCATTGTGCAAAGCCATGGGGGATGGATCGAGGTTCAATCCCGCCTGGGGCACGGAACGACCTTCATCGTTCATTTACCTGTCGAAACACCGGCCCAAGATGGCGTCGAGCCTGATCAACCCTAAGGTTGTCAGGCTCGAGCCAGGAGGAGAAGGTGGGGGCTACAAGAGGGTGCGCGGATGATCTTCACTGCCGCGTGCGGAGCGGGCGTTTAGGCTGTGATAAGTGGGCTCAGGGCGAGAGGGGCTGGCGGTAGGGGTAGGCCGCGAAGTTAGGTTGGCAGCCGGTGTGGGGCGAGGGGCGAAGGTTGAGGGGGCAACGGTGGGACTGGCACTCGCAACGGGGCGCGTGCGGCGCAAGGGGGCACGTAGTAAAGGCTGGTCTCCGGTTGAGAAGAGGCGCTCCCCGGCGACCGAAAGCGTCCCGATGATGAGGATGCGGATTACCCACACCATCATGGCGACGAAGATGGGCACTACCGTGATCAGTGTTTCCCGATCAATCACCGACGTACTGGCCGGCGTATGGGAGACGATGGCCATCGAAACGCCCCACCAGGTCAGCAAGGCGTTGAACGTGGCGGCCAACAGCCACGCGCCGAAGAGATACCAAACCTCTTTCGGCTCGTAAGCCCCTTGTTCGGGGGTGAAAAGACGGGCGATTCCGGCAAAATCAATCCCGCAAAAGGCGATGGCAAGAATGGTAGACCATTGGATGCCGGCAAAAGAAAGCCCGCCCAAGAGATCGCGCAGGGCGTAATCGGTAGTGCTGTAATTGAAAATCTCAAAGGCCAGCAATGCGGTAAGGATGATGATACCGAAGACAAAACCCGGGCGCAGACGCAGGCGTGCGATCAGGTTTGAAAACCACTGACTAGGGGAAAGAGATTGGGTATCCATGGGGTTCTCCTTTTTTCTTTTGGCAGGAGTCGTAAATGACAGAGTTGTTTCGATTATAGAAAATATGTTCTATAATGTCAAGCGCCATAGGTGGGTTGGATATTATGAGAACCCCAACCTGTGGGGGCATGAAGTAAAACATTGCTCATCGCGAGCGAAATAGATGCAATTAGGGAGTTCAGATGTATAAAACAGAGTAAACCGGAAAAGCCAAGTTAGGTTAAAATCGGGGGCAAACCTCATTAGGGAGTCTGGATGACCATGAGTTTACAACCCGGATTGAGCAACGAATTGACCATCACGGTCCAGGAGAGCGATTCAACGCGTGCGTTGGGGGATGACACACTACCGGTGGTGCTGAGCACACCGCGCTTGATTGCCTATTTGGAACATACCGCGCATCATGCGATCCTCCCGCACTTGGGGGAGGGGCAGACCAGTGTAGGGACGTGGGTCAATGTACGCCATCTGGCCGCCACGCCTCTGGGGATGCAGGTGCGCTTCCGGGCTGAATTGATCACCGTGGAAGGGCGACGCCTGCGCTTTCGCGTTGAAGCCTGGGATGAGGTGGAGAAAGTCGCAGAAGGTGAGCATGAACGATTTATCGTGGATCGGGCGCGTTTTGAGGAACGTTTAGCGCAGAAACGCGCCGCCAAGGGCTAAAAAAGAGCAAGAATGCGAATTTTTTACGCCGCATTCTTGCTTTGGGATCGAAATGACACCGGGTCAGCCCTGAGGGAAGCGTTGGTAACGCTGTACGTAGGCGACGATGCCCCCTGCTTCTAAAATTTGGCGAAAGAAGGGCGGGGG
>Ga0272449_1004538_pt1 | contig 11271 bp, 8 predicted proteins | sample YNPCB0241_FD_198679 | JGI IMG/M metagenome (GOLD analysis project Ga0272449, IMG submission 198679) | Hot spring sediment microbial communities from Yellowstone National Park, WY, United States - YNP-CB-024-1 | ecosystem: Environmental > Aquatic > Thermal springs > Hot (42-90C) > Sediment...
GACATTTTGTGCGGGCTGGGATATATCTGTGAAAATAAAAAGTGTATCAAAGGAACCTGCCATCCATCAATAGGTTGTCTGGGTGAAAAGATCTGTGTCAATTACAATTGTTGTACTCCAGGACCCAATTGCTGTAATAAGGACTCTGATTGTAAGGCAAATATGACCTGTAATGCGGCACACAGTTGTGAGTGTAAGAAGCTCTTCGGGGACTGTGATAATAAGTATGACAATGGGTGTGAGAAGGACCTCTCAAGCGATGTCAATAACTGCGGCACTTGCGGTCAAAAATGTGTCCTACCCAATGCCAATCAGAAGTGCGTCTCTGGTATCTGTGAAATTGAGAGCTGTAAGCCTGGATTCAAGGATTGCAACAATAAGAAATCTGATGGGTGTGAGATAAACATTACAAACGATTTATTGAACTGTGGAGATTGTAATGTCCAGTGTCTTCTGGATAATGCCGACTCGATATGTAGTAATTCAGAATGCAAGATCAAAGCCTGTAAACCCGGATTTGCCGACTGTAATGGCAAGGTAGAAGATGGGTGTGAGATAAATGTGATGACAGACTCTAACAATTGCGGTGGTTGTGGGAAAATGTGCCCCGAGCCAAAAGCCTGTTTAAATGGAACCTGCAAGTAACGAGAGTATAAACATACTTTTCGGGTTTTCCTTCCCGGTCTTCCCCAAAGGATTATCAAACTCTATTCTGAGTACTGGACAGATAAACCCTATTCTGATCTCCTCCATATCGGGGCGGAGGACAATTGTAAGCGGGCACCGTAGATTCTTTATCCTTGAGAGGGCGAAGGTTGAGCCGGTATTCTTTGAATTGCCCTCCACTACTATTGAGACAGGTCTTGTGATGTATCTCGTCGAGAATCTGAATATAAGAAGATTCAATGCGGTGGAGAGGGTCAGGATATGCAGGTTCATAACGGATAATAATATCAATCTCCCTCCGCACATAATTGCAGAGGCGCGCCTCGGAGATCTAAAGAGGAATAGCAATCTCTACGAGTTTGTTGAGAGTCTGAGCGAGGGTGATCAACTTGTCATTGCAAAAAAAGATATGAGTACCGGCCTGATGGAGAGGCTGAAGAGGATGGGTTCCACTGCTACACGGCGGATCCTTCAACTCGTTGATTTAAAGAACCTCACCCATCAGGAGACGAGGGGGCTTATCGAGGACCTGTATTTTGTGTTTATGAGGGGAGACAATATAGATGGGATTCTGTCCGAGATTGAGAGACTCGAGTTCGAGGAGATCAGGGTGTATCTGAAATCTTTAATAAACCCTGTTCTGAAGAAAATGGAAGAGGAGTTCTCAAACTTTGTAAAGGACTATAGGTCTATTGAGATCGAGCCACCGCAAAATTTCGAAGGGGACTGGTATGAGTTGAGGGGGAGGTTCAGAGATGAGGAGGACCTTTCCCGTATAATAAGAGAGATAGAGGACCTGCTTGGGAGATGGAAGAAAAACCCGATATTAAGATAGTATTTGGAGAGAATCTGCCAGATAATGCTCTTGTAAGAGAGATAATGAAGAGGGCAGAGAGATTCTCAGTAGAAGTAATAGAGGGGGATTACACAGAGGAAGGGGCTACAGGGCGGCTGTACCTGTCGAGTCAGAAAGGGTTTATTAGGCCCTGCCCATGCAGCAGGAAATACAGATGCTGCAACTACTTCACAATCGATACGATCGAGGGTTGTCTATATGACTGCGAGTACTGTGCCCTGAAGACATTCATAGACAGAACGAAGATACTTATCAAAGTGGATGTGGACGAGATGATTATGGAGATGAGAGGGTTTATGGAGATGGCTCATTCGAAGGGGAGAACTATAAGGATAGGTACGGGGGAGTTAAGTGATTCCCTCGCCCTCGAATGGATAGTACCGTTTGCCCCGATACTGATCGAGGAGACTAAGGACTCAGAGTCGTTGATCCTTGAATTCAAGACCAGAAGTACGGAGATATCCACGCTCATAGGGCTCCCCCATAACAGCAGGACGACGGTATCTTTTTCTCTGTCAACGGAATACCTCAAAGATGCACTGGAGAGGAATACTCCCTCTATCGGAGAGAGGATTCTCGCGGCAAAGAGGCTCCTCGAGGATAATTATAGAGTGGGATTTCACCTCGATCCTATAATTTATTACGACTCATATGAGAGAGATTATGAGGGTACGATAAGGCTTATCTCTGAGAATATACCATATGAGGCGATAAGCTGGATATCTATGGGGACGATCAGGTTCAATCCCGACCTGATCAGTGAATTCAGATCCCCTGTATTATTCGGGGAGTATGTTCTGGACGCAGAGAAGAAATACAGATACCCGTATATCTTGAGGAAGGAGATATATAAAAAGGTGTACAGGCTCATAAGAGACTATCTGGGTAGTCGTGTCAGGGTATACCTGTGTATGGAGTCAGATTCAATGAATGAGGCCATCCTCTCAAAAAGGTTCAGGACAGATGAGGAGATGAACAGATATATAATAAGCCTGTAATTCCTATTTCTTTTTCTTTCTCTCGAATCTCGGGAGTATTACAGCGCTCTCAGGTAGAACCAGCCTGTCCCCTACCTTCACCTCATCTCCCACATTTATGCTGGATTTTGTGGTGGGTGAGCAATAGATGCCTATCTTTGCCCCCTCTTTTATCTGCCTTCTGTCCACATATGCAAGACCTACCTGATAGCCTTCTCCGTTGAACGCCGAGGAGGTCACATACCCGATGGCCACTCCCTGGGCATTCACTACCACATCCTTCTGTTTGGCGGGACGGGATATCTTATTAGTCATAATAAACCTGATGATCTCCATCTTCCTCACCTTCTCTGATTCGATATAGGCGTCTCTGCCAATGAAGAATGGTTTGTGGAGCTTTACATACGGGGAGAATCCTGCGCCCGCAGGGGATATGTTATAGGGACCGGCGAGTTCATGTCCATAAAGCGGTAGCCCTGCCTCTGTCCTGAGGGAGTCCCTCGCCCCGAGACCACAGGGTTTGACCCCGTACTTCTTCCCCGCATCGAGGATCATCTCCCAGAATTTGGGCACCATGTCCGGGTGTATGTAGAGTTCAAAGGCTATCTCCTCGCCTGTATATCCTGTGCGGGAGATTATTATAGATTCTCCATCTATCTTGATCTCCAGAAAGTCCGTTCTCCTCAGAGAGCGCAGTCTCTGCCTCTCCGTATCTTTACCTATCAGACTCAAGAGTGTCGGGAGTGCCATTCTACCCTGAAGGGATATGTCGACCCTCATATCGGGTCCGGCACTTTTGTCTTTGAGGTTTCGAATCTGTACGGGCTCATCTATGTTGATATACCTCCTTTTGTTGCACAGAATTGCATTCCCGGAGTTTATGTAGTTGAGCCACATCAGGTCTTTGTCTGCATTGCTGGCGTTTACAACTATCATATATGTATCTCTGGAAATCCTGTAGAGCATAATGTCGTCTATGACATTTCCATCCGGATCCAGAAGATAACTGTACTGCGACTGTCCGGGTATTATCCAGGATGCATAGTTTGCCGTCACTATATTCAAAAAGGACTCCACACACCTCCCCTTCACCTCCAGCACACCCATATGAGAGACATCAAAGAGACCGGCGGCGTTTCTAACGGCGTTATGCTCATCTATAATACTTGTGTACCATACAGGCATCTCCCATCCAGCAAAGGGGATTATCTTCTGGGCGTTCTTTTTGTGCCAGTCATAGAGTACCGTTCTCTTGAGTTCCTCTTTCCTCTCCTCGAGAGAGAACGGTCTTTTGTTCTCCCCCTTTTCCCTTTCAATAAAGACGGTGCGCAGGTGTGGTTCACCTGCAAAATAGACCTTTTGAGGCCTGAAGTACTGCGGGTACTTTTCATAGAAGTCCTTTATCGTAAGAATCTCGAGCCCTTTGTTTATGAAGAGGGATGTGCAGGGCCCTGTCTCTTCAGCCCCTGCCTTGAGAAGGGATTTGATCAACCCATCTATCTTCTCTGATGTGGATACCACCGTTATATACCTGTTGTTCTCCACCGAAGAGGAAAAGAAGACAAGCGTATCCTTATCCACATTCAAACCACGGTCTGATAATTTAATGGAAAAGACCTCCTCCACCACATCCTTTAATTTTGTATTCAGGACCACACCAGAGAGTTTCCTGTCGAGTAACAGGTCTTCCTGCAGGTCTATGACATTTGCAGGACCCTCGATCTTCTTCGTCACATCCTCCCTGTCGAAGACGATATATCCATCTGAGATATTGCGCAGGTATTCAATTATAATGTCCTTGCGATCGGGGTTTGAGATGAGGACGAACCTGTCCTCCTTATCTGATGCACAGAAGAGGTTTATGAAGTCCAGAAGCCTCCCATCTGCATCAAATATGGGTGATGCAATAAAGTCACCCTCCCTCATACCCATTACATCGGCGGTAAGTATTTGATTCAGAAAGTGCCTCGGTCGCTCACCAGAGACCTCTATAATCCCGTACTCCTTCAGGTTTATAAACCCACTTATCGTCCCGGCATATTTATACTCCTTCTTCTCCCTCGATACAGGCTCAAAGGGCATAAATGGATAACCTACTCTCTCATTTGAGACGATTACCACAGACTGATTAAGACTCAGTACCCGCTCCTTTGCCCTAATGATGGTTGAAAACTCTACCTTCCCCCTCGGGAGCAACCCTGTGAGCCCCTGATAGAAGAAGGGCTTTATGTTGAGTATGACATCTGTTATTATGTTTGCAAGCTCTCTGACCTCTTTCTCCCTGTATCCCCTCTGGGTAATCCAGGGGGTTCCGAGTCTCAGGGCACTGGCGTGGGCGGCCGTCGGATCCCCCGCTATTGTATTCTTGTTCAGGACGATCCCGCAGAGTTCAAGGATCCTCGCTGCAATCTCGCCCTTTACAGGCTCAGGTTTAGAGTTCGGAAGTTTTTTCAGGTCGATCAGGAGCATATGGGTATTCGTGCCATTATTTGCCAGTTTTATGCCACGCTTCATAAATTCATCAGCCATAAAAGAGGCATTCTTTACGACCTGCCTCATCATCTCTCTGAAGGTCTCCGAATCGGCGATCTTGAAGGCAACTGCCATAGCCGCCATCTTGTTTACATGTGGGCCTCCCTGCTCTCCAGGGAATACGGCGTTGTCTATTTTTGCTGCGAGTGCCTCATCTGTTGTGAGTATGATAGCCCCCCTCGGTCCACACAGGGTCTTGTGTGTCGTGCACATAACTACATCACAGAATTCAATCGGATTGGGGTATACTCCACCTACAATCAGACCCGCCGGGTGGGATACATCTGCTACGAGTCTTGCCCCTACCTCATCTGCTATCTCTCTGAATCTCTTCCAGTCGGGTGCCCAGGGGTACGATGTCCACCCTGCAATAATCATCTTTGGTCTATGCTCTTTTGCGAGTTTCATAATCTCATTGTAGTCCAACATCTCCGTCTTCGGGTCTGTAGAATATGACACGATTGTGTACCTCTTACCCGATCTATTAAATGGGGATCCGTGGGTGAGGTGTCCTCCCTCTGAGAGAGCCATCCCCATTACCACATCCCCGGGATTCACCAGGGCCTCATAGATGGCATTATTTGCAGCTGCTCCTGAGAGGGGCTGTACATTCACATAGATCTGGTCTGCCTTTACTCTCTCTGTGGCAAAGAGCTTTGCCGCCCTCCTCTGGGCGAGTACCTCTACCAGATTTGCTATATCACACCCCTTATAGAATCTCCTGTCGGCGTATCTTCTGTATCTGGCCATCTGATAGTAGTAGTCCACAACCTTACTCTCTTCCTCCCTGGTCATTCTGAGGGGTGGGTAACCTTCGGTGTATATACTGACGAAGGGGGTAGAGAGTGCCTCTCTCACAGGATGGGGAGTAATTGACTCAGATGGTATCAACACCACCTTCTGGAGCTGTCGCTCCTCCTCCACCTTGCTGAGGAGTGATATCTCTTTATCAATCATCTCCATCTTGCTCTGGAATATGGACCTGTACTCGGAATTCATAACGAAAGCCTCCTGAATTGAGAGTATTTATTACTACTTAATCCGTTTTAGTCAATAAAAGAATGGTGATTTCAAATAGCAAAGTTACGGGAGTCTAATAGAATGGATATTATAGCAGAGATATACAGGTCATTTTCGTCTTGATATGTCTATTGAGACCTCGGGTGGGTTACCCGTCTTTTTGTAATAATACCACTTTATGAATCTCGGGGAGACGGTTACACAGATCATCGCCAGAATCCAGCCAGCGATTACATCCACAACCCAGTGGTATCTGAGGTAGACGGTAGATATCCAGAGACTCACCACGAGGGGTATTGAGACGATAAAGAGCATCTTCCCACCCCTGTAGAAGTTTCTAAATCTGTAAAAGTATACGAGGGTGATTGTACTCACAGCCGTATGGAGTGAGGGGAAGCAGTCCCTCTTGACTGACTCTATGGAATTCCACGCCTTAGCCCCGGTCTCCGTAATATAACCCTTCAGGGATACAGTGAACTCATCCGCCATAAAATACCTTGGACCCACCGCCGGGACTGTTACATATCCAATAAATCCACTCACCACACAGATTACAAATGCCAGTGCCACCTCTCTAAATTTGAAGATATCCCCTCTGGCATATATCAGACCCAGGATTGTGGCGGGATAGAAGAAATAGAGCCCATAGGCAAAGGTCATATAGTCGTTGAGCCAGGGGGTGATGAATCTCTCCAGGAACAGTGCAGGGTCGACCCCGAATATGGCTCTGTCCAGATTTCTCAACTCTCTGTCGAGAGTATCAGGATGGATTAAATCCGTGAGGTCGTGCAGGTTTTCGTATATTAGTATAATAAGCAACAGGGGGAACCAGTCCCTCGCCATTCTAAGGGCAAAATTCACAACTTCCTTGAGATTCTCTCTGGTTCCTGAGATGAGGAGCCTTATCCTCGTCATCACTCCGAAGAGAAGCAGCCCTCCAAAAACAATGAATGGAACTATTACAGATTTTTTTAGAGGAGAAAATTTTTTATTTCCATATACTATACTGAGTACGATCAGCACGAGGATGAGGAAGAAGAGGAATATGAGATCAGGCCCAAGATAAAAGCTGATCTTTTCTATCATTGAACCAGACTTTTTGAAGATGCCAGACTTCTTATCAGAATCTTTCATAGTGAAAAGGGTCTAATAGACAAAACCTTTAAGGTAGTCAATAAAAATGCTATAAGATTCGTAAAGATTTAGTTATCAGTGGAAGAGTGATATTTACTAATCAGGAGGTTTTCTATGGAATAGTAGTTTGTATAGATCTTTATTCCTATTCTTCGCTAACTCGCCAAGTGCATACTTTATTCTCTTAACAGGGCCTATTCCTCTCTTCTTCATTGTATAGATTATGCTCATCATCCTACCCCTTATCTTTGCCCCTTCTACCGACTGAGACCCAAAACTCACCTTCCTCGATATCACCCCAAGCCTTATCTCCCTCTCGCTTTCATTGTTGTTAGCTGGCACTTCCCTGTTCTCTACCCATTTGTATAGCCTATCCCTCGTATTTTCCTTGAACGGTATCAATGATGACGGCGCAGATGACCCAAATGAACCTTTCTTTAGTTTCTCCAATTTATCCTCTAAATACCTTACCCTTGCCTTTAACGATTCATTCTCTTGTCTAAGAGAATCATTCTCTCTCTGTTTCTCAATACACCCTTTACAGGCATTTATAAAACTCAGTTTTGTCCCTCTAAGAAATGCAAAACTAAAGGTACTCCATTTTTGAGTTTTGTCAAATTTTTGCCACCCGTAACTGAATCTTTACCTTCAATAAAAACATTCCCCTTGACATTTAACCAAATAAATCCATAATGATGGTATCTTCTGGAAGGGTGGATAAATAAGATATTTACGGCAAATTTATGATAAAGACCCGAGAGAAATTTTATTGTGGAAAGGATAAGGAATGCAGGAACTAATCAGATTGGCTAAAGAAGAGATTCCGTCGGTTGATGCTATAATTGAAAAAACTTGGATTCAATTGAATTTTAAGAGATCATATGTGCAGAGAAATTTTGGGGAAGCATTAGTAAGTTTTGACGAAAGAGCAACTAAAATATTTATGAGATATGAAAAAGATGCTCTTGTAAGACTTGCCAAGTTATGGTTAGAAATGCAGAAAGCGAATATAAAAAGTCGATTTGAACACATTCTTGCCCAGAAAGGATGGAACGAATTTTTAAATGAGGCGAGTAAGGTTTTTGCTGAATTTGGAGATCTTGTACAGCAATTTGAAAAAGATTTAGGAAATATGAGAAAGGCAAGAGGAGGGAAAACATTTGAGAAGGTAATTATAAAGTTTTTGAGCTTTATAGGCATTAAATCTGAAATACCGCGGGGAATCGCAAAGGAAGAGTTGAGGAGAATAGATATAGTTATTCCATCTGTTGATATTGCTATAAAAACACCCGATAGGGCAATCTTTCTGACCTGCAAAAGAACATTGAGGGAGAGGTGGAAGCAGGAGGTTCCTCAGGCAAGATTGAACCAGAGGATTTATCTGTTAACCATAGATGATGATTTATCAGAAGGTAAAGCAATTGAAATAAATCAAAAGGGATTGATAGCATTTGTCAGGGATGAATTGGCGAAAGATCGAGCGTTTGGAAAAATGCCCTGGGTGAGAAGGCTGTCTGATTTGCCGGGTGAGTTGAAAAGGATATGAGACAGATAACGCTATTTGAAACAGAAGAAAAGAGAACCAGACTTGATAGTTACTCCAGAGAAACTATTTTTAAAAGGATAAGATCTGAGGATTTTGATTTTAAGAATACACCCGCCTCCACAGGGATTTATGGGATACACCCTTACCCTGCTATGCTTCACTTCTTAGTAGTAAGAAAGCTTATAGAGGCATATTCTAAGGAAAATTCATATATATTGGACCCATTTATGGGCTCAGGAGTGGTTGCTGGGGAGTGTCTAATTAATAAGAGGAACTTTATTGGATACGACATAAATCCACTGGCTGTATTAATTTCAAAAGTTAGGACGACTCCAATAAAATCTAAGGTGTTATTTGATGCCTTAGAAAGGATTTTGCAAGGTTATGGGTGTGAAAAGCCTCAGACTGTAGAATTCTCTAATATCTATTACTGGTTTGATGAGGTCGTTATAAATAATTTGTCAAGGCTGAGGCAGGCGATATCTAAGATAGAAAATAAGGAGGTGAAGGACTTTTTTATAATAGCATTTTCTGAAACTGTTAGAAGAGTATCTAAAGCAAGGTATAACGAATTTAAATTGTTGAGAAGAAAAGATGAGGACAAGAATTCCAATGTATTAGATGTCTTTCAAGAAATATCTTTAAGAAATATCGGACTACTTGGAGAATTCTATAGGCGTTTTACACCGAGTAAAAACACTTTGCAATTGGAAGAGAGGAATATCCTAAATGGTATTCCTTTGGAGGATAATTCAATTGATCTAATAGTTACCTCTCCCCCTTATGGAGACTCAAGGACAACTGTTGCTTATGGACAATTTTCAAGACTCTCCCTTAGGTGGCTTGGGTTAGAAGAGTGCGTCGATAAGACTTCTCTTGGCGCTAAGCCTATTGATATCTCCCATAAACTCCCTTCCCCTTTACTTTATGAATCAATAGAAAAGATCAAAGAGAAAGACGACAAACGCGCAAGAGAGGTGTTCTCGTTTTACAATGACTTATTTAATTCCATTCAGATTATAGGAAGAAAGGTGAAGAGATTAAGTTATGTCTGCTTTATCGTTGGGAATAGAAGGGTGAAGGGAGTAGAGTTGCCTACAGATAAAATCTCAGCAGATTTTTTTAAATCTCAAGGTTTTAAGCATCAAAAGACATTGGTAAGGGCAATATCCAACAAAAGGATGCCTGTTGAGAATTCTCCATCTAATGTGAAGGGAGATAAAGACTTTACTATGAGGTATGAATATATTGTGATATTGAAGAAAATGGGCTGATTTAAGATGGTTGTTTAATGTTAATAAGGGGGAATTGAGGGTGTATTTTATACCTCCGATTTGCGGATATTTGCTATATAAAATCAAACCATTTTATTGTATTTTTTCGATTATGGTATATTATATTATCATCCGCTCTGTTTAAGATAGGGCGGGGAGGTATAGTTGTGAACAAGTTTGAGTATTTTATCAAGTATCGGATTCTCTTTGCGTTGCTTCTTATTGTCATTTCATTCATCTCTGGTTGCTCTTCTGAGGGAGGCAATACAGGTGACTCGGGTCTGGCAGATATTTCTCAGGGGGAACCCGATGGTGTAAGTGAAGATGGGGGAGGCGAAGACATAGGGACTTTTCAATCCCGACTCACCCGATACCCCTATATCACATATCGAGGAAATAATTCATTTACTCTCTTCTGGGAGACTGACCACGAGGAGATGGGTTATGTAAGGCTGGGCGACAGACTCTATAAAGTCCCTCCGAGCAAACTCTCGATTAAGGTTGGATCTGATCTTAGGACCAGGACCGTATATCAGTATTCTGCAAAATTCGATATCCTACCCGAGGACAGGAAGCTAAGATACGAGATACTCTCACTAAAAACACCGTTTGGTGGTAGCTTTTCATCCCGTTCTACTAGTGGTGATTTTGTATTTGCTGTCTATGGAGACAACAGGTCCGGGGCGCCATATCTCGACGAAAATCCAACACACAAAGAGATAACCTCTCTCATTGCAAAGTATGAGCCTGAGTTTGTGATTAACACAGGGGATATCGTATACGCCGGCGGGCTCGAGAGTGAGTGGTATCAGTTCTTCAATGACGGGGCGGTCCTCTTTAAGGATGTAACTCTCTTTGTAGCAATCGGGAATCACGAGAGCGGCGGTTATGATATATTCAATAGGCAGTTCGACTTCCCAAACGGGGATAAGTTATATTATTCCTTCGACTGGGGTAATTCCCACTTTATTGTACTCTGTATAGACTGCGGGATAAGTACAGACACAGAGCAGTACAGGTGGCTCAAGGAGGACATCGAGACAGCAGACTCCAACCCGAATGTCAGGCACCTCTTTGTAGTATTCCACGAACCGCCGTACACATTCTCCACGCACGCCCCGAATATGGATGCAAGGAACTACAAGCGTCCCAAAATGTGTGCATAGGATGAAATTACTTGAAAAATAAAAAAATACTTCATAGGCTCATCCTCCACTATGAAGGAGGTGAACCCATGAAGTTCAACCTAACTATCAACCTAACAGT
>Ga0272449_1004539_pt1 | contig 11271 bp, 9 predicted proteins | sample YNPCB0241_FD_198679 | JGI IMG/M metagenome (GOLD analysis project Ga0272449, IMG submission 198679) | Hot spring sediment microbial communities from Yellowstone National Park, WY, United States - YNP-CB-024-1 | ecosystem: Environmental > Aquatic > Thermal springs > Hot (42-90C) > Sediment...
GCCCAAACGGTGCGGGCGATTGGGCCTGGGCCGACCTCACCAACCCCCTCTCTCTCCGCGTGCAGAGAGTGGGGGTCGGCTCTGTAGGGGCGATTCGTGGATTGCCCCTACGAACCTCACCCACCCCCTACCCCCTCCCTCTCCATCAGCGGATGGAGAGGGAGGGGGAGGCCGAAGGCCGGGGGTGGGTGAGGTCCGTAGGGCGAGGCGTGCCCCGCCCCTGGGGGCCGTCCCCCTGCGGAGACGGCGTCGGCGCAGGCCGACGCCTTGCTTGAGCCCTGATTTGAATCGGTGGCTGAAAATGGTAGGGGCAATTCACGAATTGCCCCTACAAACCTCCCCACCTCTCCCAAGCCCTCGGTGGAGAGCCCGAAGGCGTTGTGCGAGGAGGGGGACTGTGTTAGAATGGGCAGCGTGCCTCAGGGCCCTGAACAGGTGTAACCCATGTCCCGGCACAAAGTGTTCCCTGTGTCCCGAGTCTATGCTGGGGGGAGAAGGGGGCTGTGGAAGTGGGAGGGGGTAGAAAGCGGCACTCTTGTGCCGTGCGATGAACCATGTTCAGCCTGGATGATACCATCGCCGCCATCGCTACACCGCCCGGCGAGGGCGGCATCGGCATCGTGAAGATCAGCGGGCCTGAGGCCCAGGCCATCCTCCAGGCCCTCTTCGTGCCTGGGCGCCCTGGCGCGCGCCCGCGGGGGACGCCCTCCGGCCAGCCCTGGCCCCCTCGCGTGCTCCGCTACGGCGTCATCCGCGACCCCTCTACCGGCCGCGCCGTGGACGAGGTCCTGGCCTGCTTCATGCCCGCTCCCCACACCTACACCTGCCAGGATGTGGCCGAGATCCACTGTCACGGCGGGATGCTCGCCGTGCGGACTGTCCTCTCGCTGGTCTTGGCGCAGGGGGCGCGGCTTGCCGAGCCGGGCGAGATGACCCTGCGCGCCTTCCTCAACGGCCGGGTGGACCTGGCCCAGGCGGAGGCGGTGCTGGGCATCGTGCGGGCCAGCACCCAGGCGAGCCTGGAAGTGGCGGTGGAGCAACTGGCGGGCGGTCTCTCTGGGGAGGTGCGCCGCATTCGGGAGCCCCTCCTCCTAGCGCTCGCCCACCTGGAAGCCAGCATTGACTTCCCCGAAGACGAGATCCCGCCCTGCGACGTGCCTGCCTCCCTGGGCGAGGCCCTCACGGGCCTCCGGCAGCTCCTGGAGGAGGCCGACCGGGGCATCCTCTACCGGGAAGGCATCCGCACGGCCATCGTGGGGAGGCCCAACGTCGGCAAGTCCAGCCTCCTCAACGCGCTCCTGCGGGTCCAGCGGGCCATCGTCACGCCCATCCCGGGCACCACCCGGGACACCTTGGAGGAGACCCTCAACGTGCGGGGCGTGCCGCTGGTCCTGGTGGACACGGCGGGCCTGCGCACCCACACCGGGGACTTGGTGGAACGGTTGGGCATGGAGCGCAGCCGCGCTGCCCTGGCTCAGGCGGACCTGGTCCTCTGGGTGGTGGACGTGAGCGAGCCCCTCACCGAAGCCGACTGGGCCATTGAACCCCTGGTCCGGGGCAAGCCCACCCTGGTGGTGTGCAACAAGTGCGACCTGCCCCAGGTGACGGACGCTGCGGACCTCCTGCCCGACGCGCCCCACGTGCGCATCTCGGCCCTGACCGGGGCCGGCCTGGACGCATTGGAGGAGGAGATCCTGAGGCAGGTGCTGGGAGGCCCCGTGCAAGGTGGGAGGCTGCCCCGGGTCAGCCAGGTGCGCCACCGGGAACTCCTGCGGCAGGCGTTGGAGCACGTCCAAAGCGCGCTGGAGGCTCACGGGGAGGGGCTGCCAGCGGACTTCCTCTGCATTGACCTCCACGCGGCCCTCCAAGCCCTGGGCCAGATCACAGGGGAGACGGTCTCGGAGGACCTGCTCCAGACCATTTTCAGCCAGTTCTGCCTGGGGAAGTAGGGCGGAGGTCCGCCTGAACGGAGCAGCATCGGCCAATTGACAGGCCGGGATGGGTATGTTATACTGAATTTGAGAGGGCCGTTAGCTCAGCGGTAGAGCACCTGCCTTTTAAGCAGGGTGTCGCGCGTTCGAATCGCGCACGGCTCACCATTCCCTTACCCTTAAGCCCACCGTTCCAGTGTGCCGGGGGAAGAAGTGAGGCCCGGCGCTGCTGGAACGGTTCATTTATGCCTATCTGTGCTGGCTCGCTTTCTACCCCTGGCCCTGGAGTCCCCTGGCCCGCTCCGCCGTGCGTTTGACAATTTCTTCATCCTCCCCTATAATAGCATCTACTAGCCCTGTTGCCCTATCCCTACATTCACCGAGACCCCAGTGGCAAGACGGCAAACGGAGTCCAGTTTCGCCCGAGATAGATCACAAAGGGGTGCGTGCCGGGGTATCTGTGGAAGGCCGTTCGTCTTGGGTACTGGGGCCTTCTTGTTCCTGGGGCCAGGAAAGGAGGTGTTGCGCTGCCCGCTTGGTGCTGCGCTTGAGGTTGGGGGTGGCAGCCCCGCTCGTGACCTGAGGGAGTCAGCTTCTGCAATGCTTCCCGAGCCGCAGAGGCGCGGTCGCGCCAGTGGCAGGGAAGGGACACAACGGGAGGAGAATCCATGAAAGCGCTCCGAATCGTCAGCCTGCTCGTCGTCTTCACCTTGCTGGCGGCCACCCTTGCCGGCTGCGCGGGGGGCCAGAAGACGGTCAAGATCGCCATCCTGGCGCCCATCACCGGCGACGTGGCCACCTTCGGTGCTTCCACCCGAGACGGGGCCATCCTGGCCTTTGAGGAATGGAACGCCAAGGGCGGCGTGAACGGCGCCAAGATTGAGTGGGTAGTCGGCGACTCCCGCTGCGACCCCGTGGAAGCGCGCAACGCGGCCAACAAGGTGATTGACCAGGACAAGGTCAAGTTCATCGTCGGCGAGGTCTGCTCCAGCGCGTCCATCCCCGTCTCCGAGGTCGCGAACGAGAAGAAGGTCCTCCAGATCAGCCCCACCTCCACCAACCCAGCCGTCACCGTGAGACCCGATGGCAGCACCAAGAAGTACACCTTCCGCGCCTGCTTCATTGACCCCTTCCAGGGGAAGGTGATGGCCAAGTTCGCCCTGGAAAAACTGGGGGCCAAGACGGCAGCCGTGGTCCTGGACCAGGGGAACGACTACATCCGCGGCCTGGCCGAGTTCTTCCGCGACGCCTTTGAGGCCGGCGGCGGCAAGGTGGTGGTCTGGGAGTCCTTCGTGAAGGAGGACACTGACTTCTCGGCCATTGTGGCCAAGGTGGCCGAGGCCAAGCCGGACGTCTTCTTCATCCCCACCTACTACGAGAAGGCCAGCCTCATCGGCGCACAGGCCAAGCAGGCGGGCGTCACCGCGGTCATGCTGGGCGGCGATGGCTGGGACTCGCCGGACCTGGACCGCGCGGCAGTGGACGGCGGCTACTTCAGCAACCACTACTCCGGCGACGACCCGCGGCCTGTGGTGCAGGAGTGGAAAGCCAAGTACAAAGCCAAGTACGGCTCCGAGCCCGATGCCCTGGCCACCCTGGCCTACGACGCGGCCAACATCCTGCTCACGGCCATGAAGAACGCCGGCTCCTTTGACGTGGACAAGGTCGTGGCGGCCATGGAGAAGATTGAGTTTGAGGGCGTCTCGGGCAAGGTGACCTTTGACGCCCAGCACAACCCCGTCAAGAGCGCGGTGGTGCTCCAGGTCAAGGACGGCAAGGTCACGTACAAGGAGACGGTGAACCCGTAAATCGGGAAGGAGAGGCGGGCGATGCCAGGGGCGGACGTTCCTGGCATCGCCCCTTCTTGCCCCGTTCCAAAGGGGTTGGAGAGGCTCTATGGTCCAAGTGCGCAGAGTGTCCGCCAGGATCATCGCCTGGGCCCTGGTGCTGGCGCTGGGGGCGGGGATCGTCTACATGTTGGCCTCCTCCGCCATGGCCGCGCCCACCCTCTTCGCCCAGCAACTGGTCTACGGCCTGCAACTGGGGTTCGTCTACGCCCTCATCGCCCTGGGGTACACGCTGGTCTACGGCATCATCAGGCTCATCAACTTCGCCCACGGCGACGTCTTCATGGTGGGGGCCTACATCAGTTTCTGGGCCGTGGCCCGCTTCCACTTCCGCCTGATCCCGGCCATCCTCCTCTCGGCCGTGTCGTGCGCCCTCCTGGCCGTGGTCATGGAGCGCGTGGCCTACAAACCGTTGCGCAACGCGCCCCGCATCTCCGCCCTCATCACCGCCATCGGCATGTCCTTTTTCCTGGAATATTTCGCGGCTCTGGATTTCGTCTACACCGCCAACTTCCGGGTCTACCAGCCTCGGCCGCCCGAGGTCATCCAGATGGAGGCCCAGAACTGGATGGTGGGGGGCGTGCGGATCAACATGTTGCGCATGGTGGTGGTGGCCGTGTCCCTCGTCTTCCTGGCCATCCTCTACGTGGTAGTCCGGAAGACGAAGGTTGGCAAGGCCATGCGCGCCAGTTCCTACGACAAGCCCACGGCCCGGCTGATGGGCATTGACGTAGACATGGTGATCTCGTTCACCTTCCTCATGGCCGCTTCCCTGGCTGGCGTGGGGGGCGTGCTGTACGTGAACGTCTTCCCCCAGGTCGGTCCTTTCCTGGGGATCATGCCTGGGTTGAAAGCCTTCGTCTCCGCCGTGGTGGGAGGCATTGGCAGCGTGCCCGGCGCAGTGGTGGGGGCCCTCATCATCGGCTTTGTAGAGGTGCTGGCGGCGCACGCCATCTCCAGCCCCATGCGCGACGCCATCGCCTTCAGCGTCCTCATCGTGGTCCTCCTCATCCGGCCTCAGGGGATCTTCGGCGAGCCCGCGATTGAGAAGGTCTGAGGCAAGGCAGGGGTTGCAAGCACATGGTGCGAGAAGGAAGGTTCCTCGGTCAATCCTGGCGCTTCTGGGTGGGCGCTTTTTTGGTCTACCTGGTCTTCCAGGTCCTCTTCTGGCTGGGGGACGCGGAGGTGCCCGTCATCGGCGCCATCTTCACCACCTACATCCAGGACGTCATCAAGTACGTGTGCATCCTGGCCATGGTGGCCCTGGGCCTGAACCTGATCTACGGGTTCAACGGGCAGTTCTCCCTGGGCCAGTGGGGGTTCTACGCCATCGGTGCCTACGCTTCAGCCGACGTGACCTACCGCTGGTACCAGAACAGCGACCCGTCGGCCCTCATCGTCCTCCTGGTGGGGGAGGCGGTGGCCCTGGGCCTCTTCCTGTTGGTGCCCCGCTGGACCCGGGGCCTGCGCCTGCCTGAGTGGCAGGTGTTGTCCCTGTACCTGGTGATGCTGGTGGCCGGCGCAGCGGTTGGCATAGGGGCATCCACGGCCCTGAGCGGCCCCATCGGGGCGTTCCTGCGCCTCTGGCCGGAGGGCCTGGCCATGCAGGTCATCTTCTTCCTCTCCGTGCTTGAGGGGGGTGTGCTGGCGGCCATCATCAGTTTCCTCTTCGGCCTGCCGGTGCTCAAACTGGGCGGCGACTACTTCGGCATCGCCACCCTGGGCTTCGGCATGATCGTGAAGGTCCTCTTTGACAACGCCGACGCCATCTTCCCAGAGATGAAGGGGGCCCGCGGCATGGTGGGCATCCCCCGCCTCACCACCTGGCCCTGGGTCTACGCGTTCCTGGTCCTGACCCTGGTGGCGATGCGCAACCTCATCTACTCCAGCGAGGGCCGCGCCATCCTCTCGGTGCGGGAAAGCGAGATCGCGGCGAAGGTGATGGGCATTGACACGACCCGCTACAAGACCCTCTCCTTCGTCCTGGGGAGCCTCTTCGCCGGGCTGGCGGGCGGGCTCCTCGCCCACTACCAGGCTTTCCTGGCCCCCAACATGTTCCACTTCATCAAGTCCTTTGACCCCCTGATCATCATCGTCTTCGGCGGCCTGGGGAGCATGACCGGGACCCTGGCCGGCACCATCTTCTGGGCAGCCACCCTGGAAGGGCTGCGCGTCCTCCTGCCCACGGGCACGGAGGCCTGGCGGCTGGTCATCTACCCGGTGGCCCTTCTGGTCATCATGCTCCTGAGGCCGGATGGCCTGCTGGGCAAGCGGGAGTGGGGCTTCCTGCGGGAGCGGAAGTGGTGGCTCAAGCCAGAGGTGGTGGAGGAGAAGGCCAAGGCGCAGGTGCAGGAGGCGCGGGGATCATGAAGCCGATCCTGGAAATCCGCGGGCTGACCAAGTACTTCGGCGGCCTGCGCGCCGTGTACAACTTTGATATAGAAATCCCCGAGGGCGCGCTGGTGGGCCTCATCGGGCCCAACGGCGCGGGCAAGACCACCATCTTCAACATGATCACCGGCATCTACCCGCCCACGGAGGGGGAGATCCTCTTCCAGGGGGAGAACCTGGTGGGGCTGGAGCCGCACGAGATCACCCAGCGCGGCATCGGCCGCACCTTCCAGAACATCCGCCTCTTCCCCAACCTGACGGTGCTGGACAACGTGCGCATCGCCTACCACCAGCACGCCGGCTACACCCTGATGGACGCCGTGCTGCGGACGCCCCACTACTACCGTCGGGAGCGGGAACTGACGGAACTGGCCCAGAGTTTCCTGGAGGTCTTCAACCTCCAGGACCGCCAGAACGAACTGGCCTCCAGCCTGCCCTACGGCGAGCAGCGGCGGCTGGAGATCGCCCGGGCCCTGGCGGTGGAGCCGAAACTCCTCCTCCTGGACGAGCCGGCGGCGGGGATGAACCCGGCCGAAGTGGCCAACCTGATGGAACTCATCCACTTCATCCGCGACCGGTTCAAACTGACCATCTTCCTGATTGAGCACCAGATGCGGGTGGTGATGGGCATCTGCGAGACCATCACCGTGATGGACTTCGGCGAGGTGATCGCGCGGGGCACGCCGGAGGAGATCCGCAACGACCCGCGGGTGATTGAGGCCTACCTGGGCCGCGGGGTGGTGCTGGAAGCGCGCTGAGCCCCGCGCGGTCCCTGGAGCACAAGGGCTGAGGGCGAGACGCATGTTGCTGCAAGTGGAAGACCTTCACGTCTATTACGGCGCCATCCACGCCCTGCAGGGCATCTCCTTCCACGTGGACGAGGGGGAGATCGTCACCCTGATCGGGGCCAACGGGGCGGGCAAGTCCACCACCCTCAACACCATCTCGGGCCTGCTGCGGCCCCGGCAGGGGCGCATCCTGTTCAAAGGCGAGGACATCACGGTGGTCCCCCCCAGCGACATCGTGCGCCGGGGGATCGTGCAGGTGCCGGAGGGGCGCAAGATCTTCGCCCCCCTCACGGTCCTGGAGAACCTGGAGATGGGGGCTTTCACCCGCAAGGATAAGGAAGGGATCAAGGCCTCTATGGAGCGGGTCTTCCGCTCCTTCCCCCGCCTCCAGGAGCGCCTGGGCCAGTTGGGAGGGACCCTGTCGGGCGGCGAGCAGCAGATGCTGGCCATGGGCCGCGGGCTGATGGCCCAGCCCACCCTCCTCCTCCTGGACGAGCCCTCTATGGGCCTGGCCCCCATCCTGGTGGAGGAGATCTTCCGCATCATCCAGGAGATCAACCAGCAGGGGACGAGCATCCTCCTGGTGGAGCAGAACGCCCACATGGCCCTCTCCGTGGCCCACCGGGGCTACGTCCTGGAGACCGGCCGCATCGTGCTGGAGGGCACAGCCAAGGAACTGCGGGATAACCCCGAGGTGAAGGCGGCGTACCTGGGCGGCTGAGGCCCAGGGCCCGCCAAGGCCAGGACCGCCCTGAGCCCCGCCCAGGGCGGTTTCTCTTGTCAGGCGCTGGAGGGAGGGACGAGGGGAGATGGCCGCACGCTTGGAGCAGGTGCAGGAAGGTGTCTACGTTCTGGAGGGGGGCTCCAACGTGGGGTTCCTGGTCCAGGATGGGGAGGCCCTGGCGGTGGACATGGGCATGGACCGGGACGTGGCCCGGCGCGCCCTCCGCGCCCTGGGGGACCTGGGCGCGAAGCCGGTGGGCCTCTTCCTCACCCACGCCCACGCCGACCACTTCGGGGGTGCGGGGGAGTTCGTCCAGCGGACGGGGGTGCCGGTCCTCGCCTCGGGGCTGGAGGCCGCCGTGGTCCGCAACCCCATCCTGGAGCCCACCTACCTGTACGGCGGGGCCAGCCCGCCGGAAGCCCTCCGCCAGAAGTTCCTCCTGGCCCCGCCCTGCCCGGTGGCCCAGGAAGTGGAGCCGGGGCCCCTCGCCTTCGGCCCCTTCCAGGCCGAGGTGGTCGCCCTGCCCGGACATGCGCCAGGGCAGGTGGGCCTGGCCTGGCAGGGGACCCTCTTCTGCGCCGATGCCTTCTTCCCTCAGGAGGTGCTGGAGAAGCACGGCGTGCCGTACTTCTACGATGTGGACGCAGCGGTGGAGACTCTCGCCCGCCTGGAAGCCACTGCGTACGGGGCTTACGTGGCTGGGCACGGCCCCTGGCGCCGGGAGGTCGCGGACGTGGCGGCGGCCAACCGCGCCCGCCTGCAGGAGATCCGGGCCTGGGTGTGGGAGGCCACGGCGCAGCCCCAGGGGACCGAGGCGCTGCTCGCGGGGTTGGCCGGGCGCTACGGCCTCCGCCTGGACACGCTGCCGGCCTTCGTCCTGACGCGGGCCTCCCTCCTGGCCGCGCTGACCTCCCTGGCGCGGGCCGGCGAGGTGCAGGCCGAGTTCGCCGACAACCGCCTGCTGTGGAGGCGGGCGTGAGGGGGCGGGGCAGGCACGGGGCCTGCCCTACGGGGCGGGGCAGGCACGGGGGCCTGCCCCTACGCGTTTGCCCTCACATGAGACGCGTCTGGTAGTTGGGGGCCTCCTTGGTGATGACCACGGTGTGGGGGTGGCTTTCCACCAGGCCGGCGTGGGAGATGCGCACGAAGCGGGCCTTCTGCCACAGTTCCTGGATGTTGGCCGCGCCCACGTAGCCCATGCCAGCCTTGACGCCCCCGATCATCTGGAAGACGAACTCCGACAGGCGGCCCTTGTAGGGGACGCGCCCCTCAATCCCCTCGGGGACCAGTTTGCCGTTCCCCTGGCTGCTGCCGTAGCGGTCCCTCGCCGGGCCTTCCATCGCCCCCAGGGAGCCCATGCCGCGGTACTCCTTGAAGTAACGCCCTTCGTAGATGATGGTCTCGCCCGGGCACTCCTCCAAGCCGGCCAGCATGGACCCCAGCATGACCACCGACGCGCCCGCGGCCAGGGCCTTCACGATGTCGCCGGAGTAGCGGATGCCGCCGTCGGCGATGATGGGCACGCCGTACTTGGCCGCCTCCTCGGCGCAGATGAGGATGGCCGTGAGTTGCGGCAGGCCCGCGCCGGCCACCACCCGCGTCGTGCAGATGGACCCCGCGCCGATGCCCACCTTCACCGCGTCGGCCCCAGCCTGGATGAGGGTGCGGGTCCCTTCGGGGGTGACCACGTTGCCGGCCACGATGGGCAGGTCCCCCACCACTTTGCGCAGGCGCTCTATGGCCCGCAGGACCCCCTTGGAGTGGCCGTGGGAGGTATCTATGACCAGGACGTCCACGCCGCTCTCCTGGAGGGCCGCGGCGCGCTCTTCCAGGTCCGGCCCCACGCCCACGGCCGCGCCCACCAGGAGCCGCCCCTGCGCGTCCACGGCCCGGTTGGGGTAATCCCGCTTCTTGATGATGTCCTTGACGGTGATGAGGCCGCGGAGGCGGAACTTCTCGTCCACCAGGGGCAGTTTCTCAATGCGGTGCTCCTGGAGGAGCGCCTTGGCCTCCTCCAACGTCGTCCCCAGGCGGCCCGTGATGAGGTTTTCGGAAGTCATGAACTCGCTCACCGGCCGGCTATAGTCCTCGGCGAAGCGGATGTCCCGGTTGGTGAGGATGCCCACCAGCGTCCCATCCTCCAGGGTGATGGGGATGCCCGAGATGTGGTAGCGGGCCATCAGGTCCTCCGCCTCCTGCAGGGTGGCCGTGGGCGGCAGAGAGATGGGGTCCACGATCATCCCCGACTCGGAGCGCTTGACCTTGTTGACCTCGGCGGCCTGCCGTTCAATGGTCATGTTGCGGTGGATGACGCCCAAGCCCCCCTCACGGGCCAGGGCGATGGCCAGCCGGGCCTCCGTCACCGTGTCCATGGCTGCCGAGAGGATGGGGATGTTCAGGCGGATGGTCTTGGTCAACTGGGATGAGACGTCCACCTCCGCCGGGAGGACCTCCGCGTACCCGGGCACCAGGAGCACGTCGTCAAAGGAAAGGGCCTCCCCGTCCCAAAACGCTTGCTCGTTCATCGCCTGTCCCTCCCGCACGAACGCATGCCTAACTCCTCGCGTACCGAATGCCGTTGGCGAAGATCGCCAGTCCCAGCCCCCCCTGCTCTCCCCGCGTCCAGCGGGGGTGCTGCTGGGGCACGATGTGGTCCTCCGGATGGGGCATGAGCCCCAGGACGGTGCCTGTGGGGTTGCAGATGCCCGCGATGTTGTCCACGGAGCCGTTGGGGTTGGCCGGGTAGCCCGCCGGGCTTCCGTCGGCCTCCACGTAGCGCAGGGCCACCTGCCCGTTCGCCTTCAGGCGGGCCAGCACTTCACCGCCTGCGGTGAGGAAGCGGCCCTCGCCGTGGGCCACCGGGCAGTGGATGCGCTCCGAGAGGCCCTGGGTGAAGATGCAGCGGCTCTGGGGGTCCGCCTCCAGCCACACCCAGCGGCACTCAAACCGGGCCGAGGCGTTGGCCGTGAGGGTGGCCAGGCGGTTCCCGTCCGGCGGTTCCGGGAGCCAGCCGCTCTTGACCAGGGCCTGGAAGCCGTTGCAGATGCCCAGCACCGGCCGCCCGGACTCAATGAAGCGGCCCAGTTCGTCCCCCAGGGCGTAGCGCAGGTCCACGGCCCACAGCCGCCCGGCTCCCAGCGCGTCGCCGTAGGAGAAGCCCCCCGGCAGGACCAACATGGCGTAGTCCCGCAGGCGGCGTGACCCCTCCCGCAACTGGTTCACGTGGACGATCTCCGGCAGCCCCCCGGCCATCTCGCAGGCGACGGCTGCCTCCCGGTCCCGGTTGGTGCCTGTGGCGTGGAGGATGAGGACCCTGGGCCTACGCATCTTCCCCCCTCCAGGCACGGCGGATGTCCGCCAGGGGCAGGCGGAGCACCTCCCGCCCTGCAAGCCCGACGATCGCAAGCATGGGGGCCTCCTGCACGGTCCCCAGGAGCCCGATGGGCAGGCCCTCCGCATGGAAGGTTGCCTCAAACTCCCGCTGCCTCTCGCGCGGCACCTCCACCAGGAACCGCCCCAGGCTCTCGCTGAAGAGGGCCACGTCGTCGCGGTCCACGCCCGCGTCCCGCGGCAGGTTGCGCAGGTCCAGC
>Ga0272449_1004544_pt1 | contig 11261 bp, 11 predicted proteins | sample YNPCB0241_FD_198679 | JGI IMG/M metagenome (GOLD analysis project Ga0272449, IMG submission 198679) | Hot spring sediment microbial communities from Yellowstone National Park, WY, United States - YNP-CB-024-1 | ecosystem: Environmental > Aquatic > Thermal springs > Hot (42-90C) > Sediment...
GTTGAACCTTCTCACACGTGGTTTTTATCGTTGGCCGTCATCCGTAGTCTCTTAAGTTCTCACGTCTCGGAGCTGACTTCAAAAGCTTTTTAAAACAGAGGTGAAAGATTTCTATTGGTATTTTGAAGTATAGTGGCTCTCTCTCAATTTTCTCTCTTGCGAGATCAGACACAGCCACAGTTTGAGATATTTCGGGACTTAGCTAAGAGACTTTCAATTCTCTCTTGCGAGATCAGATGTTGCGTATTTCTTTAGACGGAAGGTCGAGGAAGCTTTCAATTCTCTCTTGCGAGATCAGTCAAAGAATTCCTAGCAAGGGCTTCCGACCACGACAAAATCCTTTCAATTCTCTCTTGCGAGATCAGCCTCAAGCCGAGAAACAGGCCGAGGGCTAGGAAGACACTTTCAATTCTCTCTTGCGAGATCAGATTCTTATGAAGTCAGAGGGTGGGGTAAATGAATGGAACTTTCAATTCTCTCTTGCGAGATCAGACTGATAAATCAAATTCACAGTTAAAGGCAAAGAGCGATTCTTTCAATTCTCTCTTGCGAGATCAGTTTTTGTATTCGGGCTCCGCTATACCCGCCTTTTTCAAATTCTTTCAATTCTCTCTTGCGAGATCAGGAGACAACCGTGGGTTCGTCAAGTTCAGGTTCAGCAGTAGCTTTCAATTCTCTCTTGCGAGATCAGCTGCGGCGTCCACCCCATGACAATCAAATTCCTACTCTTTCAATTCTCTCTTGCGAGATCAGGGGAAGAACGCTACAGGCGCGCGGTATGAGAGCGTGGTCTTTCAATTCTCTCTTGCGAGATCAGACGTTCATTATCAACGACGTGCATCCGCAAACACTACCCTATCTTTCAATTCTCTCTTGCGAGATCAGTTTTATGCTTATCTTTCTGCCTCTGACAGCCCACTTAAGCCTTTCAATTCTCTCTTGCGAGATCAGATACTGATGGTTGTTCTAATATTGTTGAGGTGATTTAGACTTTCAATTCTCTCTTGCGAGATCAGAGCGGATTTTAGTATTGACGTGGACCCAAACTTTGCTACAATCTTTCAATTCTCTCTTGCGAGATCAGTTTAACCCACGGCTCGGGGTTTGCATGCGCCGCATTCACTTTCAATTCTCTCTTGCGAGATCAGATGGTTGACTTTATCAAGGGACGGTTGCCGCAGGTTTACACTTTCAATTCTCTCTTGCGAGATCAGTCAAATAACGATGCCTACGCCTACGGATTTGGTTACAACTTTCAATTCTCTCTTGCGAGATCAGCGACCCAACCCGTTACGTTGTGTTTGGCGAATACATACCGCACTTTCAATTCTCTCTTGCGAGATCAGTCGAGGAATTGGTATATTGAATTGGGTTGGCTGTAGAATTACTTTCAATTCTCTCTTGCGAGATCAGGTTTATGAACTCCAGATAAGGAAATACAAAAAATCACTTTCAATTCTCTCTTGCGAGGTCAGCTCGTGTATTACAATCCGTCAGAACGCACCAATTATATCTTTCAATTCTCTCTTGCGAGATCAGTTGGATAATGCGCCGTATTCTGTATATGCATATTCACCTCTTTCAATTCTCTCTTGCGAGATCAGTTTGCGGGATGTGTGGTTTTCGAGGAAAGTGGGAAATGCTTTCAATTCTCTCTTGCGAGATCAGTTGGCGTTCGGCGAGGAGGATGTGACGCCGCAGTACGTGAACTTTCAATTCTCTCTTGCGAGATCAGGGACTTCTGTATAGTTGTTTGGGACAGTGGGGCCTGGGGGCTTTCAATTCTCTCTTGCGAGATCAGAACAGCCAAGGGGATAAACCAATCCTCTACAACGGCGCACTTTCAATTCTCTCTTGCGAGATCAGATAAATTCCTTAACTACAGGCATCCCAACTGCCCGTACTGCCGCTTTCAATTCTCTCTTGCGAGATCAGACTTTCTCAAAAACGTGTTCAAAGCAATTCTAATCATGCTTTCAATTCTCTCTTGCGAGATCAGTTTAATTGCTTCTCTCACGAATTCAGCTCTATTTGACCAGCTTTCAATTCTCTCTTGCGAGATCAGAGGCGGGGTAGGCAGAGGGGTAAAAGGCGGGCAAGGGCCCCCTTTCAATTCTCTCTTGCGAGATCAGGTGTAGGTGGGGGGGAGCCGCCCTGCAAGCCCATGCTATCCTTTCAATTCTCTCTTGCGAGATCAGGAGCGAGCTGGGCGATGTCAAAGTCGACCTCTATGTCGAGCTTTCAATTCTCTCTTGCGAGATCAGTTGGTTAGGAAGGGGTCGTGAACCACGACAGGCAGGTCTCCCTTTCAATTCTCTCTTGCGAGATCAGAAAAGAAAAGTAAATATTTTACTTAAGCCAAAAATCCCAAACTTTCAATTCTCTCTTGCGAGATCAGAATAGCGTTACTTTGTTCGGGTTCTTTTTCAACGGCACGACTTTCAATTCTCTCTTGCGAGATCAGTAGATGGCAGCCGCACCACCTGCAGCCCCAGCCTATCTTTCAATTCTCTCTTGCGAGATCAGACGGCCGCGTCCCCGCTGCCACCTGTCCCGGCCGCGACAGACCTTTCAATTCTCTCTTGCGAGATCAGTTGCTTCCACGAATTCGCATGTTGTCAAGCTGTCCACGCTTTCAATTCTCTCTTGCGAGATCAGCGGAACTTTCTATTGATTCGGACGGTAATAGAAAACTAGAATCTTTCAATTCTCTCTTGCGAGATCAGGCGAAATATCAGTTGTTAAGTCGGAAAATTTCTTCGAATCTCCTTTCAATTCTCTCTTGCGAGATCAGTTCCGATATACTTGCGAAAATACATATGTAAGACATAACTTTCAATTCTCTCTTGCGAGATCAGAAAACTAAGAGAAAGAGACTTTTTCGCCTACACCGAAACTTTCAATTCTCTCTTGCGAGATCAGTTTGCTTAATTCGCGAGATATCCGCGGGTGATTCTCAATTTCTTTCAATTCTCTCTTGCGAGATCAGTTGCTGTCATCCACTTCTATATTTGTTATCCGTAGTCTATCTTTCAATTCTCTCTTGCGAGATCAGCGTTTAAGTATTTGGATAAATCTATGCGGACTACGTCTTTCAATTCTCTCTTGCGAGATCAGATCCACCGCTTGCGGAGAGAAACATGTGCGAATTCCTATACTTTCAATTCTCTCTTGCGAGATCAGATGCGTATAAGATTATGAATTTATTGCGGTAATATATTCTTTCAATTCTCTCTTGCGAGATCAGATTTAACCCTTTTAAGGAAAAAATAGGGAGTTTTTGGACTTTCAATTCTCTCTTGCGAGATCAGTCGCTCACCTTTCGCGTTGATGATTTGGAGAAGTGTTCTTTCAATTCTCTCTTGCGAGATCAGATAGTCGCAAACATTGAGATGGGTAAGATAAGCGTTCAGGAACTTTCAATTCTCTCTTGCGAGATCAGAAGCAGGTATCGCCTATGCCCCTGCAGTGGGGGTATTCTTACTTTCAATTCTCTCTTGCGAGATCAGGAAAAACGGCGGGCAGGCGGGCGGGCGGGCAAGTTTTCACTTTCAATTCTCTCTTGCGAGATCAGGCTGACGACATGAAAAGGCTGCCTAAGCCCATCAAGCCTACTTTCAATTCTCTCTTGCGAGATCAGTGTAGGATACTTTTACCCACCGCCGCCGCCGCATCCCCTTTCAATTCTCTCTTGCGAGATCAGAGCAAAAGCGAGGCAGCCAGGGCCCTTATCCTCATACTTTCAATTCTCTCTTGCGAGATCAGTCGACCAACGTGTCAACGCCGGATTATTGCAACTTGCCTTTCAATTCTCTCTTGCGAGATCAGTTCACGGCAATAGAACGGTTCGCTATATCCGCGTTTGACTTTCAATTCTCTCTTGCGAGATCAGTACTTTCAGTTTCTATGGATGGGTATGAGTGATGTGGCTTTCAATTCTCTCTTGCGAGATCAGCTACAAACTCTACGACTTTCTCTCATGTTTAGTCAGGCTTTCAATTCTCTCTTGCGAGATCAGGGATAGTGATGGGTTCATCATGGCTGGCGTTTATGGTCTTTCAATTCTCTCTTGCGAGATCAGCGCCTTTAAACGTCAGGAGACGGTTGGGCTCAAACACATCTTTCAATTCTCTCTTGCGAGATCAGGAAGCATCCAAAACTTGCGCATGCTTGCAAGCCTTGCGACTTTCAATTCTCTCTTGCGAGATCAGGCGTATCATGGGTAGGTTAGGTTTGTTGACGCCAGAACAAACTTTCAATTCTCTCTTGCGAGATCAGTATATCATCAGGGTTAGCGGAAAAGGCGGCGGCGCTTTACGTACTTTCAATTCTCTCTTGCGAGATCAGTATATCATCAGGGTTAGCGGAAAAGGCGGCGGCGCTTTACGTACTTTCAATTCTCTCTTGCGAGATCAGTGTGATTTCCTTTGACGCGGCGGCTACGTTCCTTGCCGCTAACTTTCAATTCTCTCTTGCGAGATCAGAACTATATATAGTTATCCCGCCCCCTACCGGGGGGGTATTCCTTTCAATTCTCTCTTGCGAGATCAGTTGACTTTGAATCCGCGCAAGCCATGCTTGCCGCTTTCTTTCAATTCTCTCTTGCGAGATCAGATGCCGCTATTTTCGGCATTTACTTCTCACCTACGTACTTTCAATTCTCTCTTGCGAGATCAGAAAGGTGGTTGACGCATGGCTGTAGCCGCGCCGCCATCATACCCTTTCAATTCTCTCTTGCGAGATCAGTGTTTTCGGCGTTGCACGTTGCAACAGCAGTAGTGTTTCGCTTTCAATTCTCTCTTGCGAGATCAGAGGCTATGATGCGGTAGAAATTCAAGTGTTGTTGCAAACGGCTTTCAATTCTCTCTTGCGAGATCAGCAAACACGTATGGCGGGTCAATGCGGAAAACCGTCAACTTTCAATTCTCTCTTGCGAGATCAGAAGAAACCATAGAAACCCGTAGCGCCCAAACTTTTCGTTGCTTTCAATTCTCTCTTGCGAGATCAGAAAACTAAAGCGTCTAACCATCCGGTTAACCATCTACCCTTTCAATTCTCTCTTGCGAGATCAGTATTTGTTTCGGTTTCTTCGCCTCTAATTCGACGCGGACTTTCAATTCTCTCTTGCGAGATCAGTAGCTGGTAGAAAACATCGTAACCCGCTTCCCGCACCTTCTCTTTCAATTCTCTCTTGCGAGATCAGATTTATTGGTTGGAGAAGCCGTTCCGCCAATATTAGCGTATCTTTCAATTCTCTCTTGCGAGATCAGAATAGTAAAGAGGTGCGATATATTGGCTGAAGAAACCAAACCTTTCAATTCTCTCTTGCGAGATCAGTTATCTTGTGTATGAGTTTTTTCGCGCGTCTATTGTACTTTCAATTCTCTCTTGCGAGATCAGCATTCGGCACGCACCTCCACAGGTTCGAGATATATATCTTTCAATTCTCTCTTGCGAGATCAGCGGTGGGCAGAGGAATGGGGGTCTGTCAAAAGCCAAAATTTCTTTCAATTCTCTCTTGCGAGATCAGAGCTGAAGACGACAAGGCTGGTGGAGAGAAAAATATCTAGCTTTCAATTCTCTCTTGCGAGATCAGTACCCAACGGAGTATTACGACAAGATGCCTGTTAATCTTTCAATTCTCTCTTGCGAGATCAGGATCAGCTCCGTTTCATGCGAGAGATTCGGTAGTTAAAATAGACTTTCAATTCTCTCTTGCGAGATCAGAATAGACCTAGACGCCCTAGTAAATGAGCTGAAGACGATACTTTCAATTCTCTCTTGCGAGATCAGGTGAATAAGATTATGAATTTAGATTATGTAATAGATTATCACGCTTTCAATTCTCTCTTGCGAGATCAGAAGCGGAGGCTATGTCCGTTCTGTTCATCGCAAGTTCGACTTTCAATTCTCTCTTGCGAGATCAGTTAGAGCTATATGAAAAGCTTAAGTATAAGAAAAGTTTATATCTTTCAATTCTCTCTTGCGAGATCAGCTCCTTCGCCATCTGAGGCCGTTTGTCGTAGGGGAGATGCCCTTTCAATTCTCTCTTGCGAGATCAGTAGGCCCTAAGGCCCTATACTATGCCATGAATGAGGTAGCTTTCAATTCTCTCTTGCGAGATCAGGCTATGTCTATACGAAGAACGACGCACTGATTAGGAAATACTTTCAATTCTCTCTTGCGAGATCAGAACATCGTAGTGTTCGTCGCATGGTTGTGGGCTGACGCATGCTTTCAATTCTCTCTTGCGAGATCAGAACCTTTGATTCCTTTCAACAACACTTGCTGACATCATGTTTCTTTCAATTCTCTCTTGCGAGATCAGAAATCCCTTATCGACAGCGAGAAATGGTCTGAGTTTCTGCACTTTCAATTCTCTCTTGCGAGATCAGCGGACGCGGCAATCATAGGGCTGACGGCTTTGAGGGCTGACCTTTCAATTCTCTCTTGCGAGATCAGGACCGCGCACAAGAGATGATGTTCAACATGAAAGCATTAACTTTCAATTCTCTCTTGCGAGATCAGTATCTGAGCCCGCCTATATGCCTCATTCGCGTCTGTTCTTTCAATTCTCTCTTGCGAGATCAGAGTAGTTTTATCCCTAGTTCCTCGAGCTTCTCACGTTTTACCTTTCAATTCTCTCTTGCGAGATCAGATGGCCGATTATGTAATCGGAATCAATTTGATAAAAAACTTTCAATTCTCTCTTGCGAGATCAGCGATAATAGACTTCGGCGGAGGCGGTGGCGGCGGCCTACCTTTCAATTCTCTCTTGCGAGATCAGTCGACGGAATTCGTAGAATACAAGGCTACAAGAGGGAGGAACTTTCAATTCTCTCTTGCGAGATCAGCCGAGATAGCGAATGAGAACCGCGTCATCCATCAAATGCTCTTTCAATTCTCTCTTGCGAGATCAGTCACAGATTGCGCGGGAATTACCCGACCCACTGCGAAACTTTCAATTCTCTCTTGCGAGATCAGGGAGAACGTATGTGGGTATCGAGTAGAAATCAGAAGTCTTTCAATTCTCTCTTGCGAGATCAGGACGGCGAAGGCGATGCCGAAGGAGGATATGATGGAGACTTTCAATTCTCTCTTGCGAGATCAGAGTTGGGCATACCAACGCTTGAGCCGAGCAGAATTCTAATAGTCTTTCAATTCTCTCTTGCGAGATCAGGCATTAATTTGTTTAATTTCTTGCGATTCGTTACTCATTCTTTCAATTCTCTCTTGCGAGATCAGTCAAAACACAGCCTAGTGGTGGAGATGGTGGAGGCGGAGGCTTTCAATTCTCTCTTGCGAGATCAGTTCCTATTGCAGAAAGGGTAACGGTTAAAAATACCAAGCTTTCAATTCTCTCTTGCGAGATCAGGCGGGGGGCGGAGGAATGGGGTTCATGGAAAGCTGGAGTTCTTTCAATTCTCTCTTGCGAGATCAGGGCACGTATCACTCTGGCGACGGCGTCTTCGCCTAGCTGTCTTTCAATTCTCTCTTGCGAGATCAGGATTAATTTAGTTATGATATTAGCCGCGGGAGACAGGAAACTTTCAATTCTCTCTTGCGAGATCAGAAAAACTTGCCGAACTTGGGATAAAGCTGTTGAAAATTCTTTCAATTCTCTCTTGCGAGATCAGAGGGTTATAGAGAGCCGCACGGCATCGTATGTGTACTTCTCTTTCAATTCTCTCTTGCGAGATCAGTAGCCGACACCTTCGACATACCCTATTACCCCGAGGCCAGCTTTCAATTCTCTCTTGCGAGATCAGTTGAGAAAACGACTATTCGTCATTGGTATCAATAAAGATTTCTTTCAATTCTCTCTTGCGAGATCAGATCGAGAAATTCTTTGGGATACGCATCATGCGGGATAACTTTCAATTCTCTCTTGCGAGATCAGCGCCAGTCCCGCCTCAGCTTCACAGACGAAAACGTAACTTTCAATTCTCTCTTGCGAGATCAGATACAGCCTGAAGGTCATCACGGCGTAACCTAGGTAACTTTCAATTCTCTCTTGCGAGATCAGGGGCTTCGGCGGTTGCATCTGAGTAGTTGTTTACAGCTTTCAATTCTCTCTTGCGAGATCAGTACACGTTTGACGCCGCTACACCACCCTCAGTAACACACTTTCAATTCTCTCTTGCGAGATCAGTTGGATGATTTCGGCGAATCTTAGCTCGGGCCTCTGCGGCCTTTCAATTCTCTCTTGCGAGATCAGATTGCGTGTATGCGTTGAATCCAAGTTCTCTTAGTTCCTTTCAATTCTCTCTTGCGAGATCAGACAAGCAACAACACAAGCAATTGACCTAGATGGCCTATCTTTCAATTCTCTCTTGCGAGATCAGTCGCCTGCGTTATATTTATCAAATAAATCCCGCAGTTTTTTCTTTCAATTCTCTCTTGCGAGATCAGGGGCAGAGGAATAGGGGTCTGTCAAAAGCCAAAATTTTTCTTTCAATTCTCTCTTGCGAGATCAGACAACGCATATTCGACGGCTAGTTTGGTGGCATTTCTCTTTCAATTCTCTCTTGCGAGATCAGCTCATAACGGCTGAGGAACCATGAGTAATGAAATAGGAATCTTTCAATTCTCTCTTGCGAGATCAGGCGGAGATGGCGAAAGTCAATCTTCTGAAGGCGAAGGAGACTTTCAATTCTCTCTTGCGAGATCAGAACCCAGACGATTTCGCAATTCCTGCAATAACTATTATCGGCTTTCAATTCTCTCTTGCGAGATCAGTCATAAACTTCGTGCCAAATGTCTTCGAAAATGAATACTTTCAATTCTCTCTTGCGAGATCAGAGCGAGGACAGGTGGAAGCTGAAGAACCGCGTTATTTATGTCTTTCAATTCTCTCTTGCGAGATCAGCGCCTGCGTTATATTTATTAAATAAATCCCGCAGTTTTTTCTTTCAATTCTCTCTTGCGAGATCAGGCAGGAGTGTTTTCGCAACTGAAAAATCATGTTTCACTCCTTTCAATTCTCTCTTGCGAGATCAGACTTGTAAATGAAATACGCCGCGCGGGTGAATATGCATATACTTTCAATTCTCTCTTGCGAGATCAGCTCAAGCTTACGCAAGTTGTGGCCTAGGACTGTGAAGAACTCTTTCAATTCTCTCTTGCGAGATCAGATGGGAAGCCAAGGGTAATGGTGCCGACCCGCGTGGTTTTCTTTCAATTCTCTCTTGCGAGATCAGAGGGTGGGCAGGGAGATGGGATGATATGGGTAGAGAAATCTTTCAATTCTCTCTTGCGAGATCAGTTCACAGATTGCGCGGGAATTACCCGACCCACTGCGAAACTTTCAATTCTCTCTTGCGAGATCAGGCACCTACATTAAATTTGACACGTAGAACCTGTGTTATCTTTCAATTCTCTCTTGCGAGATCAGTTAAGTTTTGGCCGTATCGGCATCCTTATCCGCATCCCTACTTTCAATTCTCTCTTGCGAGATCAGGCTAGCCTCTCTGTCCGCCAGTCTATCTCATACTGGGTTACTTTCAATTCTCTCTTGCGAGATCAGATAGTATAGGCTATATAGTATAGGCTAGAGGTGGCTAAGGCTTTCAATTCTCTCTTGCGAGATCAGAGCGTTTAAATGTAACTTTCTTATAGTTTGAAGCATGGTCTCTTTCAATTCTCTCTTGCGAGATCAGTTCTCCGTTCCCATAGCCGATGCGTCAGAGATAACAGCTATGTCTTTCAATTCTCTCTTGCGAGATCAGTTTAGCAAGCTCGGTCGGCAGCCTCAGCTTGACGTCGTCTTTCAATTCTCTCTTGCGAGATCAGGGTTTTACTTTGGAAGTGCTAAAGCCATGCGAGAATTAAGTCTTTCAATTCTCTCTTGCGAGATCAGTATATTCCGAAATTTTTTCTGGACTGTCTTCTTCCATCTTTCAATTCTCTCTTGCGAGATCAGCCGTTTTTTACCACGAAATCCGACATCACGTCTATTGCTTTCAATTCTCTCTTGCGAGATCAGTCGGTATGTTCGAAACAAAATTCGACGCCGCAATGTTCTTTCAATTCTCTCTTGCGAGATCAGAGGCCGCAGACAAGCGGTCGGGTAGGAGGAGGGGTAAAGCAGCTTTCAATTCTCTCTTGCGAGATCAGGTTTCCATGACGAAACGCGAACACGTCATAAGCATAATATTCTTTCAATTCTCTCTTGCGAGATCAGTTTGAGTGTAGGTTCAACAGAATTTGTAAATGCTCCCCATCTTTCAATTCTCTCTTGCGAGATCAGAATACTACGGATTCGACGTAATGATTTTACTTGATAGTTCCTTTCAATTCTCTCTTGCGAGATCAGCCGCCTTCCCCGCCCTTTACCCCTCCTCCTACCGTCTGCTTTCAATTCTCTCTTGCGAGATCAGCATAGGCTTTACCCATAGCGTTGGGGGTAGATAAGCTTTCCTTTCAATTCTCTCTTGCGAGATCAGAAGAAAACCTTTTTAAATAGGGTTTTACACAAACTATGGCACCTTTCAATTCTCTCTTGCGAGATCAGAACTCGGCGAACCGCTTGCGCCGCCGGCGGGAATAAAGCTTTCAATTCTCTCTTGCGAGATCAGTCATCAACGTATCACCTTCTCCCACTCTTCTTTTAGCCTTTCAATTCTCTCTTGCGAGATCAGCTCCGCTTGCGGAGAGAAACATGTGCGAATTCCTATAACTTTCAATTCTCTCTTGCGAGATCAGCAGTATTAGAGCAGGCTAAGGGGGTGGAACAGTTGGAACCTTTCAATTCTCTCTTGCGAGATCAGTAGCAGGTGACAGAGTTGTTGCTTCGTCAGGGTCAGGCTCTTTCAATTCTCTCTTGCGAGATCAGACAACCGGGAGAACTGAGCTGAGCCGCATGGGGGAATCTTTCAATTCTCTCTTGCGAGATCAGAGCCAGCTTCACGTTCACGTCCTCTCCTACAAGCATGCTTTCAATTCTCTCTTGCGAGATCAGTTGTCCGCGGCCCCATCCAACCATTACTTGTTGACTTAACTTTCAATTCTCTCTTGCGAGATCAGTCTTCGTCGGCATGTCCTCAATCCTTGACGCGAAATCTTTCAATTCTCTCTTGCGAGATCAGATGGATACATCTCTGCCGTCTGGTGGGCGAAATATTATATCTTTCAATTCTCTCTTGCGAGATCAGTGCGCCTGTTTTGTCTGATTTCCGCTTATTCAACCCCTTTTGCGGGGATCTAGTTGCAGGTAAACAATTTTTCTAGGTCCTATTTATACTTATCAGGGAGGTCTCAAG
>Ga0272449_1004546_pt1 | contig 11256 bp, 16 predicted proteins | sample YNPCB0241_FD_198679 | JGI IMG/M metagenome (GOLD analysis project Ga0272449, IMG submission 198679) | Hot spring sediment microbial communities from Yellowstone National Park, WY, United States - YNP-CB-024-1 | ecosystem: Environmental > Aquatic > Thermal springs > Hot (42-90C) > Sediment...
TTTTCAAAGCTGCGGGCTCGTCTTCAGAAGGCGAACCCTCTGCAGCATGAGGCAAAACATGAACAAGCTCATCTAGGGGCCTAACCTCCCTAGCGCCATCGCTCTGAGCTTCTAGGCTCTCCCTGATCCTCTCATTTCGGCATCTCACCGCTTCAAGGAGAACCTGCACCTGAAGGCATGATAGCCCCTCTATGCTACCATCTGCAAACCTATACCCTAACTCATGAAGCGCTAGAATCTCCTGTCCTTCAATGCTCATCGAAAATTTCCCACCTCACCACGCATCTTAGCTGATAAAGCGCACATCTCATCTAAACGTGCAAAGAGCTTATCGGGGACTCCAGCAGGCAGGTTAGCGACATCCTCAACCGTCCATTTCTCACCCATACCCCTAGAAAGGCTGTATGCTAGGGCTAGATGCTTCGCCCTGTCGCTTGCCTTGACTAAACGCACTAGGTCTATGGCATCTAGGTCCGCAGCAATCTCATCCGGGCTTTTACCCTTGAACCTGCTTGTGTCCACGCCCTCTAGGGCGGCTGCCCTATACTCGCTGAACTCGGCATCGTTAAGCGGTGCCAGAATGAAAACGGCGCCCGGGTACTCCTCAACTTCAACTTCAACCCTTCGCTTTAAGCCTTCGTAAACGAGCTGCTTAGTGATTTTAGGCTTAACCTCGCTCATTCCCTAACAGCCTCCTCAATCTTCCCGCTTAGCACAGCCTCCAGGTTTAGAAGGTTCTTTTCTAGGGCAGGCTGAAGAAACGGCTGCGCTGGAGAGCGGCCTGTTCCAAACTCAACGTATGCTGCGTAATCCACTTCACGCCTAGTCCGGGGGTTTACGACTCCGCCTCCCCCAGCTGCTATAACTATGCTTCCATCGGGATCACGCTCATAACGTATGCTACGCCTGAGGCTTCCCGTGTCAACAGGGCATAAAGCCTTAGCATCATCAACGATCTGCTCAGCTAACTCAATGAGCGCTTCATCGCTAAGCTCATCTATCCTAGAGGCTAGGTTCTCAAGCCTAGCGGTCAGCTCAGCTGAACCGGCGATTTCAACACTCAATTAGGCAGCCGCCTCCTAGAAACCTAGTAGCCTAGCCGACTAGGTTACGCTATGCTCACAGTTGCAGATTTAGCTCTGAACCTAGCCGTTATCGTTGAGGGCTCATTCTTCCGGCTGTTCACAGTGACTTCTGGGAAAATGCAGCCCGTCAACTCAACCGTGATCTTCTTGCCTGTTCCACCATCCCAGCTGAGCTTAACAGTGTACTCCTCGAAGCCGCTTTGTAGGGCTGGCGTCCGCTCAAGCTGCTTCTTACCGTCCTCGCCTACCTTAAGCATCTCCCGCAGAGTTCCCTGATAGGACCTCAAACCGCCAGCCCAATACTGAACCGTGTCGCTTCCAAGAGCGTCAACCGCTTCAACATCTACTCTAGGCTCGAAGGTTACCTCCTGCGCTATGAAAGCGCCCATATCGCCCTCAGTCTGCTTGGTTATGGCAACGCTGACGTTCTTGCCGACATACACGCTCATCCGCCTATCTCAGCCTCCCCTATTTCACGCAATTATAGGGCTACACGCTCACATCAGCAACGTAGAAGGCTGTGAACCTTATGCTGTGCCTGTAAACTGCTCGTTCAGGCTCAGCTAAAGCAAATATTGAGGGCGGTGAAATAGCAAGCCCCTCAGCCCTAAAGTCCGCTGCTAGGAGAACCTGCTGGACCCTAGCGCTCAACTCATCCCTCTGCTCTGGATTCCTAGCCCAAACATCAATCTGGATTAGGGCGTAATTCCACCCGTAGCGCTTAGAGCCGTCGTATGCGTCGCCTAAGCCAGCCTGCTCACATCGGACATAAACATCCTGAACGGTTACGCTGGGGAGCCAGAGCAGTTTCCCCATAGCAGGATCCCTGTAAACAGGCGTCTGCCCCGACGCATCGCTGCCCAGCAGCCCCACCAGGGTGGAATCATCTTTTAATGCTTCAACAATCAGCTGCTTAACATCCGACAGAGCCGCCATACCCCGCTACACTCTCCTTAATGCCCCTCCACCCTCAGGAACATTCTTCCTGTAATATGCGTATATCCTGGCTACCTCACGCCTCCAGCCTTCGATTAGGCGTTCAATTCTCTGCTCATCCAAACCGCTTGATGCGCCTAGCCGAAAACGCATGTCGGGACGCTGATAAATCTTGATGGCTGTTAGAAGGGCTGAGAGATGCCGGATCCTAGTTGGAGCAGGCTCACTGAAGTCGCCCAGCTCATCCCTAATCTGCTGGTCGCTGAGATCAATCAAAACCCCTATCTCAGCATCGCCCAAAACGTCCGCTGAAGCGCCGCACAGCAATCTAACGTCGCTTACTGAGCAGTAGCCCACAAAAGAAAATGCTGAAAAAAGCCTAATTTAAGCCTAATCAAACAAAATAAAACAAAATCAAAGAAAATAAAGGTTAATTTAAAGAAGAGATAGAAGGGTTGAAAAAGATAAGGGCTTCTATTTTCGATGACCAGCAGCAGATATCCCCCTGCAAACCCCCTTTGTAAAACAATCAAAACGTGGTTTCATTTCAGTTAGCAACAACTAAAGCGTTTTAATTTCTAGGTTTTGCAATTACATTTCACATTTTCCCATATTCCGAATTTTCCCGGAGGCAAAAGAAGGTTTTCCAAAACTAATACTTTCCAAATTTCAGGTGTTTCTTTGCATAAAGCTATATGTCCATTAAATCCATGTTTACGTAAGTCCCGTATTATTCTTGAATAAAGAGATAACCGCAGATCTTTATTGATTTTTAATCCCCAACCAGTTTTCTCGTGTTTGTTTAAATATGCTACCCAGTCTTTATCTTTGGCATAGAGAATTGTTTTCTTTAGACCTCTTAAACTTCCTAAAGTTATTCTTTCAGGCTTTAAATTGAATTTTTTAAATATCATCTCTATAAGTTCTGAATAAAGCGTAGGCCAGTTCTCTACTGGGATTATAGGATCAATTCTGAGTCTTACTTCGTAACCTACTTCTTGCAATTTTCTGGCAGCTTTAAGTCGATCCTCTAAAGACGCTGTACCTTTCTCAAATTGTTCAATTATAGACTGGGGATTAAGAGAATGACTCATCACAATGATCTCATTTAATGAGGGGCTCTCTAGCAATAAATGTATATTATTTATTCCAGCTTTAGTTAAAAACAGCAATCTATTACCTGGAAATTTCTTTAAGATGGGAACGCAAATCTTTAAAAACTTTGCAGTCCATTCAGGAACTGCCAAGCTGTCACATAATTCTCCAACGTTTAATAATAATTTTAGCCCTAGGGACGTTGCCCAAGACAAGAATTCTTCTAACTTTTTCGCCGTTTCCTCTAAGTTTTTGAGTCTAGGTGTCTTATCACCAAAGAAGGTTCCCTGCAAAAAGCAATAAGAGCATTGATAAGGGCAACCTATTAGCGGCTTAAAGACCCAAAAATGGGGGCACACTATATTTTTTGGACTTTTATAAAATAAGGAAATGAAGCTATTTTTCGCCCATTTCGCAGGCACTTTCAAAGGAAATTCTAACTGGCTATAGCGCAGTAAAGAACTTTTTAATAATTCTTCCTCTCTTGGGAAGAAAAGGAACTCCTTTTTGCTCATTTTCATTCCGCGCTTTTATGTTTCTTATCGGTATACTATTGTCCTAGCTAAAATTATCTCATACGATATAATTTTGTTTCCATATTTACCTTCCCTTTTCCATTCTTCACAAAAATTGCTAATTTTTACTATGGCATCTTTTAATAACTCATCAGAGGGCCTCTTCTTAATCTTGTATACAGCAACAGCACCTTCAGCAGGTCCCACTTTACCTTGTCCAATTTTATGTTCCCTAGGTTTAATAAGTGCAAAATCGCAAATTTCTAGAAGGTCTGTCAATCCTTCTATAACCCAAGGGTATTTCTTATCTCCTGTAGCTAATGGTCCAACCAGAATTCTTCTAGCTTCGCTAGGAACGTTCCTTGTTATGGCCTCATGTGAAGGTAAGTACGCCCATCGAATAATTAGCATTAGGTAATCAAAATTTGTTATGGGCTCCATGTTTCGACTATCGGCCCCTCGTCAGTGTAATCTTTAAACAGATAAAACTTCCCGGCAGGATATGAATTTTTGATAAAATTCGCGAACTCTGTATCCATCGTGCATATTATCAGTTGCTTTGACTCTGCAACTTTTGCCAGCAACTTTGCCAACCTTTCCTTACCTCTAGAATCAAGCGATTGACTTGGATCGTCTAGAATTATAAAATCATACTTATGTTTTGCAGAGTTTGCCATAGCTAAGAGAAGAATTATAGCCGTCTCATTTAATTGGGCTGTGCTAAATAGCGCTCTTGCATATACTTCTTCCCCGTTTTTAGAGATTCCTTTGAGCCAATAGTTTTCATTTTCATAACGTATGCGAACGTTAGAAAATCTTGGGTGTGGTGATAAAATTTTTACGTAATCTTCGATATAAGGGTCGAGTTCTTTGAGCCTTTGATTGATAAAGTCAGAATATCTTTTCTGAAGTTCATCATTTAAAATTTCTATTAGACTCGCTAGGGACTTTAAATCTTTAAGCTCCTTATGATCTCTTTCTAACTCCTCTGTTGATGGTGTTGATTCTGTACCTGTTAATCCATTAGCTTCCTGTTTTTTCATTCGGAAATTCAGCAGATCCTCAATTTGCTCAAATTCTTTAACCATTTCTAGAAATTTCGTTTCCATTTCTAAATAATTCTCTTCAACCGAATATTCACTCTTAATCTTCGAAAGCTGCTCTTCTAGTTCTTTAATACTATTAAGCTTATCTTGAAGACTTTGTTCTCTCCCTTTAAGATCTTCTATCTCTTTTTCAAGCTTTTGGATCTCTTCTGTTTCTTCGCGCTCTATCTTATCTAAACGTTCAAGAATTGCCTTGATATCGATCGGCTGCCCACAGATCGGACAGTTCTTTAGCATCGCTTCTTTTAAGTAATCCTTTGCGCAGGCGATTAGTTTAGCGTATTTTCCCTTATTGCTTATTTTTTCTCTATTCTCCTCAATTTTCTTTTGGATTTTATTAATTTCTTTGCTAATTATTTCTTTATCACCCAGTTCTTCCAGCATTTTTTTCAGATCGTGATATTTACGGACAGCTCCCATACAGTCTTTAATTTTATTATGAACATTGTCTTTTTGGGTTCTGAACTCTTGGATAAATATTCCAACGCTTGCTATGTCATCTTTGATTTCAGTAAGGAGAGCGTCCAATTTTAGCCTATTGCAGATTTCATTGAAAGTTGTCCGAATTTTTCGGTTTACTGATACGAGATGTGATACTGTAATCTTATCGGCTAATTCTTCTTCGCTAAGATGCCATTTCTCTTTAATTTTTTCTTTCAAACCTGATATAACCTTTCGTTGCTCCTCACGGGTCATGGCTCGTCTCTTTTTATCTTCGAATGTTTGTTCTTTGGTTTTAATAATATCTTGAAGTATTTCCATGAATTGCTTTACTCCTTCAGCCACTCCGATCACCGCTTCAACTCCTAATAGAGCGCTTAGTTCTTGCACCTTTGTTTTTTGGTCAGCTTCAATGAATCTACGGATTTGTTCTTGACGTAAATATATGGTAGATCTAAAATCCTCATAGCTGATGGTGGGCACTCTTTCCGATTTGGAAATTTTTACTTCTTGGGTTGGCTTTAGTAAGGCTGTTGATGTCTTTTCTCTCGTAATAAAAGAACCATCAGTAAACCTGAGTGAAACTTCCACCGTTTTGTTGGAGTTGTTTCTATTTATTATCATGTCTTGAAATTTTGCTTCTTCAATTTCCTTATATTGTGGTAGTTTGCCTAAAATCCCAAATTGTATGGCGTCGCATAAACTTGTTTTTCCTGTCCCGTTCGCTCCAACGAAAAGAGTCATTTTTTCTTCAAATTGAAAAGAATATTCAGCGTTAAAGGCCCTAAATCCACGAATAAAAATTTCTTTAAGTCGCAATAATGGTCCCAACCTTTTTATTTAGCAAATCATAAACAGCTTTTTTGATAGACTCGCGATCTCCTCCCTCCTTTTTAACAGCTGTTGCCTTTACTATTATCTCCCTTAGCAACTCCTTACACTTTGTTAATGTTTCAGGATCTAAATCCTTTTCATTTAAAGCCTTTAACAATACCTCTTCTAAATCGTTCAGCGTTTTATCTGCGCTCATTTAGTTTCCTCCACAGCTTAAATAAGCAGCTAACTGGTTTTTTATTTTTTCCTTTAACTCATTCTCTACTGTTGCAAATAAAACTTGGTATTTAGCATCCTTTAGATAATACGTAAAAACATATCTTTTGAGCTTATCTTCTATATAGCTAGCATAAATGCACCGACAATACTCAAGAAAGCTTTTGCTGAATTTTTTAGCCTCTTTTAATGAAAAAGAGGGAGGCATATGTTCGTTTAGACTTTTTATGTAGTCACGATTGCTAAACCTTCCAACGGACCGTTGAATTAAAGGAGCAGGTAAAACGCCGATGATATCACAGAACTTCTCCCGCAATAATTTACTAACGGTTCTCCAGGTAATGTCTGAGGGTCTGAAGGGATCAACGCATACTAGACAACGACCTCGAACCTCTAATAAAGCAGAATCAATAATATCATTTGCATCTCTATTGCAAATTATGCAATTAATTCGTTCTCCTATTCTTTTTCTAAGGATATTACAAAATTCGGGGTTTCTTTCTATAAAAATAAAGTGTGAAAACGGAGGATTAGTCTCAATAGCAATAATAGGTGAAGCTCCTACTTGTTTTTTTATCTTTTTCAACTCTTTTGTTTGACTGTATCCTGGACCTGCTGTTAAATCCAAATAACCAATCCAACTTGTTTTGTCTTTCCACCATGACGCCCAAGCGGAGAAAACAACTTTATAAATTTTATATCGGATTAACGTGTAAGTCTGCACACCCTCAGTTAAACAAGGCAAACCATCCTCATCCCGGAGTATCAATAAACTATCATCTTTCTCATTCATTATAATGTATGTTTGTTATTTTTCTTTAAAAATTTCACTGTACCTGTGTCTACTTGAACTGAACGCAGCCAAAGAATGACCATAACTTTTTTAAAGGTGAAATCACTAATCACTAATATGTTACCTGGATTCCAGGTAAAGGAGATTAATCCTTCTAATACTTTTGAAGAATTCATTGAAATTGTGAAAGTGAACAATGTGAACTACATATATTGTCTGTTCTCAGGTGGAAGAGATAGTCTCACAACCTTGCATATATCAAAAAAAGTGAGCGAGCATCTATCAATTCCTTTAGAAGCTATTCATGTTGACACCACCATATCAACGCCCGGAAATTTACAATATGTAAAAGCCATTTGCAACTATCTTGATGTGAAATTATCAATAGTTAAACCAAAATATGACTACTTTACTTATGTTGAAAAATGGGGATTCCCAACAGCAACGAGAAGATGGTGCTGCTACCACTTAAAAATTGAACCTCTCAAAGACTATTTTAAAACTCGTGATGTGAAAGATGGATTGCTCGTTGACGGAATAAGACAAGATGAATCACCAAAAAGGAGATACTTCCCAAAGCTAGGTGTGCACAAACACTTTAAAATTTTATGCTATCATCCGATTTTTGAATGGAAACGTGCTGATGTAATGAATTATTTAAGCATTAATGCTTTAAAAGAAAACCCACTTTATGATTTTTTCCCGAGAGCGACGGAATGCTGGTGTCCAGCCTTCAAAACAGTGAAACAATTCGAAATGTTAAAGAAGCACTTCCCCGAATTTTTCAATAAACTTATCGATGCCGAAAAAAATTTAAAAAGCAGAGGAAGCGCACTTTATAAAAATGGGAAGAGAATATATCTAAGGGATCTGTGAAGGATTAGTGTAAAGCCCAAATCTTGAGAGAAATATATTAAAATGTGAAAGACGGCTCTAAAGAGGCTCATCTTCTTTGTGAATTATGACCCATTCTCCTTCTTCGTTTTTTACTTCTACAAAATGAATCTTCCGTTTTGCTTCCTTATCAATTATCCTTTTTTCTCTTGCAAGTTTTCCATTTCTGCCTATTTTTTCCCCATGCACTAATTCCTTCTTAAATTTATGATAGCCCTTAGCTTTCTGCCTAACCTTTGTCATTTCCAAAAGCTGGACAGAATCCTGAACTTCAACAAGACGATCTCTACTACCACAACTAGGGCATGCTTCCATGTCAGGCGTTAAAACCTCACCACATCTGAGGCATTTTAACGACATAATGTATTTCTAATTGTTGTCATTTTAAAAGTTTATGTTGCTCTGCCTATTTCCGCATAATATGCTTTAATTCCTTTTCTCAGCAGCATTTCAACAATAGCGCTTAGGCTCGGCTTAGCCCTATCGCTCCGTTCAGCCTCAGCCCTTTCAAGCTCAAGAATCCTCCTTATCGCTCGGATAACATCCTCGCTCACAGTTGCCTGAAGCAAGCGCTTACTGTGAAATGTCTCCATTTCATTCTCATCCGCTGCGCTGAAGCTCACTTAAGTGTCACCTCGATAGGCTTTCTGGCGCTGTAATAACCGCATCTAGGGCATCTGTAAAATATGCTCATCGGGCTTTCCAGTTCTCCAAGCGCACCTACACCCTCAATAGGCCCATACGCTGAAGGGTCTAGGTCCGGGGCATATGGCTCCATAAGTTGAGAGCAAAATGGGCATATGCGGTAGCAGTCGCAGATCACGCTTAAAGCGGGTCTCCTAGCGCGGTGAACCCTACCGCATGCTGGGCAGACGCCCTCTGCGAAACCCATCTCCGCAACCATACCCAACCACCCTAATCATCCCGCCAATTTGCCTTTTTCAAAAATATGGAAATTTTCACCCTTAAAGAAAGGGCTCATGGCGGCGCATTCTTAGCATTTTAGCCATCCTAGCCTATATGCTTGTCATCTTCGCGATTCCCTCTGAGCGTAGTACGCCTAGTCCTATGCGTTCGCTTGCAACAATCCCGTATCGGTCTTCCCTCGGGTTCTCGAAGGGCTCTGTTGTTATGTCTCTTCTCAATAGCATGACTGCTGCTGGCTTATCTAGGTCAACCGCTATGGCTGTTAAAGCTGTGCATTTGCTGCTCTTCACGATCTTCATTCCGAACGGTGAATGCCTCAAAACGCCACGGTCTAGGTCGGCTTCGCTTCCCCAATAGAACTGATGTATGAATTTGTCGTCAAGCCACAGATCCGCCCACTCGTCAGGGTGAAGCGCAAGAACGCCCGGACGATAATTCTTCCTATCCAAAGCGTTGTAGATTGCAACCATCTCGGTCCACTCGAATACGCCGTCATTGTCGCCCGTCAGCGTTGTGCCGGCGTTTGCAGCCAGAAAGTCGTAGACAACCTTCGTTTCAAGCTCAGCTATCGCCCTTCCGATTTCCGCTGCTTCACGCTCAAGAACATTCCACGAAGCGTCCTCATAGAAACGCTTAGTATACTCGCATCCCGCTTTAATCTCAATATCGGCTTTAACATCAACAGTCTCATACTTCTCCCCCGTAAGCCAAACAGAAGCCGACTCACCAACCTTGAAGGCCGTTGCGGTCTTAGCCTTAGGGAACCTGACAAGAGCATCCCTAGTCTCCAAGACGGCTATGATCTCCCTGCCTATCAGCATCGGCGTGGCTGCTTCGATGACGCGGTCATGCATACGTCCAAGTGCGCCAGCAATATCGCTCGTAATACCCTCCTTAATTATGCCCTCGCAATACCTAGCCGTAAACGGGTTTGCCTTAGCACGCTCAATCAGCTCACGCCAGTAGTCTTCGCCCTGACTTTTGACAACAGACTCTTTCAAAATGTTCTTCTTCTCACTCATGATTCAACACGCCCCTCCTAGAGGATTAGGATCAAGCCCGTGTCGCCATTCGCAGCCGATTGAAGCGCCCTTGCGAAAGCATTATCGAGCTTATCGAGCTCGCTCTGCACGCCAGTCTCGCTGTATGATGCCGGAGCATCCGGGACAGCTGCGACGACAGCGCCGTCAGCCCCTGACATAACCCTCTGACCCGCTGAGACAGTTCCTCCGAAAGTCACCTTAACAACTGAGCCAGACATAGCGATGGGGCACTGCTCACCCTGAGAAGCGCTCCTCTTAGCGACGCCCACGGCGCGCTCGCCGGCTCCAGCAGCAGCAACCTTAGGAAGATCGCCTGAAACAGCAACGAGCTTAACCGCCTGACCCTTCGATATGCTTGCGTTAGCCTCAAAGCTAAGCGTCAAGCCCTCAACTAGACATTCGCCCAACCCAATCGCCGAATACAGGTCAGCCAATTCTCTCCCCTACCCTCCCATACAATTCGTCAGGTACAGCCCCGCTATTTTGGAGCTATACCTGCCCATCACATACATTAAGTATGTGACTATCACGCTCACATTTCACCCCTCTTGGCTTTCAGGCATACGTCTCGAATATCCTTCAAAACCTCAAATGGGCCGTGTCCCCAGAAGCCGGGGATCCACCTCGGGATCCTCTTAAGAACTTCATCGGCATGAATGTAGCCTCTTGGGACAACGGGTTTAGCGTTAGGTTCAATAATTGCTTCGCCTAAACGCTTAACGAGCTCAGCCCGCTCAGCTTCTAAAGCCTTGATCTTCTCCCTAGCATCAGAGAGCTCCTTCTGGAGCGCCCGCTTCTCCTCAGCATCCCTCAGCCTTTTCACAAGGGATTCCCAAACATTGACGCTTGCGTTTGGATCGCCGGGCTCATATTTTTCTAGAAGCGACAATCCAACGAACTCTATGCCCCTAGGAGCGACGCCGTCTAGGCGCTCAAGGCTTCTCCAATCATATTCTACGCTTACATGCTTTATACCGCCGCTCCGGATCTTCTCTAGGATTTCAGGATCATTCAGCTCGGCAACATACTTGATTGCTCCGTCCTCATACCTAGCCTCCAAAACCTTCCCATCGAGCAGGCGCTGATGGTCTAGGAGAAGGGGTTTGCCGACTAGGGTTTCAGCCGCTTTAGCCAGCTCCTCCTCCAGGTAGACGCGGACGTTAGGCCACTCCTCAGGGTGAAACGTTTTCACTGGGTGGAGGGCTTCACCATGGATAAGGTTCTTCTCGCTGGCGCTCACATTGCCCTCAAGAATGTTTGGGGCGCCTTCAAGCCTAGCCTTCAATGCTCCGCAAATCCGCTTAGCCGAGTCCTCATCATGCCCTTGCTTAAGCATGTCCGCAACGCATGCGTCGAAGCTCTCCCATGGTC
>Ga0272449_1004547_pt1 | contig 11256 bp, 15 predicted proteins | sample YNPCB0241_FD_198679 | JGI IMG/M metagenome (GOLD analysis project Ga0272449, IMG submission 198679) | Hot spring sediment microbial communities from Yellowstone National Park, WY, United States - YNP-CB-024-1 | ecosystem: Environmental > Aquatic > Thermal springs > Hot (42-90C) > Sediment...
GCTCTGCTACGATCAGACCAGCCAACATCGTCGCCTGCAACTGACCAATGACCTGGCCAAAGATGCCTAGCCACAGGATCACCGCTATGACCGTCGCCCAGTCCATATTACCGCCCAATCTTAATTAACCGCTTACCCGCAAGCGCCGCAAGCGTGATCACGCCGCCGGCACCAATCATTAACAGGATTGTACCAGACGGCACAATCTGCAACAACGAGCCAATCACCTGAGCCATAAAGTCCGCAAGATTGTTCGGCACCCTACACCTCCTGTATCTCTCTGATGGACATTAGACGCACCGTTGTACGCCCGTTGGCGCGCTCCGCACGCGCCTGTACTGACACGTATTTGCCAACGATTTCAGCCGGCACCTCCCGATCCGATAGTACCGCCATACCCTCAAGGATGATCATCCACCAGGCCGCCCGTTCGGAACGACCCTGCTTGAGTTGTTCGACGTAACCCCTAAGTTCCGTAGTACACCTCCCACTAACTACTAACCCCCTAATCCCCCAAATAATAGCGCGTGTAGATAGCCTTTGTCAACTCCCTCACTATGTACCAATCTTGCTACCGACTTAGATACTGATGATCTTAGCCACCGTATCGTTTTGTCTGTCGAGCGCCGTGTTAGCCGCTTATCTGTGACCGCTACCCCGCCAATACCAGGTACCACAATATCGTAGCGCGCAAGCATGCCAGCAAGTATCCCGCCAGCAGAGACGCCATGCACCACAATTGCCTGGCGCGCCCGCTCCGCATAGCTATCCTTGAGTTCGACCTCAACCCGCAGCAGACCGCTACCATCGTTGATCCGAGCCTCCGCCGTCTTGTTATAAATGCGCGTCACCACATCCGACGATCGTGATCCGATATAGAGTGTCGCGCTAGTGACACCATTAGACGACGACTCTACCCATGAGTGTGAGAGTCGCCGCATATGGCCAGTTGCCGATTGCGCGTAGCGTGCAACGTGATCACGCACGCGCCGGATCACAGCGTTAACACGATGTATTGCCTCTAACGTATCACCTTGATGCACCAGCAACGTTGCCTGTACATCAAGCCGATTAACAGTCACGTCAGACTCGCGGCATGCCAGATCGTGGCCTGCTGCACCGGCAGACGATGCAAGCTCGTACACACGCCACCAGCCCTGGCGCTCACGATCCTCACGTATGCCCACGTACCTCCCATTGTGCCGGTAGCCGTCGTAACCGTATAACTGCTCTCGTTGCACAGTAACCACCTCGCCAGCTATCCCCAACCTATCCAGGCAGTAATCATACGTAGCGCGCACTGGCGAGACCGGATAGCTGAGCGAGATGTAATCGATACCAACAGACACAGTCGGATATTTGAGATGGATTTTAGCCATTATGAAGCCCTACATCTCAATTCCACTACCCTGGTATTACTGGTACCAGGGTAGTGATAGCGATTCTGGCCACCACACCAGCATATGTACCCTGTCGGTAATATCCCATGCCCAGTCCCAGTCACGATCAAGCCAATAGAGCGGCTTAGGAATGAGATCATCTAGCACTGACTTAATGCGATGCGAGACATAGACAGAGTCGTCAACCCACTCAAGCTGCTCGCCCCAGCCGTAGACGCCACTGGAAACCGTAAACCAACATGGCCACCAATAAACATCCCACGCATGATGTACATTGTCGGGCGACCACGCCACGCAAATAATCCCAGATGTAGGTAGCGATCGAACTAGTCGCCAGTAATGTAGTGTGTCAGGTAGGTCATACCAACACCCTTGTGGTACTGGCGACATACCACCGACCGGATAACCAATGCCCAATAGATCGATCTGGCCAGTTGCGTAGATTGTGATACCCATATCTCACCTCTTGTTAGCGATCCCGTAATACTCTGGCCGCTCAGTCAGAGCCTCCGCGTACAACTGCTCTGCAAACATCGGATACCGTCGCTCAAGCCGCCGCCGCAAGTTAAGTCGCCGACGGGCATAGCGCTGCTCATCTGTCCAACGGCGAGACTGGGTAGCCTCGCACCATGTCGTAACCGACCACCCGCCACCGTGGCGAGCACGCAACGCAGTGTAGAGTTGTTCGATCTCATCTGGACACTGCCCACGCTCGCCCTCAACAACGAGCATCAGACGACTGTAACCATCAGGCGGCAATGTATACGGGTTATGCCATATGACCGCCCAGTACCAACGCCGATTGGTGCTCATACCTACCTCCGTACCGCGCAGTGTGCATCCGTGCACGGCAGCAGCAAGCCTGACAGCACATCTGTCCGCCGTGCACGACATAATCACATAATCACGACTCACGTTGACGCCAGTACCTGATAATGGCGTCAATTGCCTCTGACTCCGATTGTGCAACCCAACGCCCGGCCCTACCAGGTGCGCGATCAGCAATGAGGCCACATCTCACTAAGTACCTGGCTACCATCTCAGCATCATGCCTAGTAGCCACCGTACCCAAGCTATGACCTGACAACAGTAGTGGTCCAGCCTGCAGCTGACGAATAGCCCATGGCGAATCGACGCCCGACTGTACTTGCCGATGGATCCAAACCACCAGGGCTAACATATCCGGCAGACGCGAAGGCAACAAATCCAACTCAGTGTACGTGACCTGTTGATCGAGGCCCTGCCTAGCCTGGTACGCCTCTAGCGCAACCTCATGCCAATCGGCAAGCCGTACCTGGTACGACCGCCAATCATCAACCATAATGCGCACCACGATCACCGCGTACCAAACTGTGACAATAGCCGTTGCGCCTGCCCAGACCGTGACGATGACCCGCAACCGGTCAAGCCACGTTACGGTATAAGCTGGCCACGCGAAGTACGCAATAATACTGGCCACCGCCGCAATTGCGACTGCAGCCAGTACCATAGCTGCAAGCTTGACCGACTCGGCAACAGTTAAGCGCCCGGCGTCAAGATCGACCGGTACGGCTGCCGGGCGATTGTTGATCGTCGTAGTCGTGAGCCGCATATGCTATCCCAGGAACTCGTAACCAAGCTCACGGAGACGCAACTGCACCCGCGTGTACACGTCCGGCAACTGAGACGCAGTCGGCACCTGGCGGCGAAGCTCATCGGTAAGTTGCTGAGCGAGCCGGAGCGCCGCCGTCCAGTGCTCTGACAACGCGGATAACTGTTGATACCATGTTCTAGTGCTCGTACTGTAGAGCACTAGGACACTAGCGAGGCGAGTCGGTCCGCGCCAGAGTGTCACCAACCAGCCCTGTGATGTCTTACCACGCCGGTGTAACTGTATCGTCAAACTATGCATCTGTTACCTCCGATATTGTCATATGCACCTCATCACCAACAACATGCCACGTCACCGCAATATTGTTGCGACGCAGATACGAGCGATGTACCCAGCGACGTAGGATGCGTACCAACTCATGAACTGACAACGGCGTGACAATGAGATACGGCACATCGTCATAGTCTACACTTGCGCCGTGGTGTACCAGCGTAGCTACGACCGATGCTAGCCACGCTGTTGCCACCGGGTGCGATGAGAGCATCCACACCTTAACCATTGGCAACCTCCCGCTGACACTGTTGCCAGTACTCATACTCTAACGACATGACTGGCGGTTGCAACCAGTACCAGCACGTGTAGATACCCTGCGCGTAGAGATCGACCAAGCGTTGCGCTCGTACCGGGCACCACATCCGCCCCTGGCAATCCACAGACCAACGGTAGCAGTGAACACAGGATGCCGGATCAAGGCGAAGAATGTTGATCAACTCATCGTCAGTCATAGCACCTCCCTAGATAGCATGTACCGATAGGTGGATAGATAGTACCATATGTACGCCAGCAGTGCAAGGGGGCGCTGCCCCCTTGCGACCCCCGGCCTCCGCTCCCTCCGGGCAGCCCGGCGGGCTGCCCTGGCGCGTCGGGCTGGCCAGTGTGCCACGGGCACCCGCCGCTAACGTCAAGGGATCCCCCCTACGGGCTACCCCCCTTGACGTAGCGGCAGCCCGTGGCCATTGCTGGCCGCCGACGCGACCGACGGGCAGCCCGCCACCAGCGAGCTGCCATGGCCAACCTGGCCAACGACAAGATACTATCTAACTATCTATACAGTACGGGTAAGTAGGTATGGTATTGTGACGGAAATGTAGGTGTAGGCGTAGGAATGCGAATAAGAGGCGAAGACGCAGGCGAGTCAACGGGCATCGTGGCCAGATAGTAGGCTAACATACACGAAAGCAACCCGGGCACAATCGCGCTGAGCAGCATGAGTGTCAACACCCAACCGGAGCGCTCAGAAGGATTGTGGTAGGTGTACTTGCCGGCGTTGCGCCCACTCATCCGTACTGTACCCCCGCCATGGCGATGGATCATACAGCCACCAGCGCCCATCCGGCTGGTATGACGAGTCGTATAAGCCGTAGGCCGGCCTGATCGACTCCACACACCAACCCCACTGACTCAACTTGCCCAATCCGACCTGCCATTGCCAGAAACGTACATGCCACAGCCCGGGCATCGCGAAGACAAATGACAAAACCGGAAAGCCAGCTAGAAATCGAGTGAGCGGCAAGACCGAGGCCAGCAACAGGTAACAACCACGCTTACGCAAATACGCCAAATGCGCCTTGACCGCTTTAACACTCGCATCAGCCGCCAAATCCTGCCATGCCTCATCGTAGATGTAAACTGCATGGACGAGCCCGGATGGCCGACTGTCGTACTCACGGAGAACAGGAAGATCGATAGGAACATTCGCGGCAACATACGCGCCATAGCCCTGAGCGATGAGGCGACGCGCGTATAGAACCGCAAGCGCAGTCTTGCCCGATCCATACCGCCCGACCAGAGTCAATACGCGGAATGCATACACTAACGGAAACGGATCATCTGGGATGAGATCGAGTACTCCCATACTAGCCAGTCCGCGCTAACCTGATAACCTCACGGATTACAAGCCACCCGCCGGCAATGCCAACCAGCCATACGATAATCCAGACCGTATCAGCCGGCAGGTAAATGGTCAACTCATAAAGTGGTTCATGCCACTCAATCATACCTACCTCACCACGAGCCGGTAAACGCGGAACGCCAGGCCGAGGATCAACAATGCTGGCACCGCCGCATCAAGCGGCATCGCAATGATCGGCAATGAGAGCCGATAGATCAGCCAGTTAACACACAGCCGCAAACCAGGTGAGTCAAAGACCACCGAGCCCTGATCCCATGGCACAGTGACTGTGAACGCCGGAATGAACGTATAGCAATCACGCCCAACAGGCACTACGCCGTACTCTACCTGTTCCGGAGTAGCACCAATCGGAATCGGGCTTATCGGTCCGCCACCGCCAGGCACCCCTACGGATGGACAATTCTCAAGGTACCGTATGATGACCACGCCGGTACCGACACCGATCGTATCGAGCACCCGAATATCATACCGCTCGCCACTATACACGGTCAGCGATATGGGCGTTGTATACGTGACAACCAGTGACGTCTGCCAGGACACGATCTCATAGCGCGCTGGCGCATACGAGACCCCTGAGTCATACTCAATTGAGTAGACCCCGTACCCAGGCACCTGCCGACTGAGCGTATGCACCTGGCCGTTAGCTACAATAACCGGTTGTGGCTCAACCCAAGCAGCACATTGAGTGACAGGCTGTAGCGCCCACGACGTTGGGTACACGTAAGGCGTTGGCGTTGGCGTAGCCTGTGGTGGCCCGTAGATACAGCCGTAGAGCGACCACCGTAGCAGCTGGCCAACTGGCCATGAGCGGATCTCTATATCGTAATCGTCTGCATATGGCCAGCCCGCAAGTGTGTACACCTCTACGACCGTTGTGCCGGTTGCCTGCTGTGCACCGCTGCCGACGATTGTCCCGTCTAGCCAGACTCGTGGCGCAATAACGCCATCCTCGGGCGAGACCTCGGCGATCAGCAGGAGCTGGTAGTAGGCCGGTAATGTACGGTTAATCGTAGTATCGCCATATCCGCTTGCAATCAGTGATGTACACACAGGATCCGGAGACGGTAGGGATGGCGGCAGTGTTGGTTGTGGCGTTGGTGTTGGTTGTGGCGTTGGTGTTGGTTGTGGCGTTGGTGTTGGTTGTGGCGTTGGTGTTGGTGCTGCCCGAGTGCACGACCACAGCGACCAGCGCAATAACCAGCCTAACGGCCACGATGTCACCTCAACACTACGAGTACCCGCATATGGCCAGCCCGCAAGTGTGTACACCTCTACGACCGTTGTGCCGGTTGCCTGCTGTGTACCGCTGCCGACGATTGTCCCGTCTAGCCGGACTCGTGGCGCAATGATACCCCGGTCCGGCGAGACCTCGGCGATCAGCAGAAGTTGGTACGTATCAGTGCCAAAGGTAGCGTTAAACGTTGTCGCCCCGACGCCATATGCAACAAGCGTCGTACATCGCGGATCTGACGGCACAAAGTATGGCGATGACTGGCCAGATGGCGTAGACACCGCACCCACCATCATTGCAATCACCGCCATGAACGCCACTACGTGAGTCATAAGATCAGCGAAGGATACGAATGAGGAAGGCAGCAGTAGAGAAGATCAGTACGATACCAACATGAATTGTGATCAGCCCAGCAATGCCAAACGCCTCAAGTAGCGCTCTAACGTATCCGAGCGTCGTCGGAATATCCGGTATCATCGCGTTATCCTCAATACAGATGAGTACTTAACGAGCAACATCGCGACCGGTACGAGAGCGACGGCATAGACGTTGCCGGTGAGCTCTGCTACGATCAGACCAGCCAACATCGTCGCCTGCAACTGACCAATGACCTGGCCAAAGATGCCTAGCCACAGGATCACCGCTATGACCGTCGCCCAGTCCATATTACCGCCCAATCTTAATTAACCGCTTACCCGCAAGCGCCGCAAGCGTGATCACGCCGCCGGCACCAATCATTAACAGGATTGTACCAGACGGCACAATCTGCAACAACGAGCCAATCACCTGAGCCATAAAGTCCGCAAGATTGTTCGGCACCCTACACCTCCTGTATCTCTCTGATGGACATTAGACGCACCGTTGTACGCCCGTTGGCGCGCTCCGCACGCGCCTGTACTGACACGTATTTGCCAACGATTTCAGCCGGCACCTCCCGATCCGATAGTACCGCCATACCCTCAAGGATGATCATCCACCAGGCCGCCCGTTCGGAACGACCCTGCTTGAGTTGTTCGACGTAACCCCTAAGTTCCGTAGTACACCTCCCACTAACTACTAACCCCCTAATCCCCCAAATAATAGCGCGTGTAGATAGCCTTTGTCAACTCCCTCACTATGTACCAATCTTGCTACCGACTTAGATACTGATGATCTTAGCCACCGTATCGTTTTGTCTGTCGAGCGCCGTGTTAGCCGCTTATCTGTGACCGCTACCCCGCCAATACCAGGTACCACAATATCGTAGCGCGCAAGCATGCCAGCAAGTATCCCGCCAGCAGAGACGCCATGCACCACAATTGCCTGGCGCGCCCGCTCCGCATAGCTATCCTTGAGTTCGACCTCAACCCGCAGCAGACCGCTACCATCGTTGATCCGAGCCTCCGCCGTCTTGTTATAAATGCGCGTCACCACATCCGACGATCGTGATCCGATATAGAGTGTCGCGCTAGTGACACCATTAGACGACGACTCTACCCATGAGTGTGAGAGTCGCCGCATATGGCCAGTTGCCGATTGCGCGTAGCGTGCAACGTGATCACGCACGCGCCGGATCACAGCGTTAACACGATGTATTGCCTCTAACGTATCACCTTGATGCACCAGCAACGTTGCCTGTACATCAAGCCGATTAACAGTCACGTCAGACTCGCGGCATGCCAGATCGTGGCCTGCTGCACCGGCAGACGATGCAAGCTCGTACACACGCCACCAGCCCTGGCGCTCACGATCCTCACGTATGCCCACGTACCTCCCATTGTGCCGGTAGCCGTCGTAACCGTATAACTGCTCTCGTTGCACAGTAACCACCTCGCCAGCTATCCCCAACCTATCCAGGCAGTAATCATACGTAGCGCGCACTGGCGAGACCGGATAGCTGAGCGAGATGTAATCGATACCAACAGACACAGTCGGATATTTGAGATGGATTTTAGCCATTATGAAGCCCTACATCTCAATTCCACTACCCTGGTATTACTGGTACCAGGGTAGTGATAGCGATTCTGGCCACCACACCAGCATATGTACCCTGTCGGTAATATCCCATGCCCAGTCCCAGTCACGATCAAGCCAATAGAGCGGCTTAGGAATGAGATCATCTAGCACTGACTTAATGCGATGCGAGACATAGACAGAGTCGTCAACCCACTCAAGCTGCTCGCCCCAGCCGTAGACGCCACTGGAAACCGTAAACCAACATGGCCACCAATAAACATCCCACGCATGATGTACATTGTCGGGCGACCACGCCACGCAAATAATCCCAGATGTAGGTAGCGATCGAACTAGTCGCCAGTAATGTAGTGTGTCAGGTAGGTCATACCAACACCCTTGTGGTACTGGCGACATACCACCGACCGGATAACCAATGCCCAATAGATCGATCTGGCCAGTTGCGTAGATTGTGATACCCATATCTCACCTCTTGTTAGCGATCCCGTAATACTCTGGCCGCTCAGTCAGAGCCTCCGCGTACAACTGCTCTGCAAACATCGGATACCGTCGCTCAAGCCGCCGCCGCAAGTTAAGTCGCCGACGGGCATAGCGCTGCTCATCTGTCCAACGGCGAGACTGGGTAGCCTCGCACCATGTCGTAACCGACCACCCGCCACCGTGGCGAGCACGCAACGCAGTGTAGAGTTGTTCGATCTCATCTGGACACTGCCCACGCTCGCCCTCAACAACGAGCATCAGACGACTGTAACCATCAGGCGGCAATGTATACGGGTTATGCCATATGACCGCCCAGTACCAACGCCGATTGGTGCTCATACCTACCTCCGTACCGCGCAGTGTGCATCCGTGCACGGCAGCAGCAAGCCTGACAGCACATCTGTCCGCCGTGCACGACATAATCACATAATCACGACTCACGTTGACGCCAGTACCTGATAATGGCGTCAATTGCCTCTGACTCCGATTGTGCAACCCAACGCCCGGCCCTACCAGGTGCGCGATCAGCAATGAGGCCACATCTCACTAAGTACCTGGCTACCATCTCAGCATCATGCCTAGTAGCCACCGTACCCAAGCTATGACCTGACAACAGTAGTGGTCCAGCCTGCAGCTGACGAATAGCCCATGGCGAATCGACGCCCGACTGTACTTGCCGATGGATCCAAACCACCAGGGCTAACATATCCGGCAGACGCGAAGGCAACAAATCCAACTCAGTGTACGTGACCTGTTGATCGAGGCCCTGCCTAGCCTGGTACGCCTCTAGCGCAACCTCATGCCAATCGGCAAGCCGTACCTGGTACGACCGCCAATCATCAACCATAATGCGCACCACGATCACCGCGTACCAAACTGTGACAATAGCCGTTGCGCCTGCCCAGACCGTGACGATGACCCGCAACCGGTCAAGCCACGTTACGGTATAAGCTGGCCACGCGAAGTACGCAATAATACTGGCCACCGCCGCAATTGCGACTGCAGCCAGTACCATAGCTGCAAGCTTGACCGACTCGGCAACAGTTAAGCGCCCGGCGTCAAGATCGACCGGTACGGCTGCCGGGCGATTGTTGATCGTCGTAGTCGTGAGCCGCATATGCTATCCCAGGAACTCGTAACCAAGCTCACGGAGACGCAACTGCACCCGCGTGTACACGTCCGGCAACTGAGACGCAGTCGGCACCTGGCGGCGAAGCTCATCGGTAAGTTGCTGAGCGAGCCGGAGCGCCGCCGTCCAGTGCTCTGACAACGCGGATAACTGTTGATACCATGTTCTAGTGCTCGTACTGTAGAGCACTAGGACACTAGCGAGGCGAGTCGGTCCGCGCCAGAGTGTCACCAACCAGCCCTGTGATGTCTTACCACGCCGGTGTAACTGTATCGTCAAACTATGCATCTGTTACCTCCGATATTGTCATATGCACCTCATCACCAACAACATGCCACGTCACCGCAATATTGTTGCGACGCAGATACGAGCGATGTACCCAGCGACGTAGGATGCGTACCAACTCATGAACTGACAACGGCGTGACAATGAGATACGGCACATCGTCATAGTCTACACTTGCGCCGTGGTGTACCAGCGTAGCTACGACCGATGCTAGCCACGCTGTTGCCACCGGGTGCGATGAGAGCATCCACACCTTAACCATTGGCAACCTCCCGCTGACACTGTTGCCAGTACTCATACTCTAACGACATGACTGGCGGTTGCAACCAGTACCAGCACGTGTAGATACCCTGCGCGTAGAGATCGACCAAGCGTTGCGCTCGTACCGGGCACCACATCCGCCCCTGGCAATCCACAGACCAACGGTAGCAGTGAACACAGGATGCCGGATCAAGGCGAAGAATGTTGATCAACTCATCGTCAGTCATAGCACCTCCCTAGATAGCATGTACCGATAGGTGGATAGATAGTACCATATGTACGCCAGCAGTGCAAGGGGGCGCTGCCCCCTTGCGACCCCCGGCCTCCGCTCCCTCCGGGCAGCCCGGCGGGCTGCCCTGGCGCGTCGGGCTGGCCAGTGTGCCACGGGCACCCGCCGCTAACGTCAAGGGATCCCCCCTACGGGCTACCCCCCTTGACGTAGCGGCAGCCCGTGGCCATTGCTGGCCGCCGACGCGACCGACGGGCAGCCCGCCACCAGCGAGCTGCCATGGCCAACCTGGCCAACGACAAGATACTATCTAACTATCTATACAGTACGGGTAAGTAGGTATGGTATTGTGACGGAAATGTAGGTGTAGGCGTAGGAATGCGAATAAGAGGCGAAGACGCAGGCGAGTCAACGGGCATCGTGGCCAGATAGTAGGCTAACATACACGAAAGCAACCCGGGCACAATCGCGCTGAGCAGCATGAGTGTCAACACCCAACCGGAGCGCTCAGAAGGATTGTGGTAGGTGTACTTGCCGGCGTTGCGCCCACTCATCCGTACTGTACCCCCGCCATGGCGATGGATCATACAGCCACCAGCGCCCATCCGGCTGGTATGACGAGTCGTATAAGCCGTAGGCCGGCCTGATCGACTCCACACACCAACCCCGCTGACTCAACTTGCCCAATCCGACCTGCCATTGCCAGAGACGTACATGCCACAGCC
>Ga0272449_1004549_pt1 | contig 11253 bp, 9 predicted proteins | sample YNPCB0241_FD_198679 | JGI IMG/M metagenome (GOLD analysis project Ga0272449, IMG submission 198679) | Hot spring sediment microbial communities from Yellowstone National Park, WY, United States - YNP-CB-024-1 | ecosystem: Environmental > Aquatic > Thermal springs > Hot (42-90C) > Sediment...
AAAGGAATTTCTTAAAAGAAAAATAAATTTCAAGAAGGCAGTACAAACTTATATTGATATATTTTATGATGGTACAAGGAGGATTAAATGAGAAAAATTTTTCTTTTCATCACTATTTTTTTGTTGATTTTACAAAGCTTAGTTTTTGCACAGGAAAATTATACGATAAATGATATTTTTTCTCTTGCCCTTAAAAGGGCTGAAAAAGTAAAAATTGCTGAAGAAAACATTACAATATCAAAAGAAGGTACCTACAAAGCTCTATCAGCATTACTTCCTACAGTTACTGCTTTTGGCAAATACACTGAATACAGCAAAGAAAAATTTTTTAACAATCAGATTATTCAGCCAGATAGAAGTAAAATATGGGGAATAACAATTGAGGAAAAACTTTCTTTAGGAGGTAAAGAGTTTACTGCTTATGCTGTAGCACGAGACAGTCTCATTAAAACAGAGCATGATGTAAATTCTTTTAAGGAACAATATCTTTTAAAGGTTTCTCAAGATCTTTATACATATCTTAAGGCAAAAAGAGCAGTTGAAATAGCCGAATCTAATGTAGAAAGACTAAAAAAGCATAGAGATGCGGCAAAGATAAGGCTTAAAGTAGGAGAAGTAACAAAAACAGACCTCTTAAGAGCAGAGGCTGAGTTAAGTGGTGCAGAAGCAGATTTAATTTCTGCAAGAAATTTTTTGAAAATTGCAAAGGCTCAACTATCAAGAGATGTGGGGATTGAGGGAAACTTTGAAATAATCGAATCAAAGATTATAGACCCCTATTTGAATTTAACCCTTGACCAAATTAAGGCAATTGCAAAGGAGCAAAGAGCTGAGATAAAAATTGCTCAAATTTCAAAGGAAATAGCAAGAAAAAATGTAAATTATGCGATTGGCTCTTTTTTCCCCTATTTAAGTCTATCAATTACCTATCAAAGACTTGACCAGGATCCTTCAAATGAGATGACAAATAAAGAATCAAAATATGCAATCGCTTCAATAAATTTCCCTATATTTGAAGGAGGATTAAGAAGGGCAGAAGTTGGAGAGGCAAAGGCAAAATTAAGACAAGCTGAACTTCAGTATGAAGATACATTGAAAGAGGTGTTCATGGATGTTGAGTATGCTTATCATAACTATATAACTTTCAAAGACACAATTAAATCTCTTGAAGATGAGGTCACCTATGCAAGAGATAATTTTAATTCCGTTTCAAAACAGTATCAGCACGGACTTGCAAATAGTATAGATGTTACCGATGCAAATACTTTTTTAGTTACTGCTGAAAGAAAACTTATGGAAGCCCTGTACAACTATCAACTGGCTGTCATAAGGCTAAGACAGGCAACAGGTACATTGCTTAAAGCATTTATAAATAATGAAATGTTTGCAGGAGGCGATATTAAATGAGTCTTGTTTCTTTGAGTGAGAGATTTAAACATTCAAAAAAACTAAAAATTATCATACTCATTATTTTAGCAGTTATAGTTTTATTTTTTATGGCAAGAGAGATATATTATTATATTGTTTATGAAAGAACAGATAATGCCTACGTTGAGGGAACCATTGTTCCTATTTCACCGCAAGTTTCAGGCAAAGTGGTTAAAGTTTATGTAGAACATAACCAGAGAATAAAAAAAGGAGAACCCCTTGTTGAAATAGAAAAAGATGATTATCTTGCTGAGTTAGATACAAAAAAGTTTAATGTTAATACCCTTATATCACAAAGGCAGGAAATAGCTTCATCACTCAATGAAGCTATTGCTAGACTTAATGTAGCAGAATCAAACCTTGAATCTGCCCGTGCCCAAAAAGTTCTTGCCCAGCAGGAATATGAGAGAATTAAAAGCCTTTATCAGGAAGATCTGGTTTCAAAAAGCAAATATGACCAGGCAGAGGCAACTTTAAAGATAGCACTGGCACATGAAAAATCAGCAGAAAGCCAGATAAGAGAAATAAAATCTACAATAAATACTTTAACAGCAAAGCTTAAAACACAGGAAAATTTAATTAAAAAAGCTCAACAGGAGTTAAAAATTGCAGAAATTAATTTTAAAAGAACACTAATTTTAGCACCAAGAGATGGTAGAATTGCAAAAAAATCTGTTGAAGTTGGACAGTATGTTCGACCTGGACAACCATTGATGGCCATTGTGGATGAACATGATATATGGATAGGTGCTAATTTTAAAGAAACTCAGATAGAAAAAATGAGAGTTGGTCAACCTGTAAAAATTAAGGTAGATGCCTATCCTGGGAAAATTTTTAAAGGTCATGTTGCAAGTTTTCAACCAGGTACAGGTGCTGTTTTTAGTCTTTTTCCACCAGAAAATGCAACTGGGAATTTTGTTAAAGTAGTACAGAGAATTCCAGTAAGAATAATAATTGATTCTCCTTTTGACCCTGAGTATCCCCTATGGCCAGGAATGTCAGTAATTCCCTATGTGGATGTTACTGTTAATACAGGTGCAAAATTAAAAGATGTTATGGAAAAGAAATAATGAGAATATGTTTATTTTTAATATTTTTCTTATTTATCTTGCAATCTAAAGCATTAAGCATTGACTCATCAGAGTTAAATCAGCCTATTTACAGTCTTCAAGACTGTATTGAAATAGCATTGAAAAAAAATCCCGAAATTCTTGCTTCAAAACAGCAGGTTGAAAAAAGCTACTTTAAAATTGGAGAGGCAAAATCAGGTTATTTGCCTGAGATAGAACTTTCTTTAGGTTACCAGAGAAGTTATCAAGAAGCTCAAAAATTACAAGAATACTCAAAAAATTATTCAGGACAGATAGTTCTTACTCAAACTCTCTTTGATTTTGGAAGGACTTCATTAAAAGTGGATATTCAGAAGATACTTTTTGATTCAAGCATATGGCAAGATAAGGATACAAAAATAAATACTGTTTATACTGTAAAGGAAGCATATTTTAATCTGCTTAAGGCAAAAAAACAAAGAAAAACAGCACAGGAAGTTCTTAAACAGGCACAAAGACATCTTGACTTAGCCAAAGGATTTTATGAGGTAGGTCTTAAACCTAAGATTGAAGTAACTAAGGCAGAGGTTGAATTAAGTAATGCAAAGCTTGCTGTGATTTCTGCTGAAAAATTAGTCAGACAGGCTCTTTTAAATTTAAAAATAGCAATGGGGGATGTTTATATGCCGGATTTCGATATTAAAGAGGAAGATTATGCATTAAGAAAACTTGATGAAAATGACGCAATAAAGGTTGCTTTAGAGAAAAATCCTCAACTTCAATCAGTTAAGTTTAACAGACAGGCATCAGAGATTTCAGAGGATTTAGTAAAAAAAGAGTATTTCCCAACCCTAACTGGTACAGGAAGATATGGGTACAGCGGAGAAGATTTTCCTCTTAACAGAGGCTGGAGTCTACTTTTTCAAATTAATTTTCCATTGTTTAGTGGATGGTCAACGACATATAAACTTAAACAAGCTAAGGCAGATGTTGCCTATTATTCATATAAAGAAGAATCAATAAAACAGCAAATTACCTCCCAGATAAAAAATCTTTTTGTTCAACTTAAAGAAGCATCCCAAAGAATAGAAACATTAAAGGAGGCTTTAAGACAGGCAAAGGAAAATCTTGATCTTGCAATGGCAAGATATGAAGTAGGAATTGGAAGCTCCATAGAAGTAGTTGATGCTATAGTTCTTTATGAACAAATAAATACTCAGTATTGGCAGGCAATTTATGACTACAATGTAACATATGCATCGATAGAAAAAATAGTAGGGATGGAAAAATGAAAAAGAATAAAAAGTTACTTATAATTTTAGCAATAGCGGTTATGGCAGTTTTAGCAGGTATCATTATAGCTTTTTCGGGATCCAAAAAAATTCAGTTTAAGACTGCTAAAATTCAAAAAGGCGAGATAACGCAGACAGTAAGAGCAACAGGGAATGTAAATCCTGTAACAACAATTATTGTAGGAACAAGAGTTTCTGGAACAATAGTTGCTCTCTATGCAGATTACAATTCCAAGGTAAAAAAAGGTCAGCTTATAGCCCAGATTGATTCTACTCCTTTTGAAAATGAACTTAAACAGGCAGAAGCTGAACTTCTCAATACAAAGGCAACTCTTTTTAAAGCAGAAGTAACATTAAAAGATGCAGAAAGAACACTAAAAAGAAAACAAGAGCTTTTTAAAAGAGATCTAATTGCAAGGAGTGAACTTGATGATGCTGAAACAGCTTACAATACTGCCCGTGCCCAATATGAAATTGCTTTGGCTCAGGTAAAAAAAGCTGAAGCAGGGCTTAGGCAGGCAAAAACCAATCTTGGATATACAAGAATTGTTTCTCCTGTAGATGGTGTTGTGATTGCAAAGAATGTGGAAGTAGGGCAAACAGTTGCAGCAAGCTTTCAAACTCCTACACTTTTTACAATAGCTCCTGACCTTACAAAGATGCAGGTTGACACAAATGTTGATGAAGCAGATATATCAAAGATTAAAACAGGTATGGAAGTAAACTTTACAGTTGATGCCTATCCCGATAAAAAATTTAAAGGAATTGTATCGCAGATAAGGCTTTCACCTACTGTAACTCAAAATGTTGTAACTTATAATGTTGTTATATCCTTTGATAATTCCCACCTTTTACTTAAGCCTTGCATGACTGCTAATGTAACTTTTGTTGTTAACAGTAAAGAAAATGTCATTAAAATACCAAACTCTGCATTAAGATTTAGAATGCCAGATAGCCCACCTTCAAAACAACAGGGAGTATGGGTTATAAGAGGTGGTAAACCTGTAAGAATTAATGTTAAAACAGGAATAAGTGATGGAGAATGGACAGAACTTATTGAAGGAGATTTAAAAGAAGGAGAGGAAGTAATTATTGAAATAGCAACTAAAAAACAAGATGGTGCCACAACAGCAAGACCACCGGTAAGATTTTAAACATGACTCAAATAAAATTTGAAAATGTTGTTAAAATTTATAAATTTGGTGACCATGAATTAAAAGTTTTAGATAATATTTCTATAAGTATTGAAAAAGGAGAATTTGTCTGCATTATGGGACCAAGTGGTTCAGGAAAATCAACTTTTATGAACATTGTTGGGTGTCTTGATACACCAACATCTGGAAAATATTTTTTTGAAGGAGTAGATGTTTCTACTTTTGGTCTCGATGAACTTGCAGAAATAAGGAATAAAAAAATAGGCTTTGTTTTTCAACAATTCAATCTTCTTCCCAGGGCAACTGCATTGGAAAATGTGGAACTTCCTCTTATTTATGCAGGAATTTCTGCAAAAGAAAGAAAAGAAAAAGCTTTGGAAACTCTGTCATGGGTGGGATTGAAAGAAAAAGCAAATGTTTATCCAAGACAGCTTAGTGGAGGTCAACAACAAAGAGTTGCAATAGCCCGTGCCTTAGTCAATAATCCCGCAATTATCCTTGCTGATGAACCAACAGGAAATCTTGATTCTAAATCGAGTATGGAAATAATGGAGATATTCAAAAGATTAAATGAAGAACAGGGACTTACAACTATTATTGTTACACATGAACCAGATATCGCATCCTTTGGTAGAAGACAGATAAGGTTTCTTGATGGTAAAATTTTAAGTGATACAAAGACATGATAGCTATATCTTCCATAATTAATATTGCCTTAAGATCTCTTATAGCCAATGCTATGCGTTCTTTTCTTGCTATTCTTGGAATAATTATAGGAGTCGGTGCGGTAGTTACCATGGTTGCAATAGGAACAGGTGCAAGTGAAAAGATTTCCAACCAGATATCAAGCATTGGAAGTAATTTAATTTTAATACTTCCTGGTGCAACAACCCAAGGTGGAATAAGAATGGGACATGGTACAATTCAGACCCTTACAATGGCAGATTCAGAAGCAATAGCAAGGGAGTGTTCAGCTGTTGTGGCAGTTGCTCCTGTAATTTCTGGAACAGCTCAGGTTGTCTTTGGTAATCAAAACTGGTCAACTGCTGTTATGGGAACAACTCCTGAAATGGTAACAGTCCGTGAATGGGAACTTATCTCAGGAAGATTTATAACAGAACAGGATGTAAGAAGTGGAACAAAAGTGGCGGTGATAGGGCAGACCGTGGCAGAAAAACTTTTTGGTGACCTTGATCCAGTTGGAAAGTTAATAAGAATTAAAAAAATACCATTCGAAGTAATAGGAGTTCTTGATAAAAAAGGACAGACCCTTACAGGACAGGATCAAGATGATATAATATATGTTCCTATTACTACATCTCAAAGAACCCTTTTTGGAAATATCCTTCCCGGTAGGGTAAGGCTTATTTATGCAAAGGCTGCAAGTCTTGAAGCCATTCCTACTGCAACTGAACAGATAAAAACATTATTAAGACAAAGACACAGAATCGGACCTAATCAAGAAGATGATTTTACTGTCATGGATTTAACGCAAATGCTTAAGGCTGCTGAGGAGTCAACAAGAACAATGTCAATTTTACTTGGAGCAATTGCCTCAGTTTCTTTAATTGTTGGTGGAATAGGTATTATGAATATTATGCTTGTATCAGTTACTGAAAGAACAAGAGAAATAGGAATTAGAATGGCTGTTGGAGCAAAACCAGGAGATATTAGATTGCAATTTCTTATTGAAGCAGTTTTTCTCACAACAATAGGAGGAATTTTTGGGCTTTTGCTCGGAATTGGTACATCTTTGATTGTATCATCAATTATGCAATGGCCTGTTAGCATTTCTCCCATTGCAGCAATTATTGCCTTTGGATTTTCAGCCTTTGTTGGGATTTTTTTTGGATTTTATCCTGCCTATAAAGCTTCGATTCTCAATCCTATAGAGGCTTTAAGATATGAATGAGGTCTATCTTCTTGATGGAAGCTGTTTTGTTTATAGAGCCTATCATGCCATAAGGACATTAAGCACTTCAAAGGGTTTACCTACAAATGCTATTTATGGTTTTACAAGAATGCTTCTTAAACTGCTTAAAGAAAGAAAAGTTCAATACATGTTAATTGCCTTTGACAGTCCTTATCCTACTAAAAGACATAAAGTTTATGAAGAATATAAAATAACGAGACCTGAAACACCAAAGGATTTACTTTTGCAACTAAATTATATAAAAGAAATTGTTGATGCCTTTGGTATAAAAAGAGTAGAAATCCCAGGATATGAAGCAGACGATATAATAGCATCTGCGGTGTTTAATATAAACAATGCAATTTTTTATATTGTAACCCTTGACAAAGACATGCTTCAGATAATTTCTGAAAATATTAAGATTTATGATCCTTTTAATAATCTGGTCATTGATAGAGATTTTGTTATAGAAAAATATGGTATATCTCCTGAAAAACTTTCCGATTTCATGGCTTTGGTAGGTGATAGCATTGACAATATTCCAGGAGTAAAAGGTATTGGAGAAAAGTCTGCTTTAGAGCTTATAAAAAGATATGGTTCCGTAGAAAATATTCTCAAAAATATAGAGATAGTTAAACCATCACGCATTGCAGAATTAATAAGAAAAAATACAGAGACTTTAAAGTTGAGTAAAGAGCTTGTACTTTTAAAAACAGATGTTCCTATTGATTTCAATCTGGAAGAATTAAAGATTAAAGAACCTGATACAGAACTTCTTATAAAATTTTTCAGTGAACTTGAATTTCACAGTCTTTTAAAAGAAATTTTTAAACAAGAAAATTATTCCCATTCAGGTCTTCAATTATCAGAAAAAAAAATGGAATTATCTGATATTACAAATATAGAAGAAAGTGATAAATTTGCTGTTATACTCAAAAATAGCAAAATTCATATTTTTACAGGAAAATCTTTCTATGAATTTGAAATTGAAGAAACCTCTAAAATATTATCATCCCCGAGTTTAAAGATAGTATATAATACTAAAGAACTTCTAAAGACTCTTCAAATTAAGGGTATAATTTTAGTTCCTCCCTATTTTGATCTTATGATTGTTTCCTATCTTATAAATCCTAATAAAGGAAAGTATGGGTTCAGTGATATCGCCTTTGAATATTTAGGAAAACTCTATTATGAAAAGACTGAGGCAGAGCTAATGTTTGAACTCTATGAAAAATTGAACCATTTGCTTAAAGAAAGGAGTCTTGAAAAACTTTATTATGAGATTGAAATGCCCCTTATAGAAGTCTTAGCACACATGGAAGAGGCAGGGATAAAGATTGATATTGAAAAACTTGAAAGACTAACAAAAGAACTCTCTTTAGAGATTGATAAGATAAAGGATAAAATTTATAAAATCGCTGGAAATGAGTTTAACATTAACTCACCAAAACAGCTTGCAGAAATTTTATATGATAAATTAGGTCTTAAAAGCAGAAAAAGGGGTAAAAAAGCTCGCTCCACTGAAATGGAAGTACTGCAAGAGCTTGCCTTTCAACATGAACTCCCTCAGGAAGTTATAAACTATCGTATTTTAAATAAACTTTTAACAGGATATCTGCAACCTCTTAAAGCTTATATAAATCCTGAAACGAGTAGAATTCATGCAAAATGGTTACAGACCATTGCTGGAACAGGAAGACTTACCTGTAGTGAACCAAATTTACAGAATATCCCTGTAAAGGGGCAATGGGCTGAATTTTTAAGAGAAGTTTTTGTACCAGAGAGAGGTTTTCTTTTCCTGAGCGCCGATTACTCTCAGATCGAACTTAGAATTTTAGCTCACTTAAGTAATGATCCTTCATTAATTAAGGCATTTAATGATGGAAAAGATATACACAGAGCAACAGCATCAGAGATTTTTTCAGTGCAAGAAGAGGAAATAACCGATGAACAAAGAAGAATTGCAAAGACAGTAAATTTTGGTATCTCCTATGGTATAAGTGCCTTTGGTTTATCAGAATCAATAAAAATTCCTTATGAAAAGGCACAAGAGTTAATAGACCTTTATTTTTTAAAATATCCCTTTGTTAGAAAGTTTATTGAAGAGACTATTGATTTTGCAAAAGTCCATGGCTATGTTAAAACACTTTTTGGAAGGGTCAGACCTGTTCCGGATATAAACAGTCCGAATCAATTTTTAAGGATGCAGGCTGAAAGAATAGCAGTTAATACAGTAGTGCAAGGGACTGCAGCAGACATTATAAAAATAGCAATGATAAGAATATATGACAAAATCATAAAAGGTAAATTTAATGCAAAGCTTGTCTTACAGGTTCACGATGAAATTGTTCTTGAAGTTATTGAAGAACAGATTGATGAAATAGAAGAAATTGTAAGGAATGAAATGGTCAATTTTTCTCTTTCAGTTCCCCTCGAGGTTAATATATATAAAGGCAAAAGTCTTAATTTATAACTATTTAAATTTTTTTAATAAAAAATCCCCAAAGATAGACTCTCTGGGGGTTCTTAAAAAATTTGTTTAATTATTTGATGCAGAAACCGACAGAACAGAATTTGCCTTTTTCATAAGTCTTGATATTTTTCTTGATGCTGTATTTTTATGAATTATTCCTTTTGATGCAGCTTTGTTGATTATTTTTATGGCTTCTTTTAATACATTTTGAATTAATTCTTTTTCATTTTTTGCAATTGCTTCTTCTACTTTTTTAACAGAAGTTTTAATCCTTGTCCGCCATGCTTGATTACTTATTTTTCTTTTTTCGTTCTGCCTAATTCTTTTCAAGACAGATTTACTTCTCTTTTTAACAGTTGACCTTTTAGTTGCCAAGTGTATCCTCCTCCAATTTAAATATTAACTTTTTAAAATACCATAGTTTACATAAATGTTTCAATATCTGTAAAATTATTTTATGTTAGAAATTGGAATATCGCCCTGTCCCAACGATACTTTTATTTTTTACGGGATTATAAAGGAAAAGATTGATTTAAAGAATCTTAAATTTAGATTCATAATAGAAGATGTTGAAACTCTTAATAATTTATGTATAAATGACAAGCTTGCAATTTCTAAGATATCTGCCCATGCTTTTTATTATTTAAAAAAAGAGTATGATTTGCTAAATGCTGGTGGAGCAATTTCAGAGTACGGGCCTGTTGTTGTTACAAGGAATTCAGAACGAATAGGGGAATTATCAGAAATTAGAATTGCTTTACCAGGAAAATTAACGACCGCTTCTGCTTTGATGTGGTTTTATTGGAAAAAATTTTTCATGGATAAAAAATATATTCTGAATTTTTTACCCTTCAATCAGATTTTTGATATGTTGATAAAAGATGAAGTTGATATTGGAGTGCTTATACACGAGGGAAGGTTCATTTATCCCTCTTTAGGACTTAAATTAATTGTAGACTTGGGAGATTTTTGGAAAGAACAAACAGGAACACCAATTCCATTAGGGTGTATTGTTTCAAAAAAAGATTTAAAGATTAAAAGTGTCTTAGAGGAATTAATAAGAGACAGTATAAATTATGCCTTCAAGAATAAGGATGAGGTATTTAATTTTGTTAGAAGTTATGCTCAGGAACTTGATGATAAAGTTATCATGTCTCATATAGAAACCTATGTTAATGACTATACATTTAATATGACAGATAAAGGATTGTTGTCTATGAAAACTTTAATGAATAAAATTGAAAAGGAGGGTGTATGGGGATTGAGGAATTTGTAAAGGATACAAGAATTGCTTATTTTTCTATGGAAATCGGGATTAGACCAGAGATGCATACTTACAGTGGAGGTCTTGGAATATTAGCAGGCGATACTTTAAAATCAGCTGCAGATCTCAGAATTCCAATGATCGGAGTTACCCTTATACACAGGATGGGTTATTTTAGACAAGAACTTGATCCCTTCGGCAGACAGATAGAACATCCTGATCCCTGGGATATTGAAAAATATCTTAAAAGAATTAATATTAAAGTCTCTGTTGAGATAGAGAGAAAGCCTGTTTATATTACAGCATGGTATTATGTTATTGAAAGCACTACAGGAGGGAAAGTACCTGTTATATTCTTAGATACAGAAATTCCAGAGAATGATCCTGTAAATAGAACTCTTACTCACTATTTATATGGAGGAGATTTAGAGTATCGTTTAAAACAAGAAATAATACTTGGTATAGGAGGCGTGAGAGTTCTTGATGAGCTTGGTTTTGAAATAAGAAAGTATCATATGAACGAGGGACATTCAAGTTTGTTAACTCTTGAATTACTAAATAAATTTAAAAAGCCAATCGAAGAGGTATGGTCTGAAGAGCTTGTTTGGGATGTTCAAAAGGTAAGGGATTTATGTGTTTTTACAACTCATACACCAGTAGAGGCAGGACATGATCGATTTC
>Ga0272449_1004551_pt1 | contig 11249 bp, 10 predicted proteins | sample YNPCB0241_FD_198679 | JGI IMG/M metagenome (GOLD analysis project Ga0272449, IMG submission 198679) | Hot spring sediment microbial communities from Yellowstone National Park, WY, United States - YNP-CB-024-1 | ecosystem: Environmental > Aquatic > Thermal springs > Hot (42-90C) > Sediment...
TATCTGAACGCCCACCGGTTTTAAGCCCACCTTCTTCCGAAGGCTAAAACACGATCCACTACTTCGGGGCTTAAAACGGCGAATATCGATCTCTGTCAGAATCTCAGGGCTTGCCGGGTCTTCCCGAATAACCGACAATCTTTTTCCGGAAATACCCCCATTATGGGGGTCCCCAGCCTGTGAATATCGGCTCTAGATCTCGTATCCTTCCTATTTTGCGTTATTTCGCATAAAAGCGATTCTAAATCCGCCCTAAAACCCTGTCAACGAAACGCCTCCAGCCTAGCCTCATGCCACGTCGGCGTCCCGGTTTAACGTTCTCGGCATTTGGAGCTTTGCTGACGGTTTAACGCAACGCAACCGAGGCACTGTCGCCAATCGCATTCTGCCAAATAGGTCCCCCTTCTAACTCCTAAAAACTTCGTCGTAGCGAAAGGGGAAAGCCAGCTTCCCCATAACGTAAGCCGATGTACCCCCGAACAACACCGGCCGAACCCCTTGGGTCGTCACCGGTTGTGCCGTGGTCCCGCGGAGTGGTTGAAAGAAGGTTAGCATCATCTTTGTTGCCACTAGCGGCAAGGAGGCTTTCACACCTCCTCCCCCGGCAGAATGCCACGTTTGGTGGCCCAAGTTATAGAAAAATACCCCGAAATTGGTAATCGTTCTGCCCAGTCATGGACACCCGGCTCAAGCCCCCTCCACACCATATTTCCTCCGGGGTTCTCGCTAATTACTGGGGGTTTTCTCCTTCTCCAACTCTGTCCTACCTTTATCGAGTGCAATTTCCATGCCGAGGGAGCCGATGATGGCAGCCCCATCCGGCCCAGTGCGGATTGCCAGCTTTAAGCCGCGGAACCAATCAAGAGGTGGGGCCCGAAAATTGGCCGGGGGTTGCTCCAACCATCGATGATACTTTCCCGGCGGTACTCCGGTCGAACTCCAACCTCCCGCCGGTCCCTCCCCCCAAATGTAGTCCCCTCCCAAGGGGCACACAAATCTTACTCCTAGGAGCTGCTCCGCTACCGCTCTACCCCTTCCCGGTGGTAGCCCGAACAGCTGCTCCAAACTTTGGAAGAGCCGCAGGTGATTTGCCGTCGTGGCAAAAGCCCGAGCATAGACAAGACGATTCACACCGGCGGCAATGGGTCGACCCGAAAGGTCCGCCACATGCAGCCGAAACTGGGCCGGCACATCCGCAGGTTCGAGCCGAAAACCCGAAAGCACATCGACCAGCACGTCCTCATGAAAAGAGTAAACGCGAAAGTTGTCCGTCTCAGCCACCCATTGACCTAGCCGATCGGCCGAAATCCTGGGATCCGCCCTCCCCAGCGGCAAGGGCCGCCCAACTCGCGGCAAAATCCTCCTCCGCTGTTCCACATCCCGAGATCCCCCCACCCTCTCCTTTCTTGGGGCCAGCACCGGCTCATCTCCGGAATGAGTGACCTCACCCCAATACCCCACGACCCAATCCCGCAAAGGAAAAAGTTCTCGGAGTCTCACACCCTCGGCAGGATCCCACGGAATTCGAAACTCCCGAATCCCCCAGAAAAACCGTCGGTTCAGACCCACCAGCTCTCCTGCCAAAACGTCTGCTGGCAAAGGAACTACCCGGTTTGCGGCAGGCTCGCCAACCGATTGGCCAAAGACCCGGAAAACTCGCCCGCCGGAGGAGGCCCACATCTCGAAATCAACCCGCTCATGTTGATCCTCAGCATCGGTACCCGGCTGCCACTGAAGCGAAATTGCCACAGGATGTCCCACCCACCCAAGGCCCGCAACCCGTTCGCGAAACTTTTGATAGGCCGACCATTCTGCTGCAGTTGCGGAATTGGGCAATGCATCCCAAACCGGAGGAAAAGTGCCCGGTTTTCCCCGCAAAGAGTCGTAGACCTCGCTTCCCTCTAACCTAGTGCAACTCCCGTCGGCACGGGGGCCAAAATCCGAAGGGAGAAAGCCCCTCTCCACAAGATGTTCGGCGGACTGTAACGAAAGCCCCTCCGCCTGGGCCGCCAAAAGAGCAAGCTGCACAAGCCGGATATCCGCCAATGCTTGGTGCCGCCGCATTCGCTCGATGCGGACCTGAGGCCCTAGAAAAACTTCCCAAAATTCAGGTCCTGCATAGACGAACACCGTCGAACCCGCATCTGCCGCGATCTTCCCGCGAACTTCCAAGAAGGCTGGACTTCCCGCAAGAGAACCCTTACCTTCCTTCGTCCTAAGGAATAACTCCACTAACCGCCGCGAACGACTTACGAGGTGATAACCATCCTCGGCCACATAGTACGAATGTACCCGCCCATCCGGTGACTTTAAAAAGGAAACCTGACGTCCTTCCAGGGTGAGGATTTCCTCCTTCAGCGAAAAATCGCGGGCTAGCCGTTGGGCCCGCTGCCGGGTTAAATCAGCCCCAAGGAGTGCATCGTTCCGGGCTTTGAAAAGCAGTCCAAAAGTACCACCTGTTGCAAAATCCGGATCCCCGATCAGGAGGGCGACATCTTCCACGACCAACGGGCCCATGACGCGGGCAAGGAGGGTTTGCTCTAGTGCCAGAGACTCTTCCACCTGCCGGGATACGGTCGGCTCCCACCGCCGTAGACGAATCAAGTGTTCCCAATCTCCGCCTATCCGCGTCAAAAAATCTTGAAACCACACAAAGTTTCCATAGCTTCCGAAGCGAAGGTACAAGCATGGAGCGGGGACCCGGAACGCAATGGGTTCGATATTGGAAAAGCTCGCCCTGGCTTTCGCTTCCGGCCGTGGCTCCACCTCGGATTGCCTCTCCCATGCCGGATGCTCGACTATTACCGTTGCCAAATTGGGGGCATACAAGTGGCGATCATACCACGCAGAGCGTAGCATCGCTCCTACATTAGGGGTAAACAACATCTGTTCACTTTCGCTTATCCAAGCGATCCACTCATCGGGAGTCTCTTCTCTCCGGGATATCCGGGGAAGCCCGAGCCTTTGGCTAAGCATACACTCCAGATAAGGCATAAATTCGCCCAACAAGCTTTCCTGCGGTAGCCCAACCATCAACGGGCGGTCCCATTCCCCGAGACTTTCCCACCATTCCCGGATACACTTTTGGAATTCCCGCTCATTTACTGTCGGCTGCACCACTGCTTGATAGACCTCAGAGCCTATAAGCCGCAGTCGAAGGGACTCGTCCCCTCTGAAAAGGAAATACACGCGGACAGCCGAAGCATCCTTGAGAAGACTGGCAGCTATTTGGGCCGCCGGTCGCGAGGAAGACTCCAGGATTCTTCGACCTATTCCCAACGCCGCCATTCCGCGGGGAACGTGAACAACTGGGTAAAAAATCCGGCTAGACTCCTCACGAATTTGGATACCCACCGGCCCAAGTATTGCGAACCGATCTTCGCGAAGAGGTACCCGAACCACTCCCACCCCGAACGGCCGACCGGTAAAAGCCTCGGCCCGAAACTCCGAAGAGAAACCTCGGCCCGCCCCACATACCAGCACACAAAGCTTGAGAACGAGCAATGCCAAAAAGCAACGCCCTCCATAGAGATCCACAATTACAGGCAGACTGCCGGAAGAAATTTTCGTCGTCCGGAGGAGAGAATCCTTTGTTGTCTTCAACAGTGGGATTGCAGTCACAGGGTATACCCTCGATTTTGGCCGACTCCAGATTAAACACTCCGGGAACCGCTCGACAGGGAAGGATCTACCGCAACGAGACCCAACTAAAAGCACGAAAAAGTCACCAGTGCTTTCATCAAAGCAGTTACAAAGAGCTTGAGGTGGGTTTCCTCGCAAAGCCCCGAGGCATTTTACTCCATCCCAGTCCAGGAGGTGACCGTCTGGGCAAGAAAGAAGCTGGTAGTACCCTAAGAACCAACCGGGAAGTGACCGGAAAAGGCATCCCCCTGCCTTACTCGCAGGAAATCATCCGCCTCGAGGAGCTAAAAAACCACATCTCGGAGGGCAACCAGACCACCCATCTTTCATACAAGGCTCCGACAACCTCCCACGTGCAGATGCACTGCTTCTGAGGGCTGTCCGTTGGCCAGGCAGAACCGTAGACACTTCGGAGGCAGGTGGCCCCATGGGTGGGAAAGACAAATTGCCAACAGGATTACACCTTACTTTCCAGGAGCTCATTACTTTCCAGGAGCTCAAAACTGCATTAGACCCCCCAAAGCAGTTTCCAAATCCTTGGAGGTTGGATGCCCCAGGCAATCCGGCAGGATGAAAGGAAGGTGCGATTCACGACGAGAAAGCTCGAGCCTCAATTAGTCGGTCCTTTCGCAGTGCAGTAGTCCGGAGGTGGCCGTTTGGGACCATCCTTCAAATCCCGGGTTTGGGACCATTCTTCAAATTCCCGGAACAATTACGGAGAGGCTCCGAATTTTTTCGGAAAGTCAGGCGAATACCTTCCTACCACCCAGAAAGCCGAGGACGCCCGGGCGACGCTTTCATCGTCGGGGGGAACCCGGCCGCTTGGTCAAAAACTGGACGAGGTAATGACCTAGCAAGATAAGAACAACAACTCCCACGGCGGCCACAAAGGCTTCCGGGCTTAACGGGGATACACCATCCGGCTTATAAACAACCTGGACAATGATGGGTCCAAGGGTTGCTGCCACCATCCCGACTAGGAGGGTGGCGAAAGTCCCCAATGGTCTCTGGAGGGGCACAATAGCCCGCCCCACCAGGCCCACAACGATCGAATATCCTACCCACATCAGAAGCCAGGCCACCCAGGCCTCGGTACCTGGCCGAACCTGCGGGACAGCTTGTCCCCAAATTCCGAAAACCATGGGATCGGCGGTCCGCTCATCACCGATTCGGGAAGGAACTTTCCCCCCTCCGCCCGTTCCTCGCCACTCGAATGCAACTGGGGAGTTCCGCTCACCTAGTCAGAGGGAGATGCCGCCTGTGGCTGGGCCGACAACCCTTGGCCAGGGTCAAACTCCCACTTTCTTCCCTCGAGAACACCCGATTCCGTCTTATGGCCAAGGGGACCGCTTTGGAAGCCCTAACTTTTCGGAAAAAAATCGGCCCCGGACGGGAGGCCAGTCAGCATAGTCCGGGGCCTTTCGGGAGGGCGTGCGGCGGCAAACTGGTTTTTTAGGGGAACCGGGCACGTCAGTTCAGCACCACTTATACCAATACCACCTCGTCCGACGAAATAGGGAAAATCTCCTTCCCCCGCTGCAATCCTGAGCCCTTACCAATACACCAGGGCCTCCTTTGGCGGCCTGGTGGATGTTTGGAAACCGTGATCTTCCAGCTTCGGATGGGGTAGCCCAACTATTACGGCATGGGCCCCAGTACCGCTCCGGGTTCCTGAGCCGGAAGTACACCACCGCCGGGCATAACTTGCGGAACTTCTTAGGCACCGCCAGGAGCTGCTTGGGCACCACCGGGGGCGGGCTGCTCGCCGGCTCCGCCTGCCGGAGCTGGAGTGGGAATTACCTCACCGCGGGCTTCTTTGAGAGCGGCTGCCTCGCGGGCTAAACGAAACTCCGGCCCGGGGGCGAAGTATTGGACGTCATCCTGCATGTAATATGGGCTGGGCAAGGTTTGCCCACCCATTTCGACCTGACAGCCGCTTCCGACTACCACCAGAGTGGCTGCGAAAGCACCCAGTAGCGTTATTCCAAACCTTGGGGATTGGGCCCAAATCTTCATTCCCCGGTTCCTCCTGCGTGGTCCGTCCGCGTCGTGTCCGGGATTTGCCAGGTTAAATCCTCACTCCGGGCAGCAAGCCCTCCTTCATGGCTTGTCGCTATGACACTCACTCTCGATATCGACGACAGAACCTCTACGACTTTAGGCGAGAGGAGAAAGGCAAATTCAATTTCCACAGAAATTGCCTTAACCTTCCTCGGGCCTCGAAGGCCCGGCCATCCGCACCCTTAAGTTTGGGGTCCCCTCGGGGCACCAGCCTTTGACTGCATCTTCTCCACGTTCTTCCCCAATGGCTGGCAAAGCCTAATGCTGATTATCCCTCTGGACCGGTTTGTGCAGGTCCTGAAAACACCCGATATCTCCCATCCTTCGCAGATCCACCAAATGACCGTCACCGCCAGCCTTGCCCTACGAAATGCACGTGGTTGCACGACCTGCACTCCGGTCATGCCAAGGCCGATATATAAGGTCCTTTCCCGCTCAAGTCGTAAAAAGTCAAAACCCGGAAGGTCAGGAACAGGCTGAGAGGGGCACGAATACTTCCGCTTCACATGCGGAGAGGGGTTAGCTGGGAAGGTCTCACAACCATCCTTGGAGAAATTTGATGGGTCCTGCCGGATATGTCAGGTTGGCCTCCGAGAATTCTCGGCTTTACGACCCGGTTAAGGGTTGTGCCCGCAGGAGAAGCTAAGTAGAGTCGATTATGGGGACCCGTGAAATGCAGGATGCAAATAGCCTTCTCCTTCTTGGCTTGTGATGGGTCACGGAATCAATCGGTGGCGGCTGTCGATCGATCCCGGTCCCCAATTCAAGCGACTTTGCGGATCCCTCAAAAGACCCGGTGGAAACGGTGCATAGGTTTTAGCTAGTGGTAATCAGCAACTGGTAGTGGGAACCCGCCGGCATGAGCGCGCGTGGTCGTTCCAACCGACCCCGGCCCGAAGATGTGGAGGAACTCCTCCGGAATGCAGAGCTTCGGGAGGAACTCGAGCCTTTTTTCGACGAGGCCATCAGTCGCATCAGCGGCCTTCGGTGGCCCATTCGGCTCGAGAATGAGTACCTTGCCGCCATGTTGGCCTGGGAAATGGCTCCTGTATTACCGATCTACAAGTGGTTTGAACCTGAGCTCCGGCCTCCGCGACCGGATACCCTCAGCGACGAGCAACTGCACGAGATTCTTTGGGACCTCATTTACCGCCTTTACGAAAAACGCATTGTGCTCGACTTTACGGACCATCTCTCCGACCGTGAGCTTTATACGTTGATTTACCGGCACATTCTCCCCTCGCGAGAGAAAAAGCTCGAGCAAGCAACTCATTACATTCATTGGGACTGCTCGGCTGTTGATGGAGACCCCGAGATCTGGCTGCGGTATTACGCCTCGGACGCAGAGCGACAAGCGTGGGCGGCCCGCTATGGCCAGCCTCTCCCGCCCAAATCGCTGCCCCCTTACCCTCGAGATTTGCCCCGAGACCCAAATGGTTTACCCTGAAGCAGCGAGGCCTCTCCATGGCAGAACTCTCTCGTTTCCCTGAGCAGATGGCTCGGCGGACCTTCCTCGGTAGATGCTCGTCTGCCGGGATAGCTCCGGCAATTACACTGCCTCTCCTAACTCCGGCGATTCTGCCGGCCCGAGGGCTGAGCGAAAGGCTCCGGGTTGGGTTCATCGGTACAGGGGGTCGAGCCAACACTCATTTGCGGATTGTCATCTCGCTTCAAAAAGAAACCAATCAGGTGGAGGCCGCTGCTGTCTGCGATGTCTATCGGCTTCACCGGCAGTGGGCGGCCGAACGGATCGAAAAGGCCACCGGTCGGGCACCGCTTGTCTTCGAGGATTACCGCGAACTTTTAGAAAAAGCCGACGTTGATATCGTTTGTATCGCTACTCCCGACCACTGGCACGCCCGACAGACACTGGATGCCCTGGCACGAGGGAAACATGTCTATTGTGAAAAACCCATGACCCACACAATCGAGGAAAGCCTTGCTGTTGTAGATGCTTGGGAAAAGAGCGGCAAAGTCGTCCAGGTGGGAGTGCAGCGGGCAAGTGACTCTCGGTGGCAGGCAGCCTATCGATTCCTCTGCGAAGGTCGGATCGGCAAGGTGGTTCAAATCCAGACGGAATATTACCGCAATTGCCGGGTTGGCCAATGGCGGTATTACAAGTTGACCCGGGAAATGACTCCTCAGAATATCCATTGGCGAAAATTTCTTGGGGTGGAGGAAGGACTTGCCCCAGAGCTACCCTTCGACCGAGCCTATTATGCTCAGTGGCGATGCTATTGGGCGTTTAGCCATGGGATCTTTAGCGATCTTTTTGTTCACCGGATTACTTGGATGCTTCTGGCAACCGGCTTAAGGTATCCGCGGCGGGTGGTGGCTGGTGGGGGAATCTTCATGGAATACGATGGCCGGGAAGTTCCCGACACCGCGACCCTGGTTGCCGACTACGAAGAGGGAGTCCAACTCCTTGTAACTGCTACAATGCTCAATGCTTATCCCTTGGAGCATTGCATCCGGGGATTCCTCGGCACCGTAAAGTTCGACCTAGCAGCCGACGGATTTGATTGGGTACCCGAGCGACCACAAATCACCGGCACCTTCCAATGGGAAGGCGAACACGTGAGTGCTCCTCGTCCTCATGACGACACCCAGGCCCATTGGGAAAACTTTTTGGAAGCCATTCGGCAAAACAATCCTCGGCTCTGCACCAATCCCCCGGACTTGGGTGCGGCAGCCACCGTGACAGCTCTTCTCGGAGCCATGAGTTACCGCACGGGGAAAGTGTTCGAATGGGACAAGGACTCTCGGAAACCAAAAGAAAGTGGGCCGGATTATGCAGCCCACTGGGAAACCCTCTCCCGCCAGCGGGCGGCCCCGCGACATATTCCCGGATGGGACCCAGTGAACAAAGATCCAAATTTTAGCCGACAACAGCCGCCCGAGTGGCAGTCTCTTGCCGGCCCATGGCCAGACGAGCAAACAGATCCCGCTCCTTAGTACATCACCTCTATCGGAAATCCCTCCTTCTGCCCGGAAGACCACTTCATTGGAAAGTACAGAAACCTAGGCCCCCTCCGAGGTCTGGTCCCGCCTATATTTTCGAAAAAACCCCCAACTATCCACCAGATCTGCCTGCAAAGGTGGAGGTGTGTTTTTTTCAAGATTGGAAGCTCTGAATAATCGACCCCGCCTCTGTCACCGGTCCCCGGAACCTGCAACGTATTCCCGAATGAGACGGGAAAACAACCCTCCATTGGACCCTGGTGTTTATCGGCTTGAATATCTCAGAGTTTCCAACTCGCGAGAAGTCGGGGAACTCTCCACTCCATGGCGGGCTTCCGGATCCTAGGGTAAATCCAGAGACCTTATAGGAAACCCCCAATCACTCAAGTCCATCAACAGGATCTTCCCAACCTATCGATCTTTTCCTCTCCTGTTTGGCCACCTCTCGTAGATGTTGGGAACTCCTTAAATTATGGCGAAGAGTTATTTGCGGCTTGCTAAATGCACCGGCAATTTTTGGTTGCTTTGTCAGACCACGCTCTTGTCAAAGCTTTTTCTGCAGGACCAGCCCCCAAGGGAACGCAGGCCGTCGTGAACTCTCTGTCATCCACAACAGCTCTGGTACCCCGCACCTCCGGAGAGTGCTGTCCGAGCCTGTCGGCCATGCCGCGGTCGGCAAACCGGTAGAAACAAAGGGGAACAATTCCTTGACTTAAGGTTCCGCCGAGACAGGTCCGATCGAACTGGCAAATCGAGGCCTATTCCGCCCGTTTAGCCTGGTTGATCCGCCGCCGACATTCTTCGAGGATCTCAACCGTCCGAGTGGCCCCTACACGAGTAACCCCCAAGGCACGCATCTCCAAAAGTTTGTCGAGCGTTCGGATACCTCCTGCTGCCTTTATTTGAACGTGGGGGGGAGAATGCTGTCGCATCAGGCGGACATCCTCCACGGTGGCCCCTCCTTCCCCATAGCCAGTGGACGTTTTTACGAAGTCTACCCCCAACTCGCCACAAATCTCGCACAATCGAATCTTGTGGGTATCTTGCAAGTAACAGTTTTCAAAAATTACCTTCAAAACCTTCCCATGTTCCCGAACCACTTCCAGGACTGCCCGAATGTCTGCTTCCACAAAGGCCCAGTCCTCGCTTAAAACCTTCCCGATATTGACGACCATGTCGAGTTCTTCCGCCCCATCTTCGATAGCGGCTTCGGCCTCGGCCACCTTGATTCGTGTGGTGTGGCTGCCGTGCGGAAACCCCACAGTCGTAGTTGCCTTCACGTCACTGGGAGCTAGTAGCTCCGCACATTGCCGGACAAAGTAGGGCTTGATGCATACCGTGGCAACATTGTAAAGGACCGCCAGCCGACACCCGGACTCCAGCTCCGCATCCGTCAAGGTCGGTGCAAGGAGCGAATGGTCGATCATCTTGGAAATATCTTCGTACGTATAATCGACTTTCTCTTCCATCGCCCGTGCCCCAAAAGAAATCTCAAACAGGACCTAACCTACCGTTCTCTCCAAATAATTTTCCGACCACCCCGGGTCGCAATATCCACGATTAATCCATTTCGGAATGCTAGCGAATCGCAATAACTTGCTATGAGGGTGACAACACTTCCCCGCTTGATCGGCATCCCGAAAGCCCGAAATACTGTGCCAGCCCATAACCTGGCATAAGGAGGTTGACCTTCCGGTGGAAGACTAGGTTATGAAAGTCCCTACTAACTTGCGACCCTAAGATAGTCAACGCGAGCCGGTTTCCTGGGCCCGCAAAGACCTCCAAGGTTCTTTGTCGGCCAACTCTTCCACGGCATAACCGGACTCGGTGGCAGCAGCCGGCCCAATAATTGCTAGCAACACTGCCTCTTTATCGCTTCGGTTAAAAGAGGCATGAACCCCACCCGCAGGAATGAGCACCGCGTCACCTTCCCGGAGAATGGCTTTCTCTTCTCCTAACCACTGCTCTACTTCCCCCTTCAAGCAATAAATGACTTCTTCCTGGTTGGGATGGCAGTGGAAGGCATGACCTCCGCCGGGGGAAAGGGTCACCTCGATAACCACTAGCTGTTTCAACCCTCCGTCCCTCGGCGACGAGTACCAAGCCAGCTCTCCCCAGGACATTTTTTCCCGACGCACACCGCTCTTGCTCACAAATCTACTAATAATCATGAACAAATCCCTTGGCTCAACGGCGGTTGAGTTACCTATCGCCAATCTCCGGCTCGATCCGCAAGACAATTCCCAGGACAGTCAATTTGCGGAAGTAAGGAGCCGCTCCCGGGCTTGGAGATGCATTCCCCAGCTTTGCAGGGGGCTGCTGCCACTTCTCTTTGCCCAGCTGCTCTTCGAAGCTATCCGTCAGTTCTTTTAAACCATTTCTTTGCCCGCCAGCAAGGAAAGCTGCGGAAACCAGGATTTCCAGCCCTCGTCTGCCTCCAATTCCGCAATTCAACTAGCCTTATTATCTTCTTGCCCCAGTCGCGGTCAATCACTCTCGGCTTGCTTCATCGCCCTGACTGCAGAAGACCAATCTTTCCTACTGCTAAGCTGTTTCACCCGGGACACCTTCGACAAACTCCTCAC
>Ga0272449_1004552_pt1 | contig 11248 bp, 9 predicted proteins | sample YNPCB0241_FD_198679 | JGI IMG/M metagenome (GOLD analysis project Ga0272449, IMG submission 198679) | Hot spring sediment microbial communities from Yellowstone National Park, WY, United States - YNP-CB-024-1 | ecosystem: Environmental > Aquatic > Thermal springs > Hot (42-90C) > Sediment...
TGTTTTGCTGTTGCTTATAAGTTCAACTTCTTCAGGTTTGAGCAATTGAAAGATAGGTGAGGGAATTTGGCAAATGTACGATGGATGATTATTAATTATGCTTTTCATCTGTAATTATTTTTAATTAAGATTAGATAGAATACGCCATTCCAATAAAAAGAGCAAAGCGTATTAGTAAGTGATAATTTTAATTTCGGTTGTTGTGTATTGATTTTCATTGGTATTTCATTTTTAATTTTTTGCAAATTTAGTTTTTTTTAAATAGTGATAATAAGTTGTTAGTTTATTTTCTTAATTTAATACTTTACTTTTGGGTTACTTTTATTTTATCCATTCAATAATTTGCTCAGGTAAAAGGTCTTTAGCTATGATTTTTTGGTCTTTATCTAAAATAAAAACTTGTGGTGTGCCGTATAAGAATAGTTCTTCTACAAAGTCGTTTAATAATTTTTTATCGTATAGGTTTTCCCAATTAAAACCTTCGTCGTGTATAACTTTCTTCCATAAATCTTTGCTATATCCGGTTAATACAGTGTAAATCTTAACTTTGTTGTTGTATGGCGATATAACTTGTTTGAATTTTCTTAAATAATCGAGACAATGTCCGCAGCCAGGTTCCCAAAAGATTATTATAGTTAAAAGATTAGTTTTGGTGGGTATTTTAACAATTTCATCGTATTCGTTATATAGACTAAGTTCTGGAAAATTAGAAGATATAATAACCGATTTAAGTTTTTTATTGTATTTTGAGAGCTTTGTTTTGAAATTATCATTAACAAAAGGGATGAGGTCTGTTAGAAAATACTTGTCGGATAAATACCAGAAGGCTTCGGGGCATGGATAGTCGCCAGTTAAATCAAATTGACTTATCAGATACTTGGCTATTTCTTCGTATACACTTGTATTTTTTAATGAATTTATCATTATATAATCTAATGCTTTATATAGGCTATCAATGTTTTTTATAGTTAGTCCAGGCATGTTACTAAAGAAATTATTTATTGCATTTGAAAATACTGGCGTAAATAGCATTCTTTCGTCGCCAAAATCGATATTATCAAAAAATTTGCTTGCATCGAATGTAAAGTTTTTTGTTTGTAGTCCTTTAATTATTTTAGCAGATAATGTGCCTTCGTTGTCGGTTATTATTTTATTTTGAAATTCCTTCCATTTGGCTTTTTCTGCTTCTATTTGTTTTTCGATTTTTTGCGAATCTTGCGAAGTTTTGAGTTCTTTAGTTAGTTGTTTAATGGTATTTTTATAATCATTAAGTTTAATTTGATAAGTTATAAAAATCTCGTTTTCTTTGTCATTTTCGATTTTTAAATTTCTTAAAAGGCTTGTGGTATCGGTATAAATCTTATATTGCTTATTGTTTGAAACGATGAATGTAACATATTTCATGCTTTTAATAGCAAAAAAATACAGTCCGTGTGGTAAATTTGTTTTCTTTAAGCTTCCTTCGCTATTAGAATTTAAGTATATTGTATCGGTAACAAACTGATTTTCTCCGTAATGATAGCCAAAATAAATGGGTGTATTTTGCAAAGGCTTTATTTTAAAATAAAAATCATAAGTTTTATTCTGACACAAAAGTATACTCTTTGCTATTATTAAGAAAAAACTTATAATTATGCTATAATTCATGTTAAGGTTTAAAATGCAAAACTACGATTTATAATTTGTTTTTCTATAATGTTGAATAAATTTTTCAATTTGTTCAACACCTATTCGTTTGGCAATAATTTTTTTGTTTCTATCTAAAATGTAAATAACTGGTGTGCTGTAAATATCGTATAGATTTCTAAAATTTGTAAAGTTGTATTTATCCCACACGTTTATCCAATCGTATAGTTGTTTTTCTTCTATAAATTTTTTCCATTCTTCTTCGTCGTGTTGAGTATAAACAGCAAAAACTACAACTCCACTATCTCTAACAGTTTTGTAGTATTCGTAAAGTTTGGGTATTTCTTTCTTGCAATGACCACAACTAGGATCCCAAAAAGCAACTATTATAAAATCTGCTTTTATATATTTCAATTGATGCCACATGCCGTTAATATCTTCCATTTTTAAATCGGGTGCTATTTCACCTATAAGGTTTGGCTTTAGTTTTTTAACTCTATCTGAAATTTTATTTATTAGGGTTGAATCGGCCCACCAGCATTCACCTTTTAAATAATATTTTTCTGCAAGATTAACAAATATTCTGTCCATGCCCATAATTTGAGAAGTCTCGAAATAATTTACCGAAAACACTACAACATACTGGAAAAAGTATTTATTTTTACGAGCAAGTTCTATTACTTTAACAGCTTCTTTAGTTAATGAATCGGGGTGCATTACTACAATGTTTTTATAAAAATCTTGTAATTTTTGGTGAATAAATGGTGTTCTCAATAGTCTGTCGTCAGAAAAATCTACATTGTCCCAATAATGGTCTTTATGATACACATATTGATATAGTTTGATTAATGAATCACGTTTAGGCGTGTTTTCTGGTAAGTTAAATTCTGGTATTTCTATGGGAGTTAAGACTTTTAAAATCTTTGAAAGCAAAGCATCTGGATGGTTTTTAATAGTATTTTCCCAGTATTCTTTACGCTTGTTATCTATTTCTATGGCTTTATTTTTATAGTATTCGCTTGAATCTTTATTATTATCCTTAAACTGTTTTATTTTATCTTGAATAGGTTTCATTTGTTTATCAAGTTCTGTCATTGTTTTTTGCCATTCAAAGAATATTTTATTTTCGTTGCTACCACTAACTTTCATATTTTTAATGAAGTCGGTGGTATCGGTTTCTAAAGTCATGTTTTGAATATTATCCATTAGGAATTCAAAGTATCGACGTTTCATAGGAGTTACAATAACAACATATATACCTCCATCGAGCTTTTTCTTGCCTATAAAGTTGGCCCAACCATTTTTATCGACAAGAGCTGTATCGTCTGCATACATTTTATCGGCAAAGTGGTGACCAAGTATCAAAGTATCTTTTTCTTTTAAACCTTTGATTTTAACTTTTATTTTGTAACCATCTTCAGCTAAACTCTGATAAACTATTAGCAAAAAGATTAAAAATCCTACTAACCTCATACCGTTTTTTTTTTGCAAAGATAGAGAAAAATTTAGTCTTTATGTTTTGGTTTTAAATACTTTAAAAGTGTTTATAATTATCTTAATAGTTGATTATCAGCTTAATGAATTAATACGAAGCATTTATTACGAAGGTTTTTTAAATTTTTTTAAGAATGACTGGATAAAATTTTTTTAAACTTGTTCGTAATTGGAGAAAAAAAAAGAGACTGACTTAAGAATTAAGCCAGCCTCTTTTTAAAAGCCTAATTTATAATGATTATTCTTTTATCAATTTCTTTACAAAAGTATTTTTACTATTTGTGTATTGTATAAAATAGATTCCTTTTGAAATAGAGCTGATTGGTATAACTTGTTGATTAGTATAAATAGTTGTTTCAAGAATAGTTTTGCCGTTAATATCCATTATTTTTAAGGTGCCGTTTCCATCGGAGTTAACTACTATGAAATTGGATGCTGGGTTGGGGAATAGATTAAAATTATTACCATTTATTTCGTCAAAACCGAGGACTGTTGACATTTTAACTCTTGCAACTTGAGTAACTTCTTTTGTGGCTTCGTGTTGAATAAATGCAACAAATTCGCAATTGTCTTTTACATAACCAGCTGTGGAGAAATTAAATTGGAACGTTTGAGTTGAACCTTGTGAGAAGTCGAGCGGTGTTCCTGCTGCGTCAGGAAACATCTTACGAAGAACGTAATCAACTTCTGTTTGATTTTGCCAGTTTTGTGGAATATTTGATTCAGTTAGAGCTGTTTGTAAAGTTAATCCACTTGTTAAGTAAGGATATGTTTCTTCCAGTGTTATAGTAGCTGTAAATGTATTCATTCCACTTCCTACTATATTTAAATTAAGATTTTGTAAGGCAGGAACATTTATTCTTTGATTATACATATTTAAATAATACTGATAAAGACTTTGTGTAGCACTTCCTCCTTCCATGACTAATATTCCATCGGCAATTGTTGTTGGAAAAGCTTCAATGTTGTAGTAGCCAATACGTTGTTCGGCATCTGTTACTTGATATGTATCGCCGTAGTGATATTCAATAGCTACGGCATTTTTTTGATTTACATCAATTAAATCTCTTATTCCCATTGCAGCTCCAGGGCAATATTGGCACCATGTACCTGTTCCTACTTCGTAAAGCACTAGGTTACGTTCTACACCGCCTGCAATAACAACAGTGTCGGCGTTAGAAGCGTGAGAATAACCATTTGTTCCATACCCAGCTCTAACAAAGTAAACATAAGTATTTGGCCATGGACCAACGTCTGTATAGCTTGTGCTAGAAGTTGTATTGAATATTAGTGTACCATTTCTAAAAAGCTTATAGTTATCTGGTTGTGGAGTAGGTGCAGTCCAGTTTACATCGACATTTGCTCCATTTACAGTTGCAGTTAAGTTTGTAGGACTATTAGGTGCAGTAACTTGTTCAAATAATAAATCATCAACATAGTATCCTTTTGTACTTCCACCTGTAATGGGAGTAGGTGAGCCTTGACCATCCCAAGCATAAAAATTAATTGCGTCTAATTTTACTAAATTGTTTGAACCAAAGGCACCAATACTCCATTTGTAACTAATTACTTCCTGATTATCTAAATAAAATGAGGCGAAGTCGTCATCAAGGTCAACGATAAAAAGAACATCGTGCCATGTATTTCTTGTAAATTGTGTTCCAGCTGCTGCAGCTTTACCGGCATCTACATAAATAGAATCGTTGTATATATATGCCTGAAATCCCCATATACTGTTATTACCTGCAAAGCTTTGTAGTAAATTAAAATATCCTATTCGACCTGTTGGGACAAACATTTTCCATGATAGTTTGTATCGTCCTGTCGTTTTGCTGCCTGTTTTAAATACTAAGTCATTTGAACCGGAAACATAAATTGATAGAGGTGTGCTATACGATTGTGCATTTGAGAAAACAGCATCTTCTGCTCCGCCGGGAGCATTTGACCATGTTGTCCACCATGTAGAGCCCAATGTCTGAGCTACTTTAGCATTATTTGTATAAGAATCAAAATTCTCGGTATATAATACCTGAGAATTTCCATTTAAAAAAGCTAAACATAAAAATAAGCTGATAAAATAAATTTTCCTCATAGTTGTATAATTTTTAGTTTTTACAAAGTTATATTTAAAATTATAAAAAAACAAATAAACTTTGAATATATTTAAAATAATCGTAATTGTTGGCATTTAAGATGAAAACTTTTTCTGTGGTAAGGAGTAAGTCCGTACATTTCTATTGCTTTAATATGAGATTCTGTGGGATAGCCTTTATTCTCATTCCACATGTATTGAGGATATTTTAAGTGCAAGTTTTTCATATAATCATCTCTGTATGTTTTAGCTAAAATAGATGCTGCAGCAATATTCATGTATAATGAGTCGCCTTTTACTATTGTTTTATATGGGATATTTTTATATGGAATAAATTTATTGCCGTCTATGATTATAAAGTCGGGTTTTACTTTTAATTTATCTAAACATCGATGCATTGCAAGAATAGTTGCTCTTAAAATATTAAGTTTATCTATTTCTTCGTTTGTTGAATATTCTACTGCATAATCTATAGCATGTTTTATAATTATTTCTCTTAATTCATAGCGTTTTTTTTCGGTTATTTTTTTCGAATCGTTTATATCATCCAACATTAAATTACGCGGAAGTATAACGGCAGCTGCGAAAACAGGACCTGCAAGACATCCTCTTCCGGCTTCATCTATGCCAGCTTCTAATAAGGTTTCGTTGTAGGATGGTTTTAACATAAAATAAAAAAGGTGTGAAAATTATTCACACCTGCAAATTTAAAAGAAATTTTGGGCTTATTTTTTTCTGTCGTGAGCTTCTTTTACTACAATATTTTTGCCCATTACCTCTTTGCCATTGAGCTCTTCAATGGCGGTTCGCGCTTCATCATCATTAATCATTTCTACAAAACCGTAGCCTTTCGATCGACCTGTCATTCGATCTGTAATAACTTTTGCAGATTGAACTTCGCCATACTCTTCAAAAATTTTTCTTAAATAATTGTCCTGAATTTTAAAATTCAGATTTGCAACAAAAATGTTCATAAACAAATAAATTTAAATTAAACAAAAATTCTGAAAAGGGTAATTATTAGAGATAGGCTCTAAAAATTGCTCTTTTCAATACAAAGATAAACCTTATTTTTTATAAAAAAAATTATTTTTGCAGAAAAATTTATGTTAGAAGCATATTTTTCCGATTTTCGTAAAAACATAATTGGTATTAATCAGACGTATAAGACGCCCTTTGGAGAAAAAAGAATTGTTTATACCGATTGGATTGCAAGTGGTAGGTTATATAAGCCAATAGAGGATAAAATAATAGAAGAATTTGGACCTTTTGTTGCAAACACCCATACAGAGACAAGCGAGACAGGTAAACGAATGACATTAGCTTATCATGAAGCTCAAAAAATAATTAAAAAGCATGTTAATGCCAATAACAATGATGTAATAATTGCGGCAGGTTCAGGTATGACTACTGTTATAAATAAGTTTCAACGAATTCTTGGGTTACGGCATTGCGGAATGTTAATGAAAAGTAGTTGCTTAAAAACAAGAGAACGACCCGTAGTTTTCATAACTCACATGGAACATCATTCTAATCATACATCGTGGTATGCTTGTGATGTAGATGTGGAAATAATAAAACCAACAGCTGAATTGCTTATCGACTTAAACTATCTTGAAGATAAGCTTAAACAATATAAAAATAGAAAGTATAAAATAGCTTCAGTTACAGCATGTTCTAATGTTACAGGTATCCATACTCCTTTTTATGAAATCGCTGAATTGATGCATAGGCATGGTGGTTTATGTTTTGTAGATTTTGCTGCTTCTGCTCCTTATCTAGATATTGATATGCATCCATCGAATCCGTATCAAAAACTCGATGCTATTTTCTTTTCTCCACATAAATTTTTAGGTGGGCCTGGTTCAAGCGGCATTCTTATTTTTGATAGGAATATGTATGATAATCCTTTTCCAGATCAGCCAGGTGGTGGAACTGTTGACTGGACAAATCCGTGGGGCGAATATAAATTTGTCGATGATATTGAGGCTCGCGAAGATGGCGGTACTCCAGGATTTTTGCAAACTATTAAAGCAGCACTGACAATAAAATTAAAAGAACAAATGACAACTGATAAAATAAAAGAAAGAGAAACATTTATGCTAAATTATTTTTTCCCAAAGCTAAGAAAAATAGATGGAATAAAAATATTAGCTGATAACGAGACAAATAGACTACCTGTTTTTTCTTTTTATCATCCTAATATTCATTATAATTTAATAGTTAAAATATTAAGCGATTATTATGGCGTTCAGGTTCGCGGAGGATGTGCATGTGCTGGTACCTATGGCCATTACTTACTTGAAGTAACCTACGAGAAATCAAAAAAAATTACTGAAAAAATAAATCAAGGCGACTTATCAGAAAAGCCAGGATGGGTCAGAATTTCATTTCATCCTACCAATACAAATGAAGAAATGGACCTCGTTATTAATGCTATTGAAGATGTAATTAAAAATTATAAAATCTTTGAAAAAAATTATTCGTATAATCCTAAAACAAACGAGTTTAGTTTTAACGAAAGTTTTAATACTTTTTTTAATGTAGAGAATTTATTTAATTTATAATCAAAGTATTACGAAAACATGTCAAAAAATTGTTAATAAATTGTTAATAAATTATTAAAATATTGAGTACTTTTTTGAAGTTTATGTAGTTACTTTGTAAAAGGGAAAAAATGTATTCTTATGAATACATCAATAAATTGCATTTTGGGACTTCAGCTTTCCCAAAATGTTAATGTAGAAACAGTTATAGAATCGATTAATAATTTTAATCATCGTTTATTCAAATCAAATTATGGTAAAATAATTTGTGCATCCATTCATAAAAAAAATATTCAATCAAAGACAAAAGATATTTTAGTTATTTCTTTTAATAAGACAGCTAATTTAGAAAGTATTTTGAGATGTGTTCCAGATTTACACGACTATAAACGTTATTTGGTAGTTGAAATAGCTACATCTAATAAAAAAGATATTTTACAAGATGTTTCGTTTGAAAAGTTTTTAAAAGAAATAGAAAATAATAACGTTATATATTATCCACAAAATAATTTACCTCAATGTATTGTTAGGTCTATTTATAATCATTACTATTGTTTGGATGGTGATGTTATATATTATAGTAGTACGCCTATTTTCATATCAAAGGGTAAATATTTTGCACGTCAATTATATTATGAGTATCATATCGACGAAATTAAAACACCAGAAGGTTATAAACTACCATCGGATGCTATAATAGCTGTTAACGAAGAAAATGTTTTCCCAAAATTTTTTAATAAAAAAATTGTTTTACCTGTTGAAGAAGTTAAAAATAATAATAAGTTAGAAGATTTATTGTCGAATAAATTTAAAATTGTAATTAACTGATAAATAATCTTTTGAGCTTATCGTATCATCTAAATTTTTTCTTATTAATTTTAATAAACTAAAACCTTAGATGTATAGTTACTATCGCCTGTAATGTTGATTAAATATAGGCCATTGCTAAAGTTATAAGCAGGAATAATAAGCTGATTTTGATTTTTATAAACTGGTGTTTTGTATTTCAAAACACCTTTACTATCAAATACTGCTAATGAAGATACTTGATTTAAGGAAGGTAATTGGATAATAATTTCTTTGTCATTAGAATTATAAGTAGCATTTAACTTGTAATTATTGAAAATAAAAATTAGCTCAGAGGAATTTCCTTCGAAGTGTAAACTATCTAGAATTAAAGTGCTTCCTAAAACTGCTGCATAAGGATTTGAGCTGATACAAATAACTTGTATTGTGTCGGGAGTTTTATTTGATATATAAGTGAAAGGAGCTTCGAATAGTGTCCAATTTGTTGCTTGTTGTGCTATTTTATACTGAACAAAACCTATTGTGTCAGATTTATGAGTATTAGAATCGTATCTGAATAATAAAGCAGCAACTGCAGCTGTATCGGCTGAGTTAAGTAAATATTTGTAATAACCTTTAAATTTTAAAGGACGTGCAGTAAAAGGCGTTCCTCCAAGTATTGTAACCGGTGGGTTTTGATTAGCATTTATAGTAATTTGACCGTTTGTTATTGTTCCAGCAATATTGTATCCAAAAACTGGTTTCGTTTCTAACTTAACGGAATAATTTCCTTCGTAAGGGTTTTGAGATTCTTTAGAAACAGTAGTAACTCCAAATTGTTGTGTAAAAGAATTTGAAGTTTGCCAACCTACAGGGTCATTACCCGACCATTGCTCAAAATTAGGATTTGGTATATTGTTTTGAGCAAAGTTTAAAATAACTAATGTAACAAAAACAAAGCATAATAAAAGTTTCATAACTTGTTTTTTATTTAAGCAAAATTATTAAAAAATGATTTAATTAACAAAATTATCATAATGGATTTCGCAAATATTTATTGGCTGGTCTAACATAATTGCTCCAACCAATGCTAAACATTGTAAATATAAATTTATTATTGCCAAAGTGGGGATATACTTTTAAGGATAATTTTAATCCGGCTTTTGGCAGTTGACGATACATAAACGATGAAAGATCAATAAAATCGAAATCTAAACGCCACGAAAGTGGGTTTATATTAGCAAAACCATTAGCATCTCCATCGGAATAATATGGTTCAACTTCATTGTTTTTATACATATCTACTGAAACTGTAGAAAATCCCATCATTAAGGTAGGTTCGTATGACAGTGATATCATTACTCCTTTGAGTTTTGAGATTAGGGAATTATTAGTAGTGATACCAAGATTATAAGTTAAACGTCCTGAAAACAATATAGCTTGTGAAAATACAAAAAGTTTAATTCTATATGTATCGTTTAAAATACTAAATTGCTGATTGTTTGAGAAAAAAAACATAGAGTAATTTTCTAAATAACCATAGGAAATATTGCCCCATATAAGTGAAGTCTTGTTTATGTTTTTTATTCTTAAATTATGTAAATTTGTATAATCTGTTACACCAAATCCCCAACCTTTAAGGTTAGTAGAATCTAACATTGTAATATTTATAAGTTCAAACGTTGTTGACTTATTGAAAATACTTCCACCTTTTTTAATCCAATTTGTTCGTATAGAATCATCGGCTGTTTTTTGATAAAATTCCCAATTTAAGCTTTTATCTTTTGAATATTTGAGTGTAGATTCTGAGTTATTTGCTTTGTTTTGACTTGAAATTTGAATATTTTCTTTATCTATGGTTATTTGATTTTGTTGCTGATTATCTGAAGTTCTTATGGTAAGTTGATTATTTATGTCTATACCTGTACTTACTGAGTCTTTTCGAGCTTCTAATGATATACCCTGTTTGCTAATTGATGTTTTTAATGCTGTTGAATCCGTAGTATAGTTAATATTAGCCTGATTTTTAGATATTTCAGCACTCACGTTATCCACTTTTCCAGAAACTTTAACATTACCACTTTTATTAACTTCTATACCTACTTTTTTTTTGTACTATCAATGTCTTTTTCGGCTTTTAGTTTATTTGTATTGAGTTTAACTGTTGTTGTTTCATCTTTATAAGTTATACCCGACTGGTTTATGTTGAATTTATGTGAATTATTTTGTTCTTGCAATTTGGTTTTCTTTTCATCAACATACGAAGTTAGATTAAATTTTTTTGCCAATGCCATTGAATCTATTCCTTGTTTTCCTTTGGTTAAAACTGCTATTGGACCTATCATCCAGTGATTTTTTATATTTATTTCGTATTCTTCATTAGCCTTAGGAAATAATGTAAATGTCCTTGGATTTTTTAATAAATTTCCTCCATATATGGTGAGTTTCAATGAATCTTCGAACGATACATTTTTTAAGACTATTTTAGTAGGTTTAATAATTGAAACGGCTACTGCATTGTTTTCTACTTCTACATACGCTTCATTTCCAGAAAATGCTGCTGATCCTATATTTTTATAATTTAATTTTAAGGTTATATTACCTTGTCCATATACATATAAGCCAATATATAAGGCAAATAACAATAATGTAATTTTTTTCATAAACTATAAAAAATGATATTTTCACAAAGGTAGTAAATAAA
>Ga0272449_1004553_pt1 | contig 11243 bp, 11 predicted proteins | sample YNPCB0241_FD_198679 | JGI IMG/M metagenome (GOLD analysis project Ga0272449, IMG submission 198679) | Hot spring sediment microbial communities from Yellowstone National Park, WY, United States - YNP-CB-024-1 | ecosystem: Environmental > Aquatic > Thermal springs > Hot (42-90C) > Sediment...
GAAAGTGTAACGGTGTAACAGTCGTAACACCAAAGTTTTCACCATGACTTGAAGTCACTTTTTTGTTAAAGTTCGAAAAATCGCTGTTACAACTGTTACACCGTTACGCCTAGAACACACTATTACACATACAGAGAAGATGGGAAAGTTCGGCATAGAACCGTTATAGCAATCCCCTGGGAGACGTTCCTCGAGTTCCTCATCGGAGAGCTTAGGGAAGAGCCAACACCAAGCTTCGAAGAACCCGCACCGACAAGCATAGAATTTTAAATTATTTTTTATGCTGTAACAGGATTGATTGGTGTGACAGTGGCGCTGTTGCATCACTATTACATTTTATTAAAATTTCTCTTGGAGATAAAAAAGCTGATTACAACATAGCGAATGAGAAGCGGATCATTATTTTTAGTTTTTCAGAACGGGATTTTTTAAATACAAGCTTGAGCTAGAGTTTGCAATAAGCTTTTTTATGAAAGTGTAACGGTGTAACAGTCGTAACACCAAAGTTTTCACCATGACTTGAAGTCACTTTTTTGTTAAAGTTCGAAAAATCGCTGTTACAACTGTTACACCGTTACGCCTAGAACACACTATTACAACTGTTACACTGTTACAAATTATTTATTACTAATACTCGTCCGACCGAGCAAATTATAAGGTGGCAGGAAGGATGGTAAAGGTGATTAACATGGTGAAGCAAGACGAACTAAATGCAAAATTAAGATATTACTTTCCTGGCTATGTTGTTAATAAAGGTCTATCAAGTAGAGAGGATATTAGGAGAGTCCCAAAATTCGTCTCAGAGCATTTTCTAACTCAGATTTCGGAGGAAAGCGACCCCCTAGTCTTCAGCGAGAAATTGATGAAGGTGATCGAGCTTGTAAACACGCTTTATCCAGAGCCAAAGGATAAGGATAGAATCTTAGACAGGATAATAATAGAGAGACTTCCATGCAAAATAATAGATGAAATCAAGGTGGAAGTTGACGAAAAGCACGGAATAAGAAGAGCCATAATCCCAAGTTTAAACCTTACAAACGTTATGGTTTCAGACAAGGTAGTGGAGGAAAATGAGCAGCTTCTCTCAACCGAAATATGGGGGTTAGCAAGCCTAAAATACTCAGAACCCCTTCTAGATGAGAAAGGGAAGCCGATAACTCTTCCTGTCCTCATCGAGGAATTCAAACCTTTTCACGTACCAAATATAGACCTAAGGGAATTCGTCGAGAAGAGGAAAAACTTCACGTTAGATGAATGGATCGACGTTCTCATAAATACTATAGGCTTGAACCCAGAAGTCTATAACCGAAGGCAGAAACTCATTTTAATAAGCAGGTTTATCCCTCTAGTTGAAAACAATGTAAATTTGATGGAGTTCGGGCCGAGAGCAACAGGCAAGACATACTTTTATCGAAACATCTCTTTCTACACCAGAATAATTTCCAGTAGACAAGTTACACCAGCCCAAATAATCTACAACATAGCGAGGCGAACAGTAAGTGAGACGGTTTTAAAAGACTGTATAGTCTTCGACGAAGTTAGCAAATTAGCTTTCCTATGGTCAGAAGAAATAATGGGGAAATTAAAAGAGTATATGGGTGGGCATTTTGAGAGGGGACCAAAAAAGGCGACATCTCTCTGCTCATTCGTATTCATGGATAATATTGAGGTATCGGGCTACGTCCCTATCGAAGATGTAAATTATGTGCTCCCAGATCACATGAGAAACGATACAGCATTCATCGACAGAATCTACGGAATAATCCCAGGGTGGGAAATACCGAAGATAAAGAAAAGCGAAGTGTACTTCTCCAAAAACTATGGGTTTTCAGTTGATTACTTCTCCGAAATTTTACATGAACTGAGAAAATTAGACTTCACACCCCTCATCCGCTCCATGATAGAGCTGGATAAGGTCACAATAAGGGACGAACTCGGAATTTACAGAACTGCATCAGGCCTAGCCAAAATCCTATTCCCAAACAAAGAATTCGACAAAGATGAACTGGCACTCATAACGGACTTTGCGGTTGAAATCAGACAAAAAGTAGCAGACCTATTAAATAAAATAGCACCGAGAGAATTTGAGAAGAGGAAAATAGAGTGGAAGTTTCAATAAATGTTGCTTTTTTCAGGGTACTCGTGTTTTCCCATAGGGTTGAACTCGTTGCAAAATATTTTAAGCCGCATTTTAGGTAAAATGTGTCGGCATGAGTGTACGCCCCGCAATTGCTCTCATGCTTCTAATGCTTACCTTATAATAGCTTGCTATTGTGGGGCATTTACCATTGCGCTTTTGGAGGAATATCGCTTCATGAAGCGCTGATGATCTTCTCTGAACCAGCATTTAGCTAATGTTTTTCTTCACGCATATGTTAACCTTCTTGGTTCGTAACTCGGGCAAGAAGCGCATATGAGCGGATGTTTCTTTGCCTTCAGCCTCCAAACAGTCTTTCCCTTTATTTTATCAGCTTTCATTTCCAAGCCCTCCTGCCTTTTGTGCGAGTACCACTTTGTACAGTAACCTTCTTTACTTAGCCATATGCAACCAATGCTGTCATCTCTTACCCTTCTTTCCGCGCTCATCTCAATCCACATCACTTTCTCGCTGATGGAGCTAAGGCTCTCCTTCATTTCCTTAACAGATTTTTCAATCTTCAAAAACCTTTCCATCAAATCTTCAGCCTTCAGCTTCTCAAGCCTTTTTTCAATTTCTTCCAGATTCCTAGAAACTCTTTCAACCTTTTCAGCAAGTTCTGCAGCCTGCTTCAGCCTGGAACTTGGATTTTCGAAAGGAGAAAGTATCTTCGAAACCATGAAAGTACTGCAGCCTATTTCCTTCGCTATCTCCCTGTAGCTTTTTCCCCTCTTTCTCAGCTCGAGCATAATAGGCTTCAGCTTTTCCTCGTCCCAGACCTTCCTTGGCATCATTGAACATCGCTTTCATAGCTAATATCGTTTTCTAATAGCTGCATCTAAAAACGTTTTATTTCAAACTGTTCAAGCTGTTTAAAAACAGATGAGTGGTCGATTACGAACCCATTTACTATCGGTAATACTGAAAGCGATGATCGGTCAAAACAAACCCTCCCCCCAACCGAGGACTACTTGGAGACTCATAAATTGAAGGGTGAGCGACGTAGTAACAAATATATATATCTCGCTAAGATGTTCATTGAAGAAGAAGGAGTTGAAGGATGAGATTGAGGAGTTCTGTCGGAAGGTTGATTATTTGCTCGTCTCTGCTGTGGTGCTCGGCTTGTTCGGCCGTTCAAGCCGAGGGGGTGAGCTTGGGTATGTGCTGGAGGAGTCGGACAGGAGGCTGAGTGTGAGGGAGATGGTGAATTATAGTGCATATGCTGGTAGTCTGGCCCTCTATGAGATTGGACCGGAGGGGTATGCGTGCCATATGCTCACTTCTAATGCTTACCGGCCTGTCGAGTATGGGAATGTTGGGGATGTGACTCTTTGGGATCGAGCTATCTTTTAATATAGGGATAAATCGGAAAACAGATCAAAGAGAAACTCAGGACCAGCTGACAAGTGAGTTAGAGATCGTTTCTTTTAAAAATCCGAGTCCTACCTTTCACGAATATCCTGCCAGGTAACACAAAGTGTAAGAGAGAGTAATGCTTCTCATTTCTTAAACTGGGAATCAATCGCTTAGCTCTACAGTTGCCGAACTGTTGAAGTCTGCTCCTAAGACCACGATACCGGCACCTTCTTTAAACTCCGCTGGATTGTTGAATTTGTAAACCTTCATTTTTCCTTCACACTTCTCTTTTAACTTTTCAATGATTTTGCGGTATTCAGGATTTGTAGCCATCCCGTTTGCTTCGCAAAAGATTGCGAGAGCATCCATTGACGTATCGCTTCAAGAAGCACTTTTATTCGTTTGAGACGCTCGCCCCTCGTCAACAGCATATTCTTTCAGCTCTTCCTCCTCCTTCTGCTTTTTTACTTCCTGCTGTTTTCTTCCTGTTCTTCTCTTTTCAACCACCACCAGTCGTTAAAGCCGATGCGATCTAAGTCTATGCGCAGAACTCCTCCATAGATTCCAATTCGCATGTTCTGAACAAATAGGTTGTGTTTTTCTGGATCCGGGTCATAAGCGCTGTGCTGCGTATAGTTCACAACTGTAGGATGTTCGGAAATGAGCCAGCCAACTTCGAAGCAGGAATCTCTTCTGAGAACTCCCTCTACTTCGTCTAGTTTTTGTTGCAAAGCTACGAGATACCCTCCGATATCACAAAGAGCGCACTCCTTGAGAATTTCTTCAGTAAGCATCGGATCTTCGGGCTCAACTAAAAAACATAAACATATTTAAACTTGTTAACTTTGGTCTTAATGTGTGTGTGGAGTCTCTTTTGAACGAGCTGAGGGGGGTGGACCCCTTAAAAACCCCCAGCGAGTTTAGCAATATTATATGGAGGTATCTAAAACCATCTGGAGAGAGACCCGCTCCGCGCGCTCATCTATTCACAATCAATGGCCTTACGTATCCCATCCACAGAGACTTCGGATTTATAGCCGTTCCAGACCCTATAGAAATTGTAGGAGATAAATACGATTCTAAAAGCTTCACACAACGTAGTAAGAGAAGATACTCCATGCTTGCCTATCTGTATAGTGTACGTCCGGGTGACCTTATATTTTTCTTCCAGGCCGATCCCCAGCACCCAAAGGATATATGGAACAGAAGGGGATTCAGAGGCGTTTGGATAGCGAGTTCGGCACCGTTTAGGGATACCACTACTATTCAGCATCCGAAAACCGGATATGAAGAACTAGGTGCTTGCCCTCATTGTAACACGCCTTTTAACTTTGGTGAAGGGGAGCTAAGGGCATCTAAAAAATGCTTGAAGTGCGGAAAAGAATACGGTACCGCTAAAGTAAAGGGGAATGGAGAAGAGGAATTCTCAAAGGTCGTGCTTTCTGCGCGACTTCTGATAAAACCGCTTGTAGTTTTCAAAAAAACTGCAGGCGACAACAGAGTATACAGCGATCTTACAATCTCTCCTTTGATATGGATTAGCAGAGCGGACAACGCCATGGGGGCCGGCAAGGGGTCTACCATTAGGACATTGCTCCCAGAAGAGGCGACGAAAATAGCATACATGCTAGTCACGGAGGACGGGCAAGAAATTGAATACCCCCAAGTACAAAGTTATCCGGGCAGAACAAATATGGACATAGCCGATTACAATAACATGCCATCCATGTGGCTGAGAGCTGTGAAACAAGGTAGAGATTGGAGGCTTGAACATGAGCTAGAACTTAACCTATACTTTGCGTTGAATATCGATAAACCTCAGAGCAATATTCAGAAGCTATTGAACATACCACTTAACAGGGTTGAATGGTGGACTACGGAGTTTCCATGGGGGTATACAGGCGACACCTCAGACTTTGTATTGACGCTATGGGATGACAAAAAAGGCAGGTATGCCATTTACCTGTTCGAGTTCAAAAGGGACGCCATCGACCTCTCAGCCTTGGCTGAGATAATACTCTACGTGCCGTGGGTTGTGCAGGTGCTCGCGAACACCAACGTCACCTACGATTCCACGATCGAGGTGCAACCAGTACTCGTGGGTCGAGGCTGCAATTTGAAGGCCATTCCCGAGGATTACACCTTGAACCTCCGGTACTCTGCCGTTCCAAACTTAAATACAACCATATGCACTAGAAAAATAGTCGTGAGGACCCCTCTGGTGTTGACGTATAGCATTAGGGAGGGTGACTGCATACAGAAAGTTTCTGATAAATACCGAAAAATATCGGTATGCTACGTAAAAGACCTCAACCTCACGAGGCTGCAACTGAGAACGCGTAGCTTTGTACCCCCACCGCCGACGTTCACAACGACGGGGGTCGAGAGAGAGGCCGTGGTGAAAAAATACTTGAAACAGAAGTTTTAGTCCGTATCCTAAAAAGGGGCGGACCCCCTCACTTCACAGGTTGCTCCCCTATTCCTATCCTCCCACCACGGATTGCTTTGCGGAGCATCCTCCACTCATTTTTCCTAAGTGGGTACTTTGCACAGACACCATTCAGGGGGCACACCACACACCTGGGGGGTTCTAAGCATATTAGCGCTCCCACGTCTATCAATGCGTATGCCACAAGTTTATGATCCCCGTATCGGTAGAGGCCCACGATTATTTCCCTAGCCTCTCTCTCACTCGTCACGTTGAAGACCCTGTTCATGACTCTCATGACGTTTTTATCGACAACGGGGGTGGGTTTATTGCAACCAAAGTTTAAAACAGCAGAGGCCATGTAAACTCCCACACCATTTAATGATAAAAGCTCATCGAAGTCGCAGGGTATTTTTCCACCGTATTTCTCGACCACGTTCTTGGCTGTCTCTAGAAGCCTCTCAGCGCGATATAAGAGTCCAACTTTGTTAAAAAAACTATATAGTTCCTCCTTTTTGGCCGACGCCAGTTTATCGATTGTCCCAAATTTTAGGAAAAAATCGTTGAAGACCCTTAGCACGATATCGGACCTAGTTCTCTGCAGAAGGAACTCCGTTACCAAGATTGTGTAAGGGTCATCTGACTTCCTCCAAGGGTATTCTCTGCAGTTTGTCCTGCACCACATTTCTAGCTTTTCAGCAATAGCTTTTAGCTGCTCCTCGCCGTTTATACCGGTCATAGTCCTCTCATTTCGGTTTAAAACGTCCAGGTCTTATTCAACTCGATGGTGCTTATACATCCTTTAGGTACTCCCTGAGGTGCTCAGCAACTGCCTTCGCGAGGAGGGGGGGCACGGCATCCCCTACTAGTATTCTCTGCTTTATCATGCTACCATAGAATATATACGTGTCGGGAAACGATTGCAGCCTTGCAACCTCTCTCACCGTGAGCCCCCTGGGCTGCTCTGGGTGTGCGTAGAACCATTGAGGTCTCACACCACCCGCAGGAATTGTAGGGGAGGGTTCATCCCACTTCAATCTTATTCTCTGTTTGAACGTGGCGTAGATGGGTTTCCCCGGTTCTGTGGCAGCTATGTGGCTGACCGTCCATGCGGGGTGTTTAGGCGCCACGTGGTTGTGCAGCCGAGTGGCTCCCTCCCTCATGATTTTTTGGTACTCTGTTTTTGGGGGGCTCTCATAGATGCTCTTGATCTCGCCAGGCATGAGAGGGGGGAGGTCCGATATTGCGTCCCACACGGTCAAACACTTCTTCATCCCCCTTGCGCCCTCTGCCCTTGCCCAGAGAGTGTTGCCGTAGGCGTTGCTATGGGTGTGCGGTGGAGGTGAGAAGTCCCTCACATCAGCCATGAAACCCACAAAGAAGACTCTTTCTCTCTTCTGTGGAACCCCATAGTCCACAGCATTGAGTTCCATCGTGAAGACCCTATAACCTATTCTCTGAAGGGCGCTCTCTATCGCGCGCTTGAAGGTTCCACCCCCCCTCCTGAACATGCCAGGAACGTTTTCCACCAGAATGCTTTTGGGTCTGAAAGCGCCAACCATTCTCAGAAACTCCACGAAGAGGTAGTTCCTTGGATCAGACGGGTCATATCTCCTATTAAGCTGAGAATACCCCTCGCAGGGTATTCCAGCCACTATAATATCGAAGTCCCCCCGTCTGAGACCCGAAACATCCTCGATTTCACTAACCAGAACCTTTCTCACATCCTTGCACAGCCAAGTCACCTCCGGGTTATTTTTAGTGTACGTGTACATGGCATCCCAGTCGAAGTCGAGGGCAAAAACGACCTGATACCCCGCCATCTTGAAACCCAGAGTGAGTCCCCCAGTCCCGCTGAAAAGATCTGCAACATAAAGCTTGGTTTTCATATTTGCTCTCTCCTCCTTTTCAAGCTCGAAATGAGCCTAAAACGTCCTGTTTTTTCAATACATCCATTTATAAGCGTTCTCACAGATTCGAGGGGTAACGTTTCCAATGCTGGGGGCACACCTTTCAAGCCTCCCAAATCGACACAGACTTCTAGGAGGTATCTTATCACTCTGTACCTGTCATAGTCTCGTTTGTATACTCTCATTAGCACGTCGAGAATTCTATCTCCACACTCGGTCTCGCATTCTCGCAGGATTCTCACGATCTCATCGATGGCATATCTGAACTTGGTAGAACCACCACGTGCAGGCGTTGGAAGTTCTTCTGTCAAAAGCCACTTTTTAATTCTCGCGGTGTTTTTCTCTGGTGTTTCAGTATCAATGTTTAGATCTCTAAGGCCAGCAAGGTTGTAAAGCTCTCTATATAGCCTCTCCTGTGTCTCCACTAGTTTTGTGAGCAACTCCCTCACCCTAGTGCACTTTGACCCGCTCTTTTGGAGGAGACTTTTTATCTCAGATATACTATAGCTTTCAATCCCCCTTCTTGGGTCAAATCCGTACTTGGATAGTTCTATCTCCAAATTCAGGATTTCCTTTCTGATCGTGTCTAGTTTCTCAGAAAGAGCGAGAGCGTCTTTCTCGGATGACTCAACCATGCTCTCTTCCCTCATATACTCTAAACATTATTCTGAAGTTTGAATCTCACAGGACACTTTTATCTCCTCCCGTTGCATTGAGAGAAGTAAGAAAACTCTCCTCCAGCCAATACTCGATGTCTCTACCACTCTCCAGCCTCACCTCCTCTCGGAGCACCGGCGGTGCTTTCCCCATTTTGTTGGCCATGTTGTTCATCCCGGCTATTACTCCTGTTATTTTCATCGGCTGGAAACCAGTTTTTTTGCTTATCTCTGTTTTTGTTATTCTTCCCTGTTGTTTCACGAGCTCTAGGATCTTTTTCGCGTCTGGGTTGAGCTTTCTTAGATATTTTCTGATCGAATCGGAGTCCCAAGGTTCTGCTGACCTTCTCCTGGAACTCTCTATTTTTTTGCGTACTACTTTTTCAATACTTTTGACTAAGTCCGGCTCCATACGCTCTATAGAATACTCAACGAAGCACTTCAGAGCGTCGTAGCGTCGCAGCTCGGAGTATAGGGTGTTGCACAGAGAATCGATATCGTCGGCTTCAACCTCGATTTTTATCCGAGTCATTATACACCCCCTAGAATCTTTTCGTATCTCTGTATTTAAAATTAATTCCCATCGTTTTCTAGTAGATGCCTGTGGATCTAATCGGATCTAAAAAGAACTAGATGGCGTTTATAGTATACCATAGACATCTAAGCAGAGTTTTAGAGATATTTTATTCGTTATCCAAAAAATGTTTTTTGGTGCGCTTTGAGTAGAGTGAGAAGCTTTGCTCGGACAAAGAATTTCGATAGTTTTAGAATAATCACAGATAATCTCTCCGCAAAACTGTTCACTCTTTAGGCTACTAGTATCTTCGTACAGCTAGTTTGTGAACCTCCTAGTCACAAATAAGCTTATTCTTGTTGAGAAATGGAAAGATGCTTGGGGAATAGGTAAAGTGCAGGTTTTGCTTTACCAACCTATGGTTGTCTTGTTGACATTCAAGGCTCGACCGCGATATTAAATCGTTTTTTTATCCCGCAAAATTTCAATTTTAGAAACTGAATTTAGTTTCTTTAAATAAATTTTCCTATTCAATTGTTGCAACTTTGAATTGCGACCAAAGAGGGCAACTAGGGAGGTGAGATAAAAATCAGACAGAAAACTGGCTTCTCAAGTACTCCAGATATCTGGGATAGCATTCATCGGCTTCGGAAAGCAAGTCCTCGTATCTGCTCTCGCTTACCCTCAGCTCCCCAAACCTCGATTGGATAAAGCGGGCAACCTCCCTCGGAATGACTTGGATCATCAGTCTCCAGGCAACTTTTCTCATGTACTTCGGCGCGAGGAGTTTGTGCTTCGTTGCATACCTCGTTAAGCCCCATCTACTTACTTTGAAACCCAAATTTTTCTTAAGCAGTTCCAGAGTCTCGAGCGAAAAATAGGCCCAGTCACAAGGTTTCGCGACCTCCCTTATTCCAAGGTAATACCTGCAGAATCCCCTATCCTGGAAAATGACAAGCCTTGGAGTCACTAAATCTATTCCCGGAACCTCAACCAGTTCTTCTGGATTGAAAGATTTTATAAGGGCCAAGGCATGGGACAATCTCAATCCCCCTTCGAGCATCAGTCTGTAAACCAGGTAATAGAGCTCGTTGTTTTCCTTAAGATGCTCGAAGGTCTTTGCAGCCTTTTCTATGCTAATCGGATATGGCCTTGGATCGAGCTTGTAGCTTCTGCTGGGAACGACTTCCATTATCCAGCCGTACGTTTCCGGCGAGATCTTTCTAATAAAGTAAAGGTAACGAATGTAGTGCCTGAAAACGTTCCTCAGCCAGCCGTTCTCGTGGTTTATCACGTAGTCTATAAGCTCCCTTGAAAGGCTTTTGCCTTCCAGGTATTCCCTGAACAGCTTTTTGTAGTATTCAAGAGTTTCCTGCGTTCTTACCTTTCTCCTCTTTTTGTATTCTTTCAGGAAATTCTCAAAACCATTTTCCCATGTGAGAACTATGTTTGCCGGCAAGATTCCGAGCATCTTTTTCAAATCCTCTCTGAAGTGCTCTACCGCGAACCTAAGGATCGCTTGCTTCAGGTATTCATCCCTCGTAGCCAATGCAAGGATCTGCAGAGCTGTAGGGTAGTCAATTGTACCGTCTTGGCTCAGTATTCCGATCGCCTTAAGCCTTTCTACGCTTCCAGCAATTTCTCTGAACTCCTCTTCGTCGATGTGCTGCAGGGCTTTTAGAATGACTTCATCTGGAATCTTCCTTATGCCTTGGAGGTAGTTGTGCATCGATCCCTTGGAGATATCCAAAACTTCGATTGCCTTGCCAAAGCCTAACTTATCTTTTACCCTTTGAAGTATTGCCCTCCTAGTGTCTTCGCTGAGGGCTTTGACGTTTATCTTTTCCATCCATTTTGCACTCTGTAACTCCAAGGATACCTCACCTCGGTAGTCTACGCATACCTCAACTCGAAGTTCACGGGTAATTTAAGGATCGTGAACTACTTTCATATATAAATTTTTCGGTTAATAAGAAAATGCGATAAAATTAATTTTTGCTTTTAAACCAAAATTGGAAAAGCTTTAAATGAAAAGCACAGAAAAATTGGATTAAAACTTCCAAATCTCAAAAAAACGCCGGGGGTGGGATTTGAACCCACGCGCCCAAAAAGGCACCGGCTTCCTTCGCTTTCGCAACAACCTCTTTGGCGATCCTGTGGTATATGGCTTCAACCCTTCTGCGCTCCCTGCCCTTATACTTCGCCATCAGCTGCTTCTCGTTCAGCCTGGGCTTAGACTGCA
>Ga0272449_1004554_pt1 | contig 11242 bp, 3 predicted proteins | sample YNPCB0241_FD_198679 | JGI IMG/M metagenome (GOLD analysis project Ga0272449, IMG submission 198679) | Hot spring sediment microbial communities from Yellowstone National Park, WY, United States - YNP-CB-024-1 | ecosystem: Environmental > Aquatic > Thermal springs > Hot (42-90C) > Sediment...
CCGCCCTCCGTCCAGCGCAGGAAGCGGTAGCCGGAGGCGGGGGTCGCACTCAAGGTCACCTCTTGCCCGTGGGCGTAGGTGCCCGCTCCAGCGACCGTGCCCGCCCCCGCGGGCGATACGGAGCAGGAGATGGCGTGGGTGATCGTCGTTGCGAAGGCGACCTGGATGAGGTGGTCCTGGGTCACGTTTTGCAGGGTGTAGGTCATGCCGGAGGGGTCGGTGACCCCCACCGGTTCCCCGTTGTCGGTGATACTCTGGATGTACCATCCGGAGGCGGGCGTGATGGCGATGGGGGATGCGTCCTGGCCGTGGGGCACCTGCTGGCTGGTGGGATCCACGGTGCCTTGGCCAGATTTGATCTCCGCAGTCACTGTGTAGGTGATCTCGCTCAGTGCTATGTTGAGGTCGGTGACCTCCGGGGGTACCACGACCTCCGGACTTACAGCATCTCTGTAACCCACCTTGCTCACCAGTACCCTGTAGGTCCCGGGATGAACGTCCCAGCCGTACCTGCCCTCGGCGTCCGTGTACTGCGGGTTGGCCTGCCCGTACTCCGAGGCGGGCCAGTCCTGCCACTCGCCATCCACGAGCCACTGCAGGGTCACCCTCGCCCCCTGGATCCTCTGGTCGGGTTGGGAGGCGGGATAGACGTAGCCGGAGGGGTCTATGAGCACTACCTTGAGCGCGGTCTGGACAAACTGGCCTTCCCCCGACCGCCAGCGCAAGGTCCCGTACTCGTCGCCCCGGGACCAGGACCATCCGGTGAGGGTGAAGGTGTAGTATCCTTGAGGATTTGGCCCGGTAGCGGTGTAGTTATTGCCCTTGAAGGTGAGCACCTGCTCATCCGGAGCCTTGGTGTACTTCACATAGGCCTTGATCTCGGCCCCGGAGAAGGCCGGTAGGATTACCATATCCGTGATTTCGTCCGGGCGGTAGGTGTTGCCGGACATCTCGGCGTAGTGATCGGCGAGCACGGGGACGGTATCTCCCGCACCCACCACTATGACGTGGATGTCGGAATCATCGCTTGACACCCCGAAGCTTTCTGCCACCGCTTTGAGTTCAAAGGCACCCGCTTCCTCGAACTCTACCTCCGCGTGCCAGTTGCCGAACTCGTTGACGGCGGTGTTTGCCACGGGGACCTGCTGCCATCCGCCCTGGCCCGCCTGCCTCCTGTAGAGCTTCACCGTGGTGTGGGGTTCGCCCGTACCCCGGAACACCACCCTTCCGGTCTCGGCGGCGGCCGGGCCGTAAAGGGTGGGGGTGGCCGGCATGTGCTGGACGAGGAAGCACCTGGGCTCGCCGGGTGCGTCTACGGAAAGCCTCCCCGTCTGCCCGTTGGGATTCGCCACCCATAGGTCATACTCGCCCGGCTGGGCCCCCACAAGGCTCAGGTCGAAGCGGAGGGACACCGGTGAGGTGACTCTCACGTCCCTGGCGTATATCACCGGCACCCCTTCCCTTGCCAGGCACACGACGGGAGGATTTGCCGAATCAGCGCTGAAGCCGGCCCCGTAGACGTAGACGTCGGACAGGTACTGGTTGTCCAGACCCCGGGCGGGGCTGACCCAGTAGACCTTGGGCGCTCCCTCATTGGTGAGCAGCGCGTTTACGCCTTCTTTCACCTCCCCGTACTCGAGGTCCACCGGGTCGGCATCCTCCCGTAAGGGTCTTCCTTCGTACCATTTGGGAGCCTGGGAGGACCAGGCTGGAGGTTCGAAGTAGATGTAGTATCGTCCCCTGCGAAGCCCTCCCCTGACGTATTCACCGTTCACGTCGGTCACCGCCGGGTCGAGCTCCCATTCATAACCTTCCTCTTCCTGGAAGAAACGGACTACCGCCCCCTCGAGGGGCCGCTCGTTGCCCTCTTCGTCCAGGTAGCTCACCCTGCCCCTGATGGTACCGTACTCGAGCAGGTTGCAGTCGACGCGGCCGGTGTTCATGCCCTCGTTCACCGTGACAACACCGGCATCCTCGTAGTTGTCCTTGTTCCCGTACCAAGTGGAACGGTAGTTCTGGCCCGAATTGGAGTTGAAGAGCACCTTGTACTTGCCGGGCGGCAGGTTCTCTACTGTGTAGGTGCCATCGGAGCGAGTGATGGTGTAGGCCACCCATTCCTCAAGGGGGTAATGGGGCCCCTGGAGGGAGGCGGGATATATGTGCACTGGTATGCCCCCCACGCCATTGGGCTGCCTTGCGCTCACCACCCTACCGGAGATGGAGCCCTCCTCGGAGAGAACGGCGTCCACCGTGGTGGCCTGGCCGTAGCGGACCTCCACCGCGTCGGCGGAAGAGAAGGAGGTCTTGTCATGGTACCATTCGCTTCCGCACCCCAGCCAGGAGCCATCGAAGCGCACTTTGTAGTTCCCGTCCAACAAGCCAGTCACGGTGTAGCGGCCCTCGGCGTCGGTCGTGGCGCTACCCCAGTAGTTGTCCTCACCGTCGTAGATTAAGACCAAGACGCCCTCGACGCCCCCGGGACGGGAGCGGGTGGTCACCTGCCCGGTGATGGCGCCACCCGCCTCGAGGCTGACGTCCACACCATCCATGTCCTCCCCCGCCCCCAGGGTCAGGGTGTCGGCGGAGGAAAAGTCCAGGGCCCCCCGGTACCAGCGCGGGGCATAGGTGCCCGCGGGCGGCTTGAACAGCACCTTGTAATCGCCGGGTTTTACGTACTGGAGCCGGTAGGTGCCGTCCGGACCGGTCACGGCATACGTGACGGGGGATCCGGGATCGTCCGCCCGGTAGAGGTAGGCCGTGACGCCCTGCACGCCCTCCGGCTGGGAGGGGCTGGTTACCCTGCCGGAGATGCTCCCCTTCCTCTTGAATACGGCGCTCACGTTGGAGGTGGTGGCGCCCGCGGTCACTACGACCTCATCGGCCTGCTCGAAGCTGTCCTTACCCGAGTACCACTGGGGCAGATAATCTGACCACCAAGATGGCTCGAAGTGGACCTTGTAGGTGCCAGCCTTCAACAAAATGTTGAAACTGAAACTATAGGAATAAAACGTTTCCAGTAGGTGCCCGTCGAGGTCATATAAATCTATTCTTGCATAAACCGCATATCCTTTATCGTCTTTAATTGCGCCACTGATCCTTCCGCCCTTTTCCAGGGCCACATCGGCGGTGGCGGGCCCTTCCGGGGTCACCTCCACTTCCTCGCCGTAATCCACATCGAAGTAGTAGGAACCGGAAGGTGACCGGAACTTGAGCTTGTACCTCCCCGGGGCTAGGCCGCGGAAGAGGTATTCCCCCGTTCCCGAAGTACTCGTCCACCCCGCGAACCGGGAATCGGAGGCAAGGATCTCCACCGTCACGCCCGGCACTCCGATCCCGCTGGCACCGTCCGTGACCCTTCCCCGGATGGAGACCCGATCCGGGAAGTGGGCGTTTATGCCGGTGACCTCTTCGCCTTCCTCAAGGTCGATGGGGTCAGCCTCTGCGAGGGAAGGCTTATCATCGTAATACTTGCACACTACTCCCGCTCTGTAATAACAGAACTCCACCCAGTACCTTCCCGGCGGTAGGTCGTCGAAGCGGTAGGTGCCGTCGCTGGAGGTCTCTCGCCACCACCACCAACCATAACCCTCCTTGTACAGGTAGACGTCCACCCCCGGGGCTCCCCCCGTGCTCCAGTAGCTGGTCACCCTGCCGGAGATGGAGCCCCCTGCCGCACTACGGTAGTGATGGCTCACCTTCCTCGTCGTCTTGCCCTCCTCCACCCGGACCACGTCCGCCTCGGCCAGGGAGGATTTCCCATCGTACCAAGCACTCCTCCAGAAAGACCAGTAGTAACCGAATCTGACCTTGTACTCTCCCGACCTCACCTTCGCCGAGTAGTATCCGTCGCTACCGGTGTAGCTACAGGTGATGAATCCCCCTTCCGCGTCGTAGATATCCACTTGCGCATCAGAAACGCCTGTGGGGTGCTCGTCGCTCGTCACCCGGCCGCTGATTACCCCGTAGAGCTCGAGCTTCACGTCCACGCCTTCCTTGCGCTCCCCCTGGCCTAGGCTTATCACCTTAGCCCGGGAAAACGAGGTCGCATCCTCGTAGTACTCGGGTGCATAGATGTCGCCCAGTCGCTCCCTGCTCTGCCAACTCTGGGACATGCGGAGCACGTACTCGCCCTCCTCCAGGCCCCCTATTCGGTAATTGCCCTCCACGTCGGAATATGTCCCGGTCAGCCAGCGGAAGTAGTTGGGGCCTTTCTCATACACATCTATCCAGGCCTCCACACCCTCTGGGTGCAGAGTGCCGGTGACCCTTCCGGAGATGGAACCCGTGGGGGCAAGTGCGGCGTCCACCCCACCGGTTTCCCGGCCCACCGCCACCGCAACCGGCCGTGCACCTTCGAAGGAGAGGGCGTCGTCGTAGTACTCAGCCAGGTAATCGAGGTCGGAGTAGCCTGGGTTGAAAAGCATGTAATATTCGCCTCCGGCGAGGCCCCCCACCACGTAGGAGCCGTCCTGCCCGGTGAGGGTTCCGGCAATGAACTCATGGTGTCTGTTGAGGACGCACACCTGGATTCCGGCTATACCCCGCCCGGTGACCTCGTCGGTGACCCTGCCCGAGATAGAGCCTCCCCGCGAGAGGCTCGCGTCCACACCCGTGCAGGCCCCGCCCTCCCTGGTCACGCTAACCGGTCTGGCCCTGGCGAAGTCGGGGGCGTCGCTGTACCATTCGTCTAGGTAGTTCTGACCAGAGGAATGGGCGAAGAGGATCTTATACTCGCCGGGCTCCAGGCCGCTCGCCAAGTAATTGCCCTCATCGTCGGTCTGCACACACTGCACCCAGTAGGTGGGATCTCCTGCTGGATAGATATGGACGAAAATGCCGGGTATCCCGGCGCCCTCCTCGTCGGTGACCCTACCCGAGATGGTGCCGGCCTGCTCGAGCTGAGCGTCTATGCCCTCCGCCTTTCCTTCATCCACCAGGACCAGGTCCGCCTCCCGGAAGGAGTCCCTGTCCCGGTAATACTCGCCCATGTAGGGCCTTCCTTCCCTCTCCCTCACGAAGGAGGGGTCGAAGTACACCTTGTAAGTGCCGTCCCGGACGCCCTTGGCCACGTAGGAACCATCCTGCCCGGTCACTGAGGTGGTGAGGAGGGTGAAGTCGAGGTCGAAGACGTAGACGTCCACCCCGGAAACCCCGCCCGACTCGCCGCCGGCCGTGACCCTGCCCGAGATGTAGCCCTCCTCCAAGAAGACGTCTCCCACCTCGGCGCTACTTCTTCCCGCGGAAATGGTTATCACCTGGGCCCCAGAGAAGTTGGAGGCGTCCCGGAACCACTCGAAGGAGTAGCACCTACCTCGCTGGGAGTTGGGGTAGCCCGGGTAGAAGAAGAGATAGTAAACCCCGCCAGCCAGGTTTTCAATATTGAAGCTGCCCCCGGGCCCGGTGACCCCGTGGGCCACCACCTCCTTGCGGGCATCGTAAACCAGTACGTCGACGTCCTCCACACCTTCGGGCTCTTCCGCGCTTGACACCCTCCCGGAGATGGAGCCGGTCTCCAAGAAGGCGTCGATTCCCGTGACGTCCTGGCCGTCTTCCACCACCACCTCATCCGCGGAGCCAAGATCTGGTTTGTCTTCATACCATTCCGGGAGGTAATTAACTCCGTAGTAATAACCGGGAGAGAAATTAACTTTGTAGGTGCCAGGCATGAGGTTGTAGATGGTGTATTCCCCGCTTTCGTTTGTCCAGGTATACCGGACGAAGTTGCCCTCCGTGTCGTAAAGGGAAACCAAAACATCGGAGACCCCGTCTGGGTGGTACTGCCCGGTGACCTTACCCGAGATGGACCCGGGCCTTTCCAAAACGGCGTCTATGCCCGTGGTGGTCTGGCCAGGAAGCACCTCGACCTCGCGGGCCTCTTCGAAGCTCCGCGCGTTATCGTACCACTCGGATAAGTAGGGGCTGTTCTCCCACCAGTAACCGGGGTGGAAGTAGACCTTGTACTGTCCGGGGGGGAGGACGCGATCTATGGTGTAGTATCCCTGGGAGTCGGTGTAGGCATAGGCCCGGTAATTGTAAGAGAGGTCGTAGACTACCACGTAGACATCCTCCACCCCCTCGGGCTGCGAGGCGGAGGTCACCCTCCCGGAGATCTTGCCCCCCTCCTCCAGGACGGCGTCTATGCCCGTGACCTCCTGGCCCGGGGAGACGGGGATGTCGGTGGCCTGGTAGATATCGCGGACATCGTCGTAGTACTCGGGGAGGTAGTAGGACCCATAGGGGGGTCGAAAGCCCACCCGGTAGGTCCCCTCCTCGAGGCCCTGAAGGGTGTAGGTGCCCTCGGAGGAGGTGTAGGCGGAAGCGACGGATCCCCACAACCCCCATTCCTGAAACCAGCGGTAGGCGTTGACGCGCACATCCTGGATGGGATTTCCGGAGGGATCGGTCACCCTCCCCGTGATCTTTCCCCCCTCCTCCAGGGTGGCGTCGATACCAGGCGTGGTCTGTTCGATCTCCACGCTCACCGCTTTGGCGGAGGAGCGGTCGCGGGTGTTCTCGTAGTACTCCCAGAGATAAGGGCTTCCGTGGGGTGGATCGAACCTCACCCGATACTGGCCGGAGTCGAGGCCCGTTATCTCGTAGTTGCCCTGGGAGTCGGTGTAGGCGGAGCCCCTTGTCGGGTAGTCATCGTACTGGTTGGAGTAGTCGTAGGCCTCCACCCGCGCCCCCTGGATGGGGTTTCCGGAGGGATCGGTCACCCTCCCCGTGATCTTTCCACGCTCCTCCAGGGTGGCGTCTATGCCCGTGGTGGTCTGGCCGGCGAACACCTCGACCTCGCGGGCCTCCTCGAAGCTCCGCGCGTTATCGTACCACTCGGATAAGTAGGGGCTGTTCTCCGACCAGTAACCGGGGTCGAAGTAGACCTTGTACCTTCCGGGAGGAAGGGTCTGGGTGGTGTAGGTCCCGTCGAAGGAGGTTGTAAACACCTGGGTAACCCAGTTGTGTGAGAGGTCATAGACGGTTACGCTTACTTCAAGAATGGCTTCCCCTTCCTTGTTGGTCACCCTTCCAGAGATTTTTCCTCCCTCCTCCAGGGTGGCGTCTATGCCCGTGACCTCCTGGCCCAGGGAGACGGGGATGTCGGTGGCCTGGTAGATACCGCGGACATCGTCGTAGTACTCGGGGAGGTAGTAGGACCCATAGGGGGGTCGAAAGCCCACCCGGTAGGTCCCCTCCTCGAGCCCGGAGAGGGTGTAGGCGCCGCTGGAGTCGGTGTAGGTGTAGGTCACCTCCTCCCATCCCATCCAATCCTCGTTCCAGGTATAGGCGCTTACGTATACGTCCCCCACGGGGTTTGCGCCTTGGTCGGTGACCGTGCCGGAGATCCTGCCCCCCTCCTCCAGGACGGCGTCTATGCCCGTGACCTCCTGGCCCAGGGAGACGGGGATGTCGGTGGCCTGGTAGATACCGCGGACATCGTCGTAGTACTCGGGGAGGTAGTAGGACCCATAGGGGGGTCGAAAGCCCACCCGGTAGGTACCCTCCTCGAGGCCCTGAAGGGTGTAGGTGCCCTCGGAGGAGGTGTAGGCGGAAGCGACGGATCCCCACCACCCCAATTCCTGAAACCAGCGGTAGGCGTTGACGCGCACATCCTGGATGGGATTTCCGGAGGGATCGATCACCCTCCCCGTGATCCTTCCCCCCTCCTCCAGGACGGCGTCTATGCCCGTGACCTCCTGGCCCAGGGAGACGGGGATGTCGGTGGCCTGGTAGATATCGCGGACATCGTCGTAGTACTCGGGGAGGTAGTAGGACCCATAGGGGGGTCGAAAGCCCACCCGGTAGGTACCCTCCTCGAGGCCCTGAAGGGTGTAGGTGCCCTCGGAGGAGGTGTAGGCGTAAGCGACGGATTCCCAGTAACCACCTTCCCACTCCTGACTCCAGCGGTAGGCGGTGACCTCGACATCCTGGATGGGGTTTCCGGAGGGATCGGTCACCCTCCCCGTGATCTTTCCCCCCTCCTCCAGGACGGCGTCTATGCCCTCGGTGGTCTGGCCAGGAAGGACGGTCACCTCGTCCGCCTCAGAGAAGCTCCTCCTGTCGTTGTACCACTCGGGGACGTAGGGGCTAATCCATGGGTTGGGTTTGAAGTAGACCTTGTACTGTCCGGGGGGGAGGGCGCGATTTATGGTGTAGTATCCCTGGGAGTCGGTGTAGGGAGATGCCCAGTATCTGTAGGAGAGGTCGTAGACGTACACGTAGACACCCTTCACCCCCTCGGGCTGCGAGGCGGAGGTCACCCTCCCGGAGATCTTGCCCCCCTCATCCAGGACGGCGTCTATGCCCGTGACCTCCTGGCCCAGGGAGACGGGGATGTCGGTGGCCTCCTCCAGGGTGCGGGCATTCTGGTAGTATTCCCGCAGGTAGATGGAGCCGTAGGGAGGCTGGAACCCCACCCGGTAGGTACCCTCCTCGAGGCCCTGAAGGGTGTAGGTGCCCTCGGAGGAGGTGTAGGCGTAAGCGACGGATTCCCAGTAACCACCTTCCCACTCCTGACTCCAGCGGTAGGCGTTGACGCGCACATACTGGATGGGATTTCCGGAGGGATCGGTAACCGTTCCAGAGATAGAAGAACTACCTTGAGCGATGGCCCTTTTAACGGGATCAAACGCAGAGAGATATGGCAAAAACCCGCTGAGTAGCAGAAAAACCAGAACCCAAACGAACGCCTTTAATAAGAAGAGGCCCCGACGACCACCACTCATAACTCACACCCCCATCTCCCTATCCTCAAGAGTTACCCAAAATCTTATACATACGTCCGATAATCACCGGGCCCTCCAGGCTCTTGGAGACCATGGCATTGACCTCGATACGATCGCCAACGGAGGGCGCTTCCTCGCCTTCCCTTTTCCTCAGCCTGATACAGAGCTCGCTTCCGGGTGCCGCCCTGAGCGAACCCTGTTTCGGGCCCATGACGTTGAACTCAGAGACCTTGAGAAGCAACCAGAGCTCTTTTTCCTCCTGGGCCATCCTGGTGACCTCTCCCCTTATCTGGGCGTCCACGGGCTCGTTCAGCTCCCCTTCGAGCCGGTTCACAAAGACGCGCAGGGTACCGAGCTCCCTGGCGTTCTTCTCCGGGTCTCTCGCGCCGTCTTCCCCCTGACTTACTGCGGGAGGCTCCCCGTCTTTCGCCCCTCCGCTGCCCGAATCGCACGAGATGAGCAGGCACGAAAGGGCAAGAAACACGGCCACCCCGAGGGTGACGAAGAAGGCTTTATTTCTGTCTTTTCCTTCCCGTGGAATGGAACTCTTATCCTTCATTCTCCTCCTCCTGGTAACATAGTCTGAATGGTGTAACGACCGCGTTTTAGATAGGAGAAACAAGGTTCCCAACGGCAACATGCTGGCACTATGGAGCCTGAGCCACTTCGCTCTGGTTTCCACCCCTTTTGTTACCCCCATATTGCCCGTCCTCGATCCATGTAATGGCAAAAAGAACCGGCAACGCCGCTTGCTATCAGCCCTTTAGCCCTACCCGCAGTTTCCATTTAATACATGAACGGGACGGGGCCGTCAAGGGGGTTTTTCAAAACCCAGGACAGTTTGGTAGCAATGTCCCTCCGATCCGGGGACGATTGAAATAGCGGCATTGACCAATAGGGTCACCCGTCTCCGGTCCGGGATAAAATGAGCTAAGGTGACCAAAGGTGGTCGAACCGTTGGTTAAAATGGTAAGGGTGGAAAATCCAGTTAAAGGAGGCTGGATGAGATTGGATGTTTACCTGGACGTGGAGACGGACCGGAACGGCCGACTGACCGTGGTAGGTCTATATCACCATGACGCGGGAATGGTCCAGCTGGTGGGCGAGGAGATCACCAAGAAGAATCTTCTTGCTGTCCTGCCTCCCTCGGGCAGGCTCTTCACCTACAATGGTCACTGCTTCGACCTGCGCTGCATCCGTTGTCAGTTGGGCCCGGACCTGCAGGAGATGTTTCAATCGGTGGACCTGCGATGGGTATGCCAGGAAAGGGGGCTAACGGGAGGCCTAAAGGCCGTGGAAAGGGCTTTGGGCATCCGGCGCGAGCTCCCAGACGTAGACGGCTACCGAGCCATGTACCTGTGGGAGGAATACCGGATGGGGAGCCTGGAAGCCCTTTGGAAACTCCTCCTTTACAACCGCGAGGACGTGATGAACCTCATACCCATAAAGGAGTACCTCGGGCTTTGACCCACCTCCACCCCGATGGGCCGGTACCGTGGGTCTTGGGCCCAAACCCGGGGAAACTCCTACCAGCGCTCATGGGCGGCCCTCAAGGAACCAGACCCCGGAGGAATTCTCCGAGCCGTACAGTATGAGGAGGGCTGCTCAACAGGGCCTCCTTTACCGAGACCTGGGTTTTTCCGGGGAGGCGATGCCCGCGGCGGCAAAACAGGGAAAAGTCACGGCGCCCCGGAAGCAGCGATTTCCATGGCAACTGAAAAGTCCAAATCGCCTGGCCATAGGGGAGGTGACACAGTCCCTGGAAGCGGCAATTTCCCCGCAGCCTTTTAAAATATAGGGAACGGGCGAGTTGCCTCCGGGACAGGGGAAATGGTCAAGGAAGGTACAAGGAGGCAACGTGGCAAGGGGTAAACCGCAACATACTGGAAGCCCAGGGCCCCTGTGGGATTTTCCTTACGAGGAGGCAAACGTGAAGAGTGAGAAGCCGCGACCGTGGAGCGGACCCGGCTGGGAGAAGGGGGAAGGAAGACCTTGTTTAGATAATCCTGGAACCCCACCTACCTCCCCTGGCAAGCACTCCCAGGTGGGGCGAAGCGGACATCCGTCCGAGGGAGCCGGGGCGGGAGCGGACGGCCGAAGGGAGGCCTTGCGTTTCCGACCCCATCACCTATTCTGTACATGCTTCCTGCCCCTGGAGAACCTGGTGCGGGGTGAGGGGTTTTCCCGTACCGTGAGGCTGATAAGAGATCTCGTGCGTCACGGGGAAGGCGTGGAGTTAGAACTCCACGAGGGACCGGACAGCCTCTGCGAATCTTGCCCCGAATTCAAGGACGGGAGGTGTAGCAGCCCCGCCGGAGATGAGGAAAAGGTAAGAAAATGGGACAGGAAAGTGCTGGAAGGACTGGGCCTCTCCTTCGGCCAGAAGGTAAGAGTTGACGAGTTCCGAGGACTAATCCGTGAAAAAGCTCCCCTCGAGTTCTGCCGCTCCCGCTGTCCCTGGAGATCAGCGTGCGGAGTCTTCAGGGAAAGAGGGCTGGAAGCAATGCGGTGAACCACGG
>Ga0272449_1004556_pt1 | contig 11241 bp, 19 predicted proteins | sample YNPCB0241_FD_198679 | JGI IMG/M metagenome (GOLD analysis project Ga0272449, IMG submission 198679) | Hot spring sediment microbial communities from Yellowstone National Park, WY, United States - YNP-CB-024-1 | ecosystem: Environmental > Aquatic > Thermal springs > Hot (42-90C) > Sediment...
TATAGCAGACTGTTTTCTAACTCCATCATCCTTCAAAATGGAGACTCTTACAGTTGAATTTTCTGCAACCTTTAGGCTTAGCATAATATCCAAACCGCTTATGCAATATGCACAGGTTGTCTTCATCCAGGAAAGGGCAGCCTTCGTCATCTAATGGAATGATGTATCCGGTATCGTTGTAGTCCGTCGTCTTTAACTTCGGAATCACTTCTTCTAATATGCCTAGTCTCCTCCACCTTTCAACGTCGGAAGGTTCTATGTCAACTCTATCGTAACCAAACTTGTTTGGCTTACAGCAACACCCGCACCTTCGACAAAAAATCTTTTCTGCATTCACATTTACTCTTGGCTTGTACATCATTCTACTCAACCTGAAAAAATTTTACGACAGTGCAGTAAACCTAATGTTGTTTACACACCTTTTCTTTATCCATATGTAAAATTCTTAACTCGCTTTCGTATTCGTAGTTGAGCACATCCGCCGCGACAAGAGACTGTATATCTTTCAACATTTCTGTTATCTTTTTCAAATCGTCTTCATTTAGAGGCTTATACAGTCTCGTTCTCAATAAAGTGAATTTGTACCATTCGTCCAGTCTAAAACCGTGACCTGCGTCAGTATAGACATTTGCATCTCCAATGTTTACGGACACTATATCATATTCTTTTTTAATCTCGTCCACTGCCTTGAAGATTAGAGGTTGAACCTCGTCTCTTATGTTCTCTGTTTTGAAAATGTAAAAAACTCCATTCCTGTCGAATACTTCCACTTTAACCACCTCTTCGCGTTTGTTCCCCTTCTTCGTCACCATCCCACCTCATTAGAGGATGGTGTCCCCAGTCCACCACGCGAAGGTGAGGGGAAATGGACTGGAAAAAATTGGGGGAGGAAATCTCCCCTCTGAAAATGTAGTTTATGCAGTCGACGACTTGTGCCGCTATCTGGTACACTATACGCGAGAAATGAGTCCGTCGCCCAACTACTTTTACATCTGCATTATCCAACAATAGACTTTCTATATATTTCTGGAATTTCCTCAGGGTTCTCGAATGAATAGCTTTCATCTGCTAGGCTTGAAGGCTTAACTTTCTTATCTGGTGTTATAGCAATTATTCTGCCCCTCTCTGGAGTCATGAATGGAAATTTTGGAAGATCTGTTTTTTCTGCGAGCATGCAGTCGAGCTTGAATGTTGCCCTGTTCCAGAATCTTTTCACAATCCTGTTCACTTGGGGAAAGTCGTCCAATTCAAGTTCATGAAATTTTATTGCTACTCCGACTGCCCTGAATGAGCTTATGAGAAAGTCTTTGACTCCCAAGCCTAGACATTTTTCGACAATCTCTTCAATCTCACGTATGTTTTTTCTATGGACTAGCACGTTCACTCCAGTATCAAATCTTCTGCCGAGAAACTTTCCAACGTTCTCGATTTCATCTAATGTCCTAACGCTTACCCTCACCTCGCTAACATATCCTTCTATGTCCCTGACCTGTTGCGTGGAAGCTGTACCGTTTGTTGTAAGAGAAACGTCTAGTCCAGTTTCAGTCCAAGCGTATTTTACAAGCTCGAGAAGGTGAGGGTAAACGAAAGGTTCTCCTCCGCCCAAGGCTACGCCGAAAACACCCCAGTTGTCCAGAAACTTTAGAAGCTTTTTCGCTTCCACAAGATCCCATGATATACTGTTTTTCTCAACGTAGCACCACCAGCATTGTCTGTTGCATTCGGTTGTAAGCTGCAGCTGAACATATAGTGGCTTAATCCATTTACGTGATCTCGCTTCTGTGACAAGAATACACAGTCCACTTCTCCTGTCGTATGCGAAAAGCCCTTCCGGAGTCAAAATTCTCCTAAGCTTTTCCTCTAATCGCATTCCACACTCCACCGCCGATGCTCACTAACATCCAATGTCACGCCCCCTGCCGAAATCACATGGTCTCCATCGTATATTCCGTCTCCAGCATAACTCCACTGTAGAAAATATTTGTCGCCAACCTTCACACCCTCCGGTTCACCACAGTTTTCAGTCAAAAACCTTGCTACAGCAGCTTCAGATGTGTCGAAGAGAAGCATGGCTTCAGCCAACGTTGTGCCCTCCGGAACTTCAACACGTATTAGAAGCTCCTGATATTCTGTATAATATTCTACAGAAGATGGTTTAATTGTTTTGATGGAGTTGATTAATGGATCCAAGTCTCCTGCAGTGTAAACAGTAACCACCACCTCCTCACCCCTGCAGTACGTGTAAGCGTCATCGGATGTCCAGTCGACGTCAAGCGAATCGAAGTCGTTTATAACCTTCTCGACAGCTTCTCGAACCTTTTTAGCCTCCTCTACCGTCTGATACTTTGCGATTATAGTGTACTCGTCAGAGTGGCTGCTTGGCCTAAACTTGAACACGAAAACCTTTACCTTCCTCACAGACTTCACCCTACAGCGAGCATAACATATGGGTTGACGTTATTTTTTATCGCTTCAGCAACTTTACCGCATGCAGGATCAAAGCTCGAAACCCTCTTGCCCTCAACATATATTTCACCAAACTCTCCTTTAACATCTCCTTCAATGATAGACTTTACTGTATACGCGCTTGGAGAATAGCAGACAAGCTCAACCTCAACCCCCTGAACATCGAACTTGAAATGGAACATGCTGCCATCAACTTCCAGAAAACCTTTGACACCGGCTTTCGTGGTAAAAGAGAAGCCGCCCTTTTTCGCCGCGTGCACAGTCTTCATGTAAACTGACATGGCATCCCTTTCCTGCATCTGACATTCTAAAATAAACTCTAGCTCGTCAACAGGATCTCCGACAAACAAATGGTATTTTACCCTCTTTTTCCAAGCCCTGTTAAGTTTCCCATACACTTCCAGAAACTTTGCAACCTTGTCAGGGTTCGCAGAAGCCCACCTGATCAGCTTAAAGGTCTCCTCAGGCGGAAGTTTCAGAACCTCTAGAGCGTCCAAAAATTCCTCTGGAATCCTCACTTCTGCCATAAAAATATCACCTCATAGCTAGAACTATGTATGGGTCAACGTTCTCTTCTATCGCCTCTAAAACCATCGCCCTCGAATCAACGTTTGTACACGGTCTCCCATCAACTAGAACTCTTTCGACTGGCACAACAATGTCGCCAGTTTTTGTTATGTGATAGAACCATTCCATGCTAATCTTCTCCACGACAACGTCAACCTTAACACCTTGAACGTTGAACGTGAAAACACACCTTTTCTCCGTATAATTTTCTCTTGGCACGAGATCTATGTGGAATATTCCGTCAACCCCCTTCTCTGTCCTAAACTTGTATCCACCCTTCTTCGCAAGCCAAATCGCTCGATGAAAGAGGGAGGACATATTATGCTTCTGCTTCTGATATTCCAGCGACTTAGCTAGTGCCTCACATGGGCTCATTATCTTGATGAACATGCCAAGCTTCTGCTTCCCAATCGCATTAAGCTTGGAAACGCCTTCCAGAAACTGTCTAGTCTCCTCCGGATTGTCTGAAGCCCACTGTAGCAGTTCAATCGTCATCCTGACGCTAAGATCACATCCTTTCAAAAATTCTGCAAACTCGTCTGGAACTTCTATTTTCATTTTAGATCACCACAGCAAGATCTGGCCTAATCTTGCCGATTTTCCTAGCAATGGAATTTAGTCTATAGGAGTCAGAAACATCCGTTAGGAGGTCTTTTTTCAAAGTTTTACCCTTATACAGTTTGAAGACGTTTTCTTTTACACGGTCTTTGTTGCGCCCACGAACTTGGTAAACTCTTCCGTTATCTTGTACAAAATAGAATCCTCCTATTATGTCGAACACTATGTATCCTCCTGGAACAGCCGAAACCTCTTCCCTTGCAATTTTATCGCATACTGCGTGAACTTCTGCGGCATGCGAACGTCTTCTTTCAATATCCTTTATAGTCTTCATCGCCGCCTCCGTGTTCTCGAAATACTTGTTTACTAATTCTATAGTCTTCATCACGCTAATGTCTGGAATCCTGGAAAGTGCTTTAGCAAAGTTAAAGAATCCTTCCACGTTCTCCTCGATCTTATGCAATCTGCTTCCTATGATATCCAATGAAATTTCGGGAACAGTGTAAACGTTCAGGGGATAATCGAGTGTGAAAGGCCTGTTGTCGCTAACTTCTAGACAAGCGCAAAACTCTCCATCTGTGATGTGAACGTGTCTTATACAATCATCTTGCAAATTGGTTCTGGCAGAATACAGTTTTGGTCTCCCGTTTGGAGCGTTCTCAATATATGCTATGAGAATTGATTCCGCTGTGCTAAAGCCTTTTTCGACTGCCACTGAAAGAAGTCTAGTCATCTCGTCCTTTAGAATCTGCGATTTTGCAACCCTGCTAACAAAATCCCATGCTGTCCCATTGCCTTCGAGAAGCAGTTTCATGTACTCTGCTGGAACCTGTATTCCATATGGCTCTAGAACAAAGTCCTTTGCTGCCGCCTTGAAAACACCCTCTCCTCTCCTAATGTAAACATGTTCCCCCTCTACATCTATTTCAAGCTTCATTTTAAATCACCACCATCAAATCCGGTCTAACCTTACCGATCTTACGGGAAACTTCTTCTAGAGTTTTCTGGTCAGTTTCGTCAGCAAGCCACTTTTCCTCAAGCTTTCCCTTATACAGTTTCAGAACATTCTCTCTTCTTGCAGTTGGATTGTTTCCAAGTATCCTGGAAACCCTTGAATCCTCCCGCACAAAATGGAACGTGTCCGAGGGAAAGAATGCTGCTTGAACAACGTATCCGCCTGGAACCTCGAGCACACCCTTCGATTCGATAACACGACATATTTCATCCCTTTCACCTCTTCGTCCACAATCTCTTTTTATCTCCTCAAACATTTTGCTAGCCTTCTTCCTGTCATCGAGAAATGTCCTCAAGCACTTTTCCAGTCTTCCAGGCGTAACATAATAGTTTGGCAATTCGGAAAGATTTTTTATGAACTCGAAAAGTTCGTTTAAGTGTTCCTGAACCTTCCCCAAATCTTCTCCAGATATTGAAAAATATTTTTTGGGGTAAACGTAAACGTTTGGTGGAAAATTGAATTGTCTTTTTTCACGCAAAGAAAGTCTGACACAGAACTTTCCGTCAGTGATTTCAACTGATCTGTTAGAGTGTTTTTCAGGCGCAGAATATATTTTCGGCTTACCGTCTGGAACATTCTCATTATACTGCTTAAGTTTCGACGCCGCTTCTTCGAACCCATTTTCAGCTGCCTCTTGGAGAAGGTCTCTTTTGAACTCGTCCAAAATTTTTGTCTCTGAAACCATGTAAAGAAACTTCCATGCCCATTCGACGCCGTCTAGGAGAAGTTTCAGAAACTTTTCTGGTATTTCCAAGTTCAGCTTTTCTGGGAAAAAGTTTGGGTATGTTCTGAGCACACCCTTTTCCATCCTAATGTAAACTATGCCTCCCTCTAATGTCATCTCAGCTTTCATTTGAAGATCACCATATCATGAAAGACTTGAACTCTGGCGGAGAAAACACTTCACTAGTGTATCCGACAATCGCTGCAGAAGCCTTGCATGCGACCGCCTTGCAGAGGACTGAAACCTCCCTATAGTCTTTGTCAAAAATTTCTCCGTCAGTTAAAATTATTACAACGTCACCGAACTCGATTGTGTTCAAGGTCTTCCTTAGTGCAGGCGCGATAACAGTTCCTCCTCCCCCCTTCATCTTTTTTGCCACAACTTTTGCGACTTCGTTCGGTGTTCTAGCCCTAATCGGCTCGTACGCTTCTGCATCCCATGCTATAACGTTTACAGTAGCGTTTCTGGCCTCGTACGCTACTATTCCAAGAAACTTTTTCAGGGTCTCCTCGTCTATGCTTCCAGACGTGTCAACCAAGACAGTGACACTCTTATGATATGATATTGGCCCAGGATAGTCGTCTCCACGCCTACTTGGGTAAGCGAAGGTAGCATCATATTTGAAGCTTCCCCGAAGCTCTAAACCTAGTATGATTGGCCACGGAGGCTTACGTTCTACTACTTCGCCAACAGCCTTCTGCAGGTCAGCCGGATAGTTTCCGGCCTGTTTAGCGAAAACTTCAGCCCTCCTCAAAATATTTTTCACTTCCTCGTCGAAGTCGTCAGGGTCGACGGCGACAAATTCTCCGCTCTGAACCTCCTCACCGTCAACCATATCGCACAAGTCCAGTTCAACAGCGTAGCTGCACTTGTTCTTCTCAAGCAGGCGCGTAATCTCTTCCACACTCATATTCGTCAAGGAGGAGACTGAAACGTCCGTCAACTGGTTTATCACATAGTATGTGACAGCGTTCGATGGATATGCTATACCTGGAGCGTTGACTGCCTCGTTAACTTTAGCGTCTGCGGCAAGATTGAACAGAATCCTGTTAAACCCTTTACTTCTCTGAGGATGCATGAGGACAAAATGTAGAATCTCGTGCATTAGAACAAAACGTTTTTCTGAAATTGTAAGCTTACTCCACCATTCGGGATTAAATCCTATCGTTCCCCTCGAGTCAACCGCACACGTTGGAACATTTTCTGAAACAACTATTCTAGCGTAGGCGAGTGGGATAACCAAAAAGGGATAGTATTTGGAGCAGAAGATTCTAACGTTTTCCACATCCCTTTTGATTTCAGCCAAATCCACCCTCTCTCACCTCACAGTAGAGATTGTCCCGCTCTCGTTAGAACGTCAGTGATCTCCTTCTCGTTCTTCAAGATGGAGAAGACCTGCCACCTCCTCTCCCTTTTTATGAAATTGAATAGTGCTACAAGAAATTCTCTATCGTCTTTTCTGGCCATGAACTTTAGCAGGGGAATCGCTTTAACAGTATTGTCAACGTCAGAATTAAGTGCCTCTGCAACAGTTACTGCCAGCAGATATTTTCTTTCCACATTATAGTTTGTAACCTGCTCATAATTTTCGCAAAGTTCCTTAAACGATGGCACCCTGTTTTCTAGGAAAGCCATGAGGCTGTCGCCAACCTTCCCCAGCTTCCCTCTAGCAATGTTGCGCCTCAACTCCTTGTCAGCTGTTTTAGCGAAGGCCAATGCAACATAGGTTACACCCCTTGGATCAGATGGAGGCTCATAGCCGTTGTCGTCAACACTTTCATCAACATTCGCTAGGAAGTCAGAAGGCTTCCATAGAAAGTATGCTGCAACATTCTTATCCCACTTGCCTGGATAAACTTTGTCCATCCACTCAATCCACGACTGGACAGCGGGAGGCTCGACTTCAATAAAACAGAATCTTGATCTAAGCGGCTTCGGAAGCCTTCCGACCAAACTACTGTATTCGGCACTATTCGATGATGCTACAACAACAGCTTCCCCGCTTAAGGCAATGTCCCCTATCTTGTAGTCTCTCACAATCTGGTAGGCTGCACTCAACATGTTCGGCCTACTTTCGTTCAAGAACTCGTCTAAGAACAGTACTCCCGCACATTTTCCAAGCAACTGTGCTGCAGCCAAAGGCATGAACATCACATACTTTGCCCCATTAACTGTCCTCGGAACACCTGACAGGTCAACCGGATCCTTGGAAGTTATGCGGCAGTCATAGAACACAAAATATTTGGACGGATCCCCTAATATTGTTTCAACATCGTCTGGGGACAGGAGAGCGTAGTCTACGAACGTTTTCTTCAGCTTTCTAGCCTTGTCTTCAGCCCACTTTCGCACTATAGCGCTTTTGCCTATACCGGGTGGACCGACAAGATGTACCGTTATATTCTCCAGCTTCTCCAGCCTCATCTCGTACACCAAATCCAATACTTCAACCACTTTTTCTAATTTCATTCTAACCACCTACATTTCCTCCTCTTGGACTCTCCCACTGAAGCGAGAGAGCTCCCGCCCCACCGCGTGAAGGTGGGAGGCTTCGGGGCGGATAAAAAATAGGGTAAAAAAAGTTAAGAGTCGCCTAGATTCTGAACGCCTTTAGACCGTTCACCTTAAACCAGTGCACGAACTTCTTTGACAACTTCTGAAACAAGCTCCTCTTTTGACCTGCTTAAGACGTCTTTCTCGTCAAGCGCCTTCAGATTAAATTTCGGATTAATTGGATCTAGATCAAACTTGTGTTTCATTATCTTCAGGGAAGCTTCTGGATCAATGTCATCGACCTGCGATGCTATAGTCAACAAAATCAGTTCCATGGAACAGCGGAGAATATTATCATAGTTTAATTTCTTCCTTCTCTCAATAACGTCCGCAACTATATCGCAAAGGTGTATCTCAAGTTTTTCAGCGATCGCCATTATTCTATCAAGCTGTTTCAAATGCACTAAACCGCAGTCTAGAAGACTAAGCAGTATGGCATCCTTCCAGCTGTTGAAAAACTCTTTAGGATACATGTACGGTATCCTCCAACTTTTGTACCTATCATTTTTTCTCCTCCTCTCTTCTATGTAAGCGTCTACACGCACCAGCTGATTCCAACTTCCGAGTCAATATGGTTGTGAATTTTCTCAACAATTTCTTCAGCGTCTTTCTTGCTAATCTCGACACCTAACTCTTCAGCCCTAATCATTATGTCCTTTGCAGTCCACAAGTCTACTGCGGCATGCTCTTCCTGGCAGTATGCTTTAGAAAGCCACTCAATAATCTCTTTAACGGTTGGCATCCTACACCATCCTCCAAAAACAGAAGACCAGGTGCTACTTTCACCTGATGCTTTCTGCCCTCAATTTTCTCCTTCTCTCAAGCTCCAGTTCAAGCAGTGTTTTGAGTTCCATGTCGGAAACGCTTACACTATGTTCTAGTGAATAATTTATTCCCTTGAGCCTGTTCCTAATCTCTTGTGTAGGCATCTGCTTAATTTTCTCCCAATCGTCCCAAGAAAGCCTCGCAAATATTCCGCATGAGGTTTTATCGCATAAGTCGATTACTTTTCTTGCCGCCTGATCGAATTCGTCCAAGCTCATATTATCTCGCCTCCAAAAAGAGAGGGCAGAAAACACTATACTTTATAAGCAATCAATATTGCTTCAACCACGCTTTGATATGTTTTGTCGTAAATGGCTACAACTCCGTCAGCCTGATTTAAGTCACCTATGAAATCCCTGATCCTCTTCTTAATTTCATCCGGTTCGCCTTCGCAGTTGTCCTTTATCTTAGCATATATTGTTTCGATCTCATCTTTTTCTGCAAGCTCCTGAAATTCGTCGCTGAGAAGTTCTCTCAAGTTATCCCATCTTATTGCTTCGTAATCTACTGTGCATACAAGTGTTGGAATAAATTCGAGCCCCATACTATATCATCCTCCAAAAAGAGGATACTATCTTTCGCTTGGACTGATTTCAATCTCCTTTTCAGCCACGTATATGAGGACTGTTTTCTGATTTTTTCTGGCATAGTCTTGTGCGTCAGAAATTATCCCTTTGAGAATTTCGCAATCCTTGTCCTCTTCCAGGTCAGCGAAATTTAGCCATTTATCGTCCTCGGTGACAACTACAGCGAACTTACCTCTCCTTTCTTTCATTCTCGCTTCACCTTACTAGCATCGGACATCAGAAACGCTAGTGCTTCCTCATCGCTTTTGAAAAGCTGCTCTTCGCATTCTGGGCAACAGTATTCCTCCTCTTCCAAGTAATCGGAACTCCATATCCATTCGTACTGAAGCTTGCCTTCGGAAAGGAAAACTCTAAACTTTTGAGTCTGTTTTCCATACAGCACCAGCGTTTCAATAAATTTCCCACATTTTGTACACCTTGGCATACTATATCATCCTCCAAAAAGTTGATAGTGTTTAGTATCGTACTGTAATCTCTTGAATCTCACTTAGGATCTTCTTCTCTTTGGGAGTCAGCTTACATTCTCCCTTCTCGATTGTGAAGTCTGGGCGCCTAGAACGTTCTTGAATAATTTTGTCCCTTGTCACCTTAGTTTTTATTTTGAAAACGTCCAGTTTAACGTAGTCGACTGACCTTACACCGAAGGACAGGTAATCTTGGAGAGGGTTTGCTTTAATATTCTCCAGACCCTTCTCGTCTGTCAGAATTTTGACTCTCGCAACACCCTTCTGCCCAAACCATGAGGTTGCAGTAACAATTCCAGCTAATTCATACTCTATTCTATCTTCTGTCATCCTCTAAACATCCTCCAAAAAGAGATCTTTCACCCGTATTCCACGAACAGTGTCAGGCGTATTTCCTTCAAATCACAGCCTTTAACTGCTTCAGCAAACAGTTTTATCATCTCTTTTGTTGCTTCAGCACACTCTGGTGTACCACACACTGGACACTTGTCCAGACTAAAACTTTCAAGCCTGTCCAAAAGCTTCCTTCTGTCAGCATATATTTCCACAAACTCTCCATCGCTTCCAATGTATCTGCTGACACCAACATAAGGTGACTTCATCCTCTCAACGACTTCGCCGAAGTTAGAGCACTGTTTAGAGAACGGAAACTTGTATTCCCAGTCGAAGTCGCCTCTTATTGTGTAGGCGAGTCTTCCCATAAACGGTTTCCTCCAAAAAGTGGAAGATTGTTTAGTAGTGCTACGTAGAACTCAATCTTTTCCCCGCACTCTTTACATATCAAATAATATTCCCAGTTCTTTGGGTTTTCGTGGAGTGGTTTAGGTTTCCAGTAGTCTGGGAAAAATGGTTGGTTGTACACTATACGTAGCCTTAAGAGGACACTTTACTCTACTAGAGGTTTAAAAAGTTCCGGACACTTTTTACGCCACTCGCAGAAACTGCATGTCTCGTCTACCGAAATCCATTTCAAATCCTCTAATAGATATTCGTATGCCTTCTCGATGGTTGGAGAAATCCAAGATTGTACCTCGCCTTCTGTAGCTTCTCCGTCCTCAATCCACTCGTACATCCGTTCGTGGCTTATCAGGTAACCTTTTCTTCCGTCACTAAGTTCTATAAAGTAGAGCACAGCAACGTTGCCGAAGAGGAAATCTGAATAACCGTCTGGACAAGGCAATGTAATTTTCTTAATTACTTCAACTTTCATTTTTATTACCTCCAACAAAAAACGGCGGTATTTTTGAAAAGATTCTCACTTTCCTTCAAAAGAAAGGCGGTTGTACCAGGACATGGTGTCGCAAACTTTTACGGTTGTTCTCCTCTTCTGTTCGAGAGACAGTTCCACTTCAGCTCTCCCCCAAAATATGAGGAAACCTGTTTCCTCAACACTCTTCTCCACGTAACGGAAGAGCAGGTGTCAGCCTATCTGGTGACAGCTTCCGCCAGCCTACTGGATAACGTTGACAAGAGTATTGTAAGGTC
>Ga0272449_1004560_pt1 | contig 11224 bp, 14 predicted proteins | sample YNPCB0241_FD_198679 | JGI IMG/M metagenome (GOLD analysis project Ga0272449, IMG submission 198679) | Hot spring sediment microbial communities from Yellowstone National Park, WY, United States - YNP-CB-024-1 | ecosystem: Environmental > Aquatic > Thermal springs > Hot (42-90C) > Sediment...
ATTGATATAAGGTTGCTTCATCTTCTTGCCAGTCTACAAGTGGGCTCACGGGTTTAATCGGACTTCACCTCCAACCAGAACTCGCTAAAATTATACATAATGTCTTAAACAAACGCAATTGGTATGAAAGATAGTGCTCCTTTCGTGCGTGTATTGGATTCCAACGTTGCATCGCCTCCGATCCGACCGAGGATACTGAAAGGCGCCTGCTGGCGGCCCTGGCCGGTGTGGGACTGGCAGTTGCATCGCCTCCGATCCGACCGAGGATACTGAAAGCTGAATTCTCCAGGTTTCCCCTTTTTCACTTCGGGAGTGTTGCATCGCCTCCGATCCGACCGAGGATACTGAAAGTTGGTCTTCATTGCACGCTGGGCAGTACATCAGCAGTTGCATCGCCTCCGATCCGACCGAGGATACTGAAAGCTTGCGATACCCCGCCACAAAGGTGGCGTCGGGGTGGTTGCATCGCCTCCGATCCGACCGAGGATACTGAAAGTCGCGGAGATTCTGGACCTCCAGGGACAGCGGGAAGGTTGCATCGCCTCCGATCCGACCGAGGATACTGAAAGGCCATCCCCCGCCAGCGGTGGTGGCCAGAAGGCGCAGTTGCATCGCCTCCGATCCGACCGAGGATACTGAAAGAAACTGTCGTGGACATTATCACGAAAACGCTTTGGGAGAATGTTGCATCGCCTCCGATCCGACCGAGGATACTGAAAGATTAAAGATACTGATGAGTGTCATCAGACTCCTCTCTGGTTGCATCGCCTCCGATCCGACCGAGGATACTGAAAGGGACTGCGAAAGCGGTCACAGGGTCACAGGCGGCACAGTTGCATCGCCTCCGATCCGACCGAGGATACTGAAAGTTGTAGACGATGTTACTACCTATCACCTTGCCTCGCGTTGCATCGCCTCCGATCCGACCGAGGATACTGAAAGGCGGATAATCCGGGGTCGCCGTTGGCCCTGCAGAAGTGGTTGCATCGCCTCCGATCCGACCGAGGATACTGAAAGCCACAAGTGCTATAAAGACAACCGCCACCCACATCAGTTGCATCGCCTCCGATCCGACCGAGGATACTGAAAGGCATGCGGATGTGGAGGTTCTGGTTTGGGATTGTTTTGTTGCATCGCCTCCGATCCGACCGAGGATACTGAAAGACCAAGCCTGGCTTGCGGTTGTGCTGTTGCTCATTTTGTTGCATCGCCTCCGATCCGACCGAGGATACTGAAAGTTGAGGGCGCGGACCGGACGCTGCTGGTCACCACGCGTTGCATCGCCTCCGATCCGACCGAGGATACTGAAAGAATAATGGCGATACCCGCCTTCGTCGCAGCGCCAGTCGTTGCATCGCCTCCGATCCGACCGAGGATACTGAAAGAGAAGTGTCCTGGCCTGCGGCAACCGGTGGAAAGCCAGTTGCATCGCCTCCGATCCGACCGAGGATACTGAAAGGGTCCAAGAGCAAAACGCTATCGGCGACACAGTGTTCGTTGCATCGCCTCCGATCCGACCGAGGATACTGAAAGGCGCGGGGCGCAGGCGCTTCCTGCGCCAGGTGATTCGTTGCATCGCCTCCGATCCGACCGAGGATACTGAAAGTGCTGGTCTGGGGGGTGCGGAAATGGCGCGCGGCGTGTTGCATCGCCTCCGATCCGACCGAGGATACTGAAAGCCCAGGTCGGCGGCGCGGGCGGCCAGGTCCCGGAAGAGTTGCATCGCCTCCGATCCGACCGAGGATACTGAAAGGAAGGCAGTCATTCTGCCCCAGGGGTGGGAGGCGCATGTTGCATCGCCTCCGATCCGACCGAGGATACTGAAAGTCTACTTTATCCCCCCAGTACGGCGGGAATAAAGAAGGTTGCATCGCCTCCGATCCGACCGAGGATACTGAAAGTGCGCGTGAACGTGGTGGCGGTCTGGGAAGAGAACGGTTGCATCGCCTCCGATCCGACCGAGGATACTGAAAGGGGACGACCCCCAGCCCGTCCGCCTGATGCCCCTTCTGGTTGCATCGCCTCCGATCCGACCGAGGATACTGAAAGTTGTCCGGGGCCTGTGCGCAGGCCCCGGACACCGGAAGTTGCATCGCCTCCGATCCGACCGAGGATACTGAAAGAGGAGACGAACCTCCGTGTCGGCAACCGTCAACATCGTTGCATCGCCTCCGATCCGACCGAGGATACTGAAAGCGTTCTACCACTGGCACCACATATGTCTGAAACGCATCGTTGCATCGCCTCCGATCCGACCGAGGATACTGAAAGAATTTGGGCCGAATTCCATTGGAACGGCCTGGAGGGCGTTGCATCGCCTCCGATCCGACCGAGGATACTGAAAGAGGCGTTCCAGGTCTCCCTGCCGGAGGAAGGAGATCGTTGCATCGCCTCCGATCCGACCGAGGATACTGAAAGAATCCAGAATCTCCGAACGTGGTGGTAATCGCAGTGGTTGCATCGCCTCCGATCCGACCGAGGATACTGAAAGAGCAACCGAAGCGTGTTCTCAAACTCCCCATCCCCGAGTTGCATCGCCTCCGATCCGACCGAGGATACTGAAAGCCCGTGGAAACCATCACACATCGCGTAACGCCGTTTTCGTTGCATCGCCTCCGATCCGACCGAGGATACTGAAAGAAGCGGTGGGACGTGGTGGCATGTTGGCTGGTGAGAGTTGCATCGCCTCCGATCCGACCGAGGATACTGAAAGTGCTGGCCCTCTGGGGGCGCCCCTGGCCCTGGTGGGGTTGCATCGCCTCCGATCCGACCGAGGATACTGAAAGGTCGGTCTGGGCGGCGGAGCGGTACCGCCGCACGGCGGTTGCATCGCCTCCGATCCGACCGAGGATACTGAAAGTCGCTCACCCTGAGTTTGACCCTTCCCTGATAGACACGTTGCATCGCCTCCGATCCGACCGAGGATACTGAAAGGCATTCATCCGCGCACGAGCATCCTCATAGGTAATGTTGTTGCATCGCCTCCGATCCGACCGAGGATACTGAAAGGCGCATTCACAATCCGTGTCGCAACAGACGACAATGAGTTGCATCGCCTCCGATCCGACCGAGGATACTGAAAGAACTGAAAAGATGAAGGCGAGCGTATGCTGTCACGTGGTTGCATCGCCTCCGATCCGACCGAGGATACTGAAAGTGGAGATGCGGGCGCCGTCCCCGGCGGTGGCCACGCGTTGCATCGCCTCCGATCCGACCGAGGATACTGAAAGGAGAATACGCAATGACGGCCATCTTCCCCCGCCACAGGGTTGCATCGCCTCCGATCCGACCGAGGATACTGAAAGAGCGGGACACAAGACCCAACACTCAGGCGTAGGAGTAAGTTGCATCGCCTCCGATCCGACCGAGGATACTGAAAGAGGTACTGCCGTGCTTCATCCGCATCCAGCACCCCCCGTTGCATCGCCTCCGATCCGACCGAGGATACTGAAAGTCTGGCAGCGATTGACAACAATCCGCCAGTGCGGGCGCGTTGCATCGCCTCCGATCCGACCGAGGATACTGAAAGTAGACGCCGGGAGTTTTGCCGCCAGCGTGTTGAACGGGTTGCATCGCCTCCGATCCGACCGAGGATACTGAAAGACCGGCTGCCGCTGCGAAGGTCCAGGCACTTGCTATGTTGCATCGCCTCCGATCCGACCGAGGATACTGAAAGTGCGGCAGTTCCTGCGCCGTGCAGGGGTGGCCGTGCGTTGCATCGCCTCCGATCCGACCGAGGATACTGAAAGGGTGGCGGCGGAGAGGAGGTCCCGATACGGATACTCTGTTGCATCGCCTCCGATCCGACCGAGGATACTGAAAGCCGGTGTGGGTGGTTAAATGCCAGATAGCCGAACACGTTGCATCGCCTCCGATCCGACCGAGGATACTGAAAGGGTCTATCGCCGTGTCACGGATTGCTTGTTCTTCCATTGTTGCATCGCCTCCGATCCGACCGAGGATACTGAAAGTTTCCATCCAGCAGAACGACCTGGATTCCGTAGTACAGGTTGCATCGCCTCCGATCCGACCGAGGATACTGAAAGGGTACCACGAACAGCGCTTGGCACAAAAATACCCCGGTTGCATCGCCTCCGATCCGACCGAGGATACTGAAAGCGCAGAGGCTCCCCGACGGCCCGGTGCGGGAGCGGGGTTGCATCGCCTCCGATCCGACCGAGGATACTGAAAGGGTACCACGAACAGCGCTTGGCACAAAAATACCCCGGTTGCATCGCCTCCGATCCGACCGAGGATACTGAAAGCGCAGAGGCTCCCCGACGGCCCGGTGCGGGAGCGGGGTTGCATCGCCTCCGATCCGACCGAGGATACTGAAAGCCAAAACTTGCTCAAACACCCCCAAAACTTGCTCAAAGTTGCATCGCCTCCGATCCGACCGAGGATACTGAAAGGCAACAACGGATTCTTCTCCCAGACGAAGAACCCGCGTTGCATCGCCTCCGATCCGACCGAGGATACTGAAAGCCGTCAGCGCCCCAAGAAGATGATTTGGCAACGTTGGTTGCATCGCCTCCGATCCGACCGAGGATACTGAAAGGCTCGCGGTAGCGGTGGTGGCCGTGCTTCGCCAAGCGGTTGTATCGCCTCCGATCCGACCGAGGATACTGAAAGCCGGAGCCGCCCGGACCCGCTCATCCAGGAACGGTTCGTTGCATCGCCTCCGATCCGACCGAGGATACTGAAAGGCTTTTGGACCTGCGGGAGCGGCAGGTGTACGTTTCCGTTGCATCGCCTCCGATCCGACCGAGGATACTGAAAGTCTTTACCGCTCCCTTCCGGCGGCTCGCTCCGCTCCGGTTGCATCGCCTCCGATCCGACCGAGGATACTGAAAGCTACCTTGCCCTGCGCCGCCGCGGCCTCTGCCATCAGGGTTGCATCGCCTCCGATCCGACCGAGGATACTGAAAGCCGCTACGTCTACACGCATACCGGCTGGCAGGAGATGTTGCATCGCCTCCGATCCGACCGAGGATACTGAAAGATTATCGGCGGCATCGTGCTCGGCGTCTTCGTCTTCGTTGCATCGCCTCCGATCCGACCGAGGATACTGAAAGGCAACAACGGATTCTTCTCCCAGACGAAGAACCCGCGTTGCATCGCCTCCGATCCGACCGAGGATACTGAAAGTTGCGGTGCAGGACCTCGTGGGCAATCTCGTGGGCAAGTTGCATCGCCTCCGATCCGACCGAGGATACTGAAAGGCTCGCGGATGTAGGACCACAGGTTCTGCGGGGTAGCGTTGCATCGCCTCCGATCCGACCGAGGATACTGAAAGGCTGGCGGCGATTGACCACGATCCGCCGCTCCAGGAGTTGCATCGCCTCCGATCCGACCGAGGATACTGAAAGGCTGGCCGCAATGGACGCTGGCGCGCCGTCCGGCGGAGTTGCATCGCCTCCGATCCGACCGAGGATACTGAAAGTTTAGCATTACCGAAGCCCACGTCCAACGCTACGAGAAGTTGCATCGCCTCCGATCCGACCGAGGATACTGAAAGGCGGGCAACCAAGACGCTGGACCCCGGGCTGATCGGAGTTGCATCGCCTCCGATCCGACCGAGGATACTGAAAGCGCCAGCATCTTTCGGTCCAGCCGGTCGGCGAAGAAGTTGCATCGCCTCCGATCCGACCGAGGATACTGAAAGGTACCGGGCACGGGAGAAGGCCGATGCCTGACCTTCGTTGCATCGCCTCCGATCCGACCGAGGATACTGAAAGGAGGTGGCCGAGCGGGCGATGCTGGCGCTCTGGGGAGTTGCATCGCCTCCGATCCGACCGAGGATACTGAAAGACGACTGGCGCAACCGCTTCCACGAGGCTGGCCAGCGTTGCATCGCCTCCGATCCGACCGAGGATACTGAAAGGTAGGTTAATTGGCGAACAAAAAAGCCCCCAAATTGGGTTGCATCGCCTCCGATCCGACCGAGGATACTGAAAGATTCTTTTTGCTCTGTTGTAAGAGACGAAGGAGTATAGTTGCATCGCCTCCGATCCGACCGAGGATACTGAAAGCCGATCCACACGCTACGTAAAGACGCTACGTAAAGAAGTTGCATCGCCTCCGATCCGACCGAGGATACTGAAAGGCTGGACGGCGCGGCGGGCGACGGTGGCGGTGCTGGAAGTTGCATCGCCTCCGATCCGACCGAGGATACTGAAAGGGGATGACTGGCCTGCATCCTGCATCTTGCATCCTGCATCCTGTATCGCTTCCGATCCGACCAGGGATACGAAGGATGAAAAGTTACCGCAAAGAACTCTGGTTCAATGTCCCCCAGCGGCGGGCCTTCATCAACATTACCCCCCAGGTAGAAGAGTGCGTGCGGGAGAGCGGCATCCAGGAGGGGCTGTGTCTGGTCAACGCGATGCACATCACCGCCTCCGTCTTCATCAACGACGATGAGCCGGGGCTCCACCGGGACTTTGACGAATGGCTGGAGGGACTGGCGCCCCACGAACCGGTCTCCCGTTACCGCCACAACCGCACCGGCGAGGACAACGCGGATGCCCATCTCAAGCGCCAGATTATGGGCCGGGAGGTGGTGGTCGCCGTAACTGGCGGGCGGCTGGACTTCGGTCCCTGGGAGCAGATTTTCTACGGGGAGTTTGACGGTCGCCGCCCCAAGCGGGTGCTGGTCAAAATCATCGGCGAGTGAGAACGGGGTGACCGTCACCTCAGGAGGCCCCCTATGCCCCCGAACTTCTGGATAGACCTGGCGGGCTGGGTCGGCGTCGCCGCCCTGCTGGCGGCCTACGCGCTGGTCTCCACGCGCCGCCTGGAGGGCGATTCGCCCCTCTACCAGGCCCTGAACGCGCTGGGGAGTCTGCTGCTCATTGTGAACTCCGGGTACTATCGGGCCTTCCCCTCGGTGGGCATCAACGTCGCCTGGATTGGCATCGCCCTCTACGCCCTGGCGCGGTACTGCACGCGAAGACGCAACGGAATTGTGCACTGACTGAAGTCGTCCTTCCTGGGCCGCAGGCCTCTGGTCGGCCTTCGCCGCCCTCACCCCACCCCCGGCGGCTGCGCCGCCACCCCCTCCCCTCTCCCGCCCCAGCGGGAGAGGGGAGGGGGTTGGGGGAGGGGTGAGGCCGACAACCGGCACGAAGTGCCCAGGGAGGACGATTTCAACCGGCGTGAACGTCAGGAGTCCGTATGCCGGAGATTTCTGTTCTGCCCGAACGATGCACCCGCTGCGGCGCGTGCGTGGCCCTCTGCACCGGTCGCGTCTTCCGCCAGGAACCGGACCGGGTCGTCGTCGCCGACGCGGCGGCCTGCTGGCTCTGCGGCCACTGCGTCGCCGTCTGCCCCGCCGACGCCGTTCTCCACAGCGAGTACCCGCTGGCGGACTGCCCGCCCCTGGACCCGACCCGCCTGCCGTCGGCGAAGGCGCTGGAATGGGCCCTGCGCGCCCGCCGCTCCGCGCGCGCCTTCCGGGACCAGCCTGTGCCCCGGGATGTGGTCCGGGAACTGGTGGATGCCGGCCGGTGGGCTCCCAGCGCCAGCAACGCCCAGCCGGTGGACTGGCTCGCCATAGACGACCCGGCCCGCATCGCCGCGCTCAGCGCGCAGACCGTTGCCGTCCTGGCCCAGGCGGCGCGCCTGCTGCGCAATCCCCTGGTCCGCTTCCTGCTGCGCCTGACTGCGGGCGCGGAGCCGGTGCGGAGGGGAATGGAAAGCCTCCCGAACTTTGAGCGGCTGGTCCAGCGCCACGCACAGGGAGAGGACCCCATTTTCTTCCGCGCACCCGTCGTCCTCATCGCCCACGTCCCCCGGGACGATTACTTCGGGCGGGAGGACGCCACGTACGCGGCCTACAACGTGATGCTGGCGGCGGCGCTGCGCGGGCTGGGGACCTGTCACATCGGGTACTTCACCGTGGCGCTGGCCCGCAGCGCGCGCCTCCGGGCCGCGCTGGGCCTGCCGCCTGGCCGTCGGGCCGTCATCGCGATGGCGCTGGGCTACCCCCGCTATCGGTTCCGCCGCGTCCTCCCGCGCCGCCAGCCCGAACTGGCCTGGAATGAGGTGGGACGCGGGTACTCGCGATGAGTACCGGCATCACCTTCAACATTCAGCGCTTCAGCACGGAGGACGGGCCAGGCATCCGGACCACCGTCTTCCTGAAGGGCTGTCCCCTGCGCTGTGCCTGGTGCCACAACCCCGAGGGGCTTTCCCCCCGCCCTGAACTGGTCTGGTACGACGTCCGCTGCATCGGCGCGCGGGATTGCCTCCGGGCCTGCCCCGTCGGCGCGCTGGAACTGACCCACCAGGGGATGCGGATTGACCGGGCGCGCTGCACGGTCTGTGGGGACTGCGCCCGGGCCTGTCCGGCGGGCGCTCTGGAGGTCATCGGGCGGGAGTGGACGCCGGGGGCGCTCTTCGCCGAGATTGAGAAGGACCGGGTGTTCTACGAGACCTCCAGCGGCGGCGTCACCTTCTCCGGCGGCGAGCCGATGCACCAGGCGGACTTCGTCCGGGAGGTGGCCCGCCTCTGCTATGAGGCCGGCATCCATGTCGCCCTGGACACCTGCGGCGCTGTGCCCTGGGAGCAGTACGAGGCGGTCCTCCCCTGGGTGGACCTGGTCCTCTACGACCTGAAAATCTGGGACCCCGACCGGCATCGGGCGGCGACGGGTGTGGAGAACGCGCGGATTCTGGAGAACGCGCGCCGCATCGCCGCCGCGGGCCGCCCGATGTGGATTCGGACTCCTGTCATCCCGGGGTACACCGCCGACGAGGACAACATCGCCGCCCTGGCGGCCTTCATCGCCCGGGAACTCCCCACCGTTCAGCGCTGGGACCTGCTGGCCTACACCAACCTGGGCCAGCCCAAGTACCACCGGCTGGACCGGCCCTACGCGCTGGAGGGGGTGCCCCTGCTGACGCGGGAGGAAATGGAGGCCGTCCACACGCTGGCCCTGCGGTGGGTGCCCGTCGCCCGCTGGTCCGGCGCCACGCGCTGAGAGAGCACACAGATGAACATGGACGGACACGATGGAAATCCTCAAAGAAGGCCACGGTGAACTGATTGGCTGGCACGACCCGGATGAACACCGCCAGTGGGTGCGGGAGAACAAATCCCGCGAACTGAAGGACAAACGGATGACCGTCTCCGAGGCGGTGGAGAAATTCGTCCACGACGGCGACTTCATCGCCTGCGGCGGATTCGGCCACGTCCGCATCCCGATGGCCCTGATCTACGAAATCATCCGCCAGGGCAAACGGAATCTGACGATGGCCGGTAAGACCGCCGTCCACGACATAGACATCCTCATCGGCGCCGGATGCATGAGCCGGGTGGAGGTCGCCTATGCCTTCGGGCATGAACTGCGCGGCCTCTCCCCTGCCGGGCGTCGGGCGGTGGAGACCGGCAAATGCAAGGTGGTGGCCGAAATCAGCAACGCGGGCTACCAGTGGCGCTTCCTGGCCGCCGCGATGGGCCTCCCCTTCATCCCCGCCCGTATCCTGATGGGCACCGACACCTTTGAGAAGAGTTCCGCCAAAATCGTCCGCGACCCCTGGAGCGGCAAGCCCGTCTGCCTGCTACCGGCGGCTTATCCGGACGTCGCTATGTTCCATGTCCCCCGCTGCGACAAATACGGCAACGCCCAGATTGACGGCATCCTGGTGGAGGATTTTGAACTCTCCCGTGCCGCGCGGCGGGTCATTGTCACCACCGAAGAGATTGTGGACGAGGAGGTCATCCGCCGCACGCCGGACCGGACGGTCATCCCCTTCTACCTGGTGGACGCGGTGTGCGAGGTGCCCTGGGGCGCGCACCCCACCCAGATGCCCTACCTGTACTACTTTGACGAGGAGCACATCCGGGAATGGCTCACTCTTTCCCGGACGGAGGAGGGGACGAAGGCCTACTTTGACCGGTACGTCTTCGGTGTGAGGGATTTTGAGGAGTACCTGGAGAGGGTGGGGGGCATCCGCAAACTGAACTACCTGAAACGGGTGGAGCAACTGCGGGAGTCTATGTGGGTGCCGGAGGAGGGAAGGAATGGCTGAGGCCCGCTACACCCCGACCGAACTGCTGGCCTGCGTTGCCGCGCGCCTCCTGGAGGATGGCAAATCCGTTTTCGTGGGGACGGGCCTCCCCATGATTGCGGCCATGCTGGCCCAGCGCACCCACGCCCCCAACCTGCTCATCATCTTTGAGGCCGGGGGCATCGGCCCCCAGGTGCCGGTCCTCCCCATCTCCGTGGGCGATTCCCGGACCTTCTACCGGGCCGTGAGCGCCTCTTCTATGCACGACGTGATGAGCGCCCTGCAGAGCGGGTACGTGGACTACGGCTTCCTGGGCGCGGCGGCCATTGACCCCTACGGCAACATCAACACCACCGTCTTCGGGGACTGGGAGCGCCCGGAGGTCCGCCTGCCCGGCAGCGGCGGGGCCAACGACATCGGCTCCCTTTGCTGGCGGACCATCATCATGATGCGCCAGGACCGGCGACGTTTCCTGAAACGATTGCCCTTCATCACCACCCCCGGCTACCTGACCGGCCCGGGGGCGCGGGAGGCCGCCGGTCTGCCGGAAGGCACCGGTCCCTATCGGGTGATCACGCAGTTGGGGGTGTACGGTTTTGACGAGGCGACCCGGCGCCTGATGCTCATCAGCCGCCATCCGGGGGTGACGATTGAGGACATTCAGGCCAACAGCGAGTTTGAAATCATCATCCCCGCTGATGTGCCGGAGAGCGCGCCGCCCACGCCGGAGGAGCGGCGCATCCTGCGGGAGATTGATCCTGCCGGAATGGTGATGGGGGGATAGGGGGTTTTGCGGCGGCGGCGAAGGCCGCCGCCGCAAAACCCCGCCGCGAATTCTACCCCATGCGCGGGCGGAACTTGTAGCCGTAGGCGATGACGCCCTCGTCGCCGTCCGTCTGCATCTGCCGGGTGACCATCTCCACCGGCATCCCGATGTGCACCTCCTCCGGCGCCACATCAGTCAACTGGGCCGTGACCAGCGGTCCCTCCTCCAGCCGGACCAGCGCGACGGTGTAGGGCGCGTACTTCTCAAACCCCGCCGGCGGGTGGTAGACCGTGCTGTAGGAGTAGACCTCCCCCCGTCCGCTGAAGACGTAGGGGGTCTGAGCCGGCCCCTCGCACTCCGGACAGACGTCCCGGGGCGGGAAAATCGCCGCCCCGCACTTCTCACAGATTTCCCCGACCAGCCGGTACCGCTGATTTCGCAGCC
>Ga0272449_1004562_pt1 | contig 11223 bp, 11 predicted proteins | sample YNPCB0241_FD_198679 | JGI IMG/M metagenome (GOLD analysis project Ga0272449, IMG submission 198679) | Hot spring sediment microbial communities from Yellowstone National Park, WY, United States - YNP-CB-024-1 | ecosystem: Environmental > Aquatic > Thermal springs > Hot (42-90C) > Sediment...
ACGAGGCGTTGCACCCGAACCACACGCTGGTAGACCCCGAGGCGATGCGTCGCGCCCGCCAACAGCGCAAAAAGATGGTCGTGTGGACCGTGAACGACGCAGAGCGCAAGCGCGAACTCGCCCAACTTGGCGTGGACGCGATTATCACGGATGACCCCGTGCGCTAACGCCAACCGACTGGGCATACTCCACCAAAACGCAGAGTATCGGGAAATTCCACCGCAAAAGCGGCAGGAATCTGTCCCAAGCCGTTGAACACGCGCTCAGGGTGAGACCATGCGAAGTGCATGCAGTGTAAGGTATGTGCTTCCGACGCAGCGGGGGCAACCTAACTGCTTGCGGAGGTGAACATCATGACGAAACATATTCGGACAGTGCGAACAACGAAGCTCAAAGTCGCTTGGATGCTTGCACTCGCCACAAGCACAATCGTGGCTGGTGTTGCACAATCGCGAACGCTTTCCGAGCAGCCTAACCTTAACACCCTCGATGCCCAGGTACGAGCAGATATTCACCGCATCCGTCAGATTGGCTGGCGTCAAGACCGCTCCGCTATCTCAGAACTTGTCCAAATCCTTGAGGCGGGCTTCAAAGACCAGAGCGATCATCCAATCAGCCGTTACCGTCCGAGACCTGCGCTTCCATGGAGCGCGAGCTATCTCACCCACTTGCAAACGGCAACGATTGTCGCGCTGGGACGCATAGGAGACCCGCGCGCACTCCCCACTTTAGAAAAGATAGCAGCACTTGGTCCGATTGACGCAAAGGATTTAGACGAATCACGCCTTATTGCCGCAGCGAAACGCTCCCCCACCTACTGGTTCCTTGCTCCATTAGCGAGGGTCACCGTTGCACGCATCAAGGCAGAGCAGGCGGTTTCACGGGCGGACACACTCGAGAAGTGGCAAGCACAAGTGCAGCACTTTGTGAGCGCGCTGGGAGTGTCCCTGCCTGAGTTGTCACAGCAGGTCGCGGAAGAGAAGACACACAGGTACCCACACGACTCACCGCCCACGCTGACGCGGACTGCGGTGCGTGCGCTTGCCGAGATGGCGGCAGAGGCTTATCGTGAAGGCTGCCGCGAGAGCTTTGACTGGCTCAGCCGCGCGGGAATCGCTTGGGACGCAGACATCGGCGCACGGCTGACCGTGGAACTTGCAAAGCGAACGCCAGAACAGCGGCTCAGCTGGCTGATGGAACAGATGCGCTCCAAGACTGTGCTGACTGCAGCCGAGAGTTATCTGTCGCAGGCGATAGCGGACTTGGGTGAGCTTGCAGTGCCCGCGTTAGAGAAGTGGCTACAGGAACTATGGGCAGCACGCGCGACTGAAGTGCGCAACTCCGACGAGACTTACACGCGCACGGACAACATGGTAGAGGAAGCTTGCTGGATCCTATCAGCCACGGGCAGTGACGCCGCGCTTGCAGTGCTGAGGGCGCAGTATGAGCAGTGTCGAAGCGCGGACGAAGAAGGGTTGGAAGCCCTTCTAAAGCGCGTTTTGCGTGAGACGCCGTGGGTGTTTGTGTCCGACTGGTGAAGCTGGACGCCTCGGACCCTTGATTGGGCGGCAGAAGGGACAGAGCTCAGAGTGGAACCCGCGATACCTACCGATGATACGAAGCTAGGATACTCGGTAGCGTGCGGGAGCGAGGTAGTGGGGCAGAGTTTGGACAGTCAAATGATAGCTTGGAGGGACGAACGATGCAAAACAAAGAGCGATCCAAACGCAACATGGCAGTATTGTTGGCGCTTTGCGGGCTGCTGGAGGGAGTTCTGGCGCAACCAACGCCAGAACTTAAAGCGCCGTCCGCCCTGGTAGAGCCTTCCGTCCTTCAGAAGGATGTGCGCGAATATGACCGCCTGCTTGTCGCCATTCGGCAGGCAGGATTGAAAAAGCAGCGCGACCAGATTCCGACTGTGCTAAGCGCCCTGCGTCCTGAGGTGCTTCAGGCAGCCCAGAGCGTTCCTACGGTTCGCCGCGCTCCCTTCTATCTGCAAGCGGCGACCCTGCTCGCGCTGGCGCGGATTGGCGACCCTACCGCGCTGCCGAACCTGCAAGCGGTGGAGACGCGCCTTGATCCCTACTTCAAGGAGCACCTGCTCCCCGTCGTGAACGCGCGGATTCACGCAGAGAGCCGAGTTCCCAGCCCCCGCACGAGCGCCGAATGGCAAGAGAAGTCCACTCACTTTTTGGAGCGAGCGAGGGTTTCCCTTGCTGAGGTGCCCAAAATCCTCGAACAATACCACGACTTATCCCAACAGTGGCCGCCCGAGAACATCCTCTACGCGCCACGCGCTGTGTGGGCGCTGCGACAGTTAGCGGAAATGGCAACTAACGCTTATGCAAACGGCGTGAAAGACGCTTTCGATGTTTTTGCCCCGATTGCTATGCATCTGGAGAAGGACTATGCGCTCTGGGTGCGCATCCAACTGGGTCAGCGCTCCTCTCAGGAACGCATTCACTGGCTGGTGAACCAGCTGGCGGAGCGAGGCGTTGAGACCTTTGAGGACAGATACCTTATGCAAGCGCTGGCGGACTGTGGCGCGCCCGCCATTCCAGTCATTCGGGCGAACCTGGAGGAGCGAATGGCGTCACCAGCGGCGAAGCGCGTGGGAGCCAGCCTCCTTTTGAAAGTGTTGGCTGTCGTAGAGGAACCGTCCGCTACCTCGCTTTTAGAGCGGTTCACAGCCGTTTCCGACGAATACATCGCCCAAGAGGCGCGCATCTGCCTTCAGAGGCGACTGTCTGGTGAACGACCGACTTTTGTCGCTTGGTGGTAGGCGTGCAAATCGGTAGATGGGTATAACTGCCACAGGAGGACAGAATAAGATGCGCCGACGAAGGCTTGTGAGCATCGTTGCCGCCGCAGGACTTGCGGCGGCAGGCGCGCTGGGACTGCACCTTTGGCGCGCGAACGCACCCGCCCAACACGGCGTACTAACGCGGGAAAGCCCACGCGAAACGCGAGAAACCTTCTACCTGAAGACTGACGAAGGCTTCGACAACACCCATCCCGTCAAGTTTCCTATCCCCTTCGAACTGGATAGATTGGAGTGGCACACGGACGGCAACCAGACTGCCATCGCGATTCGCTTTACCAATCCCGTGTCGCCCCAGACGCTCCAGAAAGCAGGGTTCTGCGTGGAGATCGTTGCCAGACGCGGCGACGACGCCCTTCTCCTCTGGTGGGGGCACAACATCAGCCCCAAACTTGCGCCTGAGTTGACGGACGCCCAAGCGATTACAGTGATTCACCCCACGTACCCCACAAAAGAAGAGGTCGTGACTTACGGCGAGGCATCCTTTGCGGGCGACACGGTGCATTTGCGCCTGCCGATTGTGATAGACAGAGTGGATGTCGCCTATTTGCGCTACGCGCCGTCTAAGCAGGCGTCTGCAGAGGGGTGCGGGATGCAGATTGCGTCTATCCTAAGTGGCACGCCGCCCCCGTGGGGCAGGCGCGTGCTAAGCGTTCAGGGTGGCTATCGATGGCGTGAGGAGTAAGAGCAGTCTCTCCGACTGTCGCTGCGCGCATCGGCTTTAGCCACCAACGCGCATTTGCACAAAAAAGCAGCAGGGAACGAGACGACCTTCGTCGAAAGGAAAGCCATCGGGGGACGATTCAGAAGTGCATATCACACTGTTGCAGGTGCAGGGGCTGCACAAGACCTATCGTATTGGCAAGTCGTGTGCGCCCGCGCTGCAGGGCGTCTCGTTCACGGTACATACAGGCGAGATTGTCGCGCTGCTCGGCTCTAACGGCGCGGGCAAGACCACCTGCGTAAAGTGCATTCTGGGGCTGGTGCTGCCTGACAGCGGGCAAATCACGGTGTGCGGGTATGACCCTATCCGCCAGCCGCGCCTCGCACTGCCGCACATCGGCGCGGTTCTGGAGGGCAGCCGCAACATCTACTGGCAACTCAGCGCGTGGGAGAACCTGCTCTTTTTCGCGGGGGTTGCAGGCGTCCCGCCCGCGCAGGCGCGGCGGCGCGCAGGCGAACTGCTGGAACGGCTGGGGCTGGCACATCGGGCGCACGAGCTGGTCGGCGGCTTCTCGCGCGGGATGCAACAGAAAGTCGCGCTGGCGGTTGCGCTCATCCGCGAGCCGCGCCTGCTGCTCTTGGACGAGCCGACGCTGGGACTGGATGTGGAAGCCGCGCGCGACCTGCGACACGCCCTGCGCGCCCTGGCAGACTCAGGACGCGGAATCCTGCTCTGCACGCACCAGATGGAACTGGTGGAACAACTCGCCGACCGCGTGCTGATTCTGCACAAGGGCACGCTCGCGCGCGAGGGCAGCCCTGATGAGTTGCGTGCCGCGTTCGGGCAACGCGCCTTCGTAATCACCACCGCACAGCCGCTCTCCGAGACGCTCCAGCACGCCATCCGCGCCCAGCTGCCTGAAGCGACCCTTGACGGGCGCGCCATCACCCTCCGCGCGCACGACGCACGGAGCCTCTACACCCTGATGCGCCTGCTGGAAGCGGAGCAGGTCCCCATCGAGTCGGTACAGACCGTCGTCCCGCGTCTGGAGGAGGTTTTTCTGGAGGTAGCGCGTCAGCCATGAGGTACTTGTTTTGGGCGTGCCTACGCGCGGAATGGGTGCAGATGCGCCACTACTGGCTCAACACCCTTTCGGCGTTGGTGTTTGCGCTGATGCTGTTTCTGATGCTCTACTTTGGGGTGCGGGCGTTCGGCGCGCCGCAGGCGGATTATGCCGCGCTGGTAATCGGCTACTATGCGTTTATGCTGACGAATGTGGGGTTTCAGCGCGTTGCGGCGTTTTTGCTCACCGAGTCGCAGACGGGCACGCTGGAGCAGCTCGCGCTTTCGCCGTTCGGGCTGGTGATGGCGACGCTGGCGCATATGGTGAGCTACCTGCTGAGCGTCGCGCTGTTTGGGGCGGTAGGGCTGCTGGCGACGATGGCAATCACAGGCGTGTGGCTGCCGTTCGACCTGCCTGCGTTTGGGGTGATGACGCTGCTGCTGGTGGGGCAGGCATATGCGTTCGGGCTGGCGATGGGCGGGTTGGCGTTGCGCTTCAAGCGGATTGGCGACCTGATGCAGGTTGTTTCGATGGCGCTGGTAGTGTTTCTACTTGCGCCTGCGGAGGGCGTCGGGAATCTTGCGCCGTTGGGACCCGCGTGGCGGCTGCTGCAGCAGTGGGTGCAGGCAGGTGCGCTGCCCGACGCGACCGCGCTGGGCATCGAGGTTGCACGCACGGCGACGCTGCTGCTTGTTGGCGCGCTGGTCTATCGGCGTTGCGAGTGCTGGGCGCGCCAACTGGGACTGTTGGGACGGTACGCATAAACGAATAGGGGGACGGAACCTATGCGAGGAGTCGGACTATATGTGGGAACTCTATCGATGGGGTTCGCGTGGGCGCAACTCGTGAACCCTGCGACCATCCCTGCGCAACGGCTTGTGCAACCGCCTGTGATAGACGGCGTCGTACACGAGGCGGAATGGGCAGAAGCCCTGCGTATCGACTCGTTTTATGACCCTGTGCAGGGTCGGGCAGCTGAGTTCACGACGCGCGCGTTTCTGGGCTACACGGCAGACGCCATCTATGTTGCCTTCATATGCGACGACCCTGACCCGAGCGCAATCCGTGCGCAGCAACGGCGACGCGACGGCGACATGGAAAACGATGACCGCGTGATTTTCGCGGTAGACCCGCAAGGGCAGCAACTGACGCCGTATCAGTTCGTTGTGAACCCGCTGGGCACGCAGCGGTTGGAAGTGCCCGCAGGCGCGCCGCTGAATGTGCGCTGGCGCGGCGACTGGCAAGCGGCTGCACAACGCACCCCGCAGGGCTGGAGCGTGGAGATGCGCATCCCGTTCCGCCTGCTGCGCTACCGTGCGGGGCAGCCATACTTCGGCGTGGCGTTGGCGCGCCACATCCCGCGCTCACAAGCCGTGTATGTGTTTCCCCAAGCGGGCAACTTCTATGACCTGCGGCTGCAGGTCCGCTGGGGCGCATTAGAACTTCCACGCCAACGCCCGCCGATTGTCGCCTTGCCCTACCTGCTCAGCGAATCGGACGCGCAAACGAGCCGCTCTCGGATGGGGATCGACCTCAAGTGGCGCTCGGAACAGGGGCAGGTCGCCTTGCTGACCGTGAATCCTGACTTCTCCACGATTGCTGCCGATGTTGCGTCTGTGGACTTTTCGTACACCGAGCGGTTCCTCAGGGAGACGCGCCCCTTTTTCACGGAGGGCGAGAACCTGTTTCCGCCGACGCGCCTCTTCTATTCCGTGCGCGTGCCGCAACTGCGGGCAGGGCTTAAGATGTTCGGTCAGTCAGGCGCGCTGGAGTACGGGCTGTTGGGCGGCGAATATGAGCAGGGCGCACAACGCAGCCGCTTCACGGCGGGTCAGACACGCTATCGCCTCAACCCTTCCTCGTTTTTGGGGGTCGCCTTCACGACGCTGGATGGGGTAAGCCGCGAGCAATTGGTTGCCGTAGAGGGCGCGATTGGGCAACTTACGGGCGCGGGCGAGTGGCAACTGTACGGTCTGCGTGCCATGCTTTCGGGCGCGCGTGAGGGAGACTATACGCTTGTGCGCCTGGCGCGCAAGGCACCCCCACGCCAACTGGGGCTGCAGATGACCTACACTGACCTTTCGCCCAACTTCGCGCCACGACTGGCGTTCGTGCCAGAGCGCGGCTGGCGCGGCTACGATATCGACCTTAGCTATGTAGAGCAGCCCCAGCAGTTCGTGCTGGCGCGTGGCGTGCGCCTCAGCGGCAAGCGACGGACGCTCTACGACGGGCGGATTCTCGATGAAGGCGTCAGCGTCGGCGCGCAAGTCTACCTCCGCACTCAAGTCGCCTACGGGGTGCAGTTCGACTTCCTGCGTCGCCCGCCGAACACCGACCGCTACGGCGCACTGCTGGCGCAGTGGAATTTCCTGGACGCCTCCCGCAGTGGGATTCTCTTTATGCTCGTGGGCGACCAGAACGGCGGGCGCAGTCGGTATGTATCCGTGCAGCAGCGACTGGAGCCGCTGCCACGACTGCGGCTGGGCGTCACTTTTGAGGCGTTGCAAATAGACTACCGCGACCGCCCACGCGACCAATCGGTGCAGGCGATAGTAACGCTGAACTACGAGCTGACACCTGAGCAAGTCATTGGCGGACGCTGGGTCAACAACCGCATCGAGAGCGGCGGCACGGCAATCTCCACCAACAACTTTTACCTGACCTACTCGCAGCAGTTGCGCACGGGGCAGGAGGTATATCTGCTTTTCGGGCTGCCAAATGCTGCGCGCACCCAAAGCCGCGTCGCGCTCAAAATTGTCGTGCCTCTGGAGTAGTGGAGAGGTCTAACCGTTCCACAGCTTGCTTCGCAGCCAACTCGCGCGTTCGGCGGCAGCGTGTTATCCCCCCTCGCGCCGACCTGCCTGCACGCCCTGCCAGACAATCTCCATCGGCTCGCCGTCGGGCGTGCAGTTGTAGACCGAGAAGTCCGTGACGCCCGCCTCGCGCAGTAGGTCTTCGTCGATCCACGCTTTGCCCGTGCAGGTGTGCGGCTCGCGGCGCACCAACTCGTACACGGCGTCCGCCATGATGTCCGCCTTGCGCCACTGCTGCGGCGTGCCCAGCCCCCACGCAATCGTTGCTTGGCTCTCAATCAGCGTGCGAGGCCACAGCGCGTTCACCGCGATATTATGCTCGCGCACCTCTTCCGCCAGCCCCAACGCCAGCATCGTCATCCCGAACTTGGAAATCATGTAGGCGACCTTGCCCGGCAACACGCTGAGGTCTATCGGTGGCGACATATTAATGATGTGCCCCCAGCGCTGCTGGATCATCGTAGGCAGCACGAGTTGGGAGGCGACGAAACTCGCCCGCAGGTTCACCTGCATCACGAGGTCGAAGCGTTTGGGCGGCGTCTCCAGCACGGGATACCACCACAACGCGCCCGCGTTGTTGACCAAGATGTCGATGCGCCCGAAGGTCTCCAGCGTGGCGTCCACCATGCGTTGCAGGGCGTTCTCATCGCGCACATCGACTCGGATGGGCAGCGCGCGCCCACCCAGCGCGGCGACCTCCTCCGCGACAGTGTAGATGGTGCCGGGCAGGCGCGGGTCAGGCTCGGCGGTCTTGGCAGCAATCACCACCGCGACACCCTCGCGCGCCAGCCGCAGCGCAATCGCACGCCCAATCCCGCGACTCGCGCCCGTGATAATCGCCACGCGCCCCTGCAAATCGGTGTAGGTCGGCATAGCAATAGCATACCCCGTTCGGGTACACTGTATGCCGACTCTGGAGGCTGGCATGAAGACGACCAAACGCGCGAAGACCGCTACGAACTCGAAATCGCCCAAGCGGGGCTACACCCCGACCCCGCAAGAGATTGTCGATTTATACAAGCAGATGCTCTTTATCCGCCGCTTCGAGGAACACTGCGACAAGGCGTACCGCCAAGACAAAATCGGCGGCTATCTGCACCTCTACATCGGGCAGGAAGCGCTCGCGCTGGGCTTTATCCATCACCTACGCCCTGAAGACCGCGTGCTGGGGCACTATCGCGACCACGCCTATGTGCTGGCGCTGGGCAGCGACCCGCGCGCGGTGATGGCGGAACTGTACGGCAAGGTCACGGGGCTGTGTCGCGGCAAGGGCGGCTCGATGCACCTGTACGACAAGGCGAACAACTTCCTCGGCGGCTATGGCATCGTGGGCGGTGTGACGGGCATCGCCACAGGCGTCGCCTTCGCCCAGAAGTACGAGGAGACGGGCGGCGTCACGCTCTGCTTCTTCGGCGACGGCGCGATGAACGCAGGGCTACTTCACGAATCGCTCAACATGGCAGGGCTGTGGAAACTGCCCGTGATTTACATCGTGGAGAACAACAAGTACGCGATGGGCACGCCCGTCGAACTGCACTCCGCCGTGCCGAACCTCGCGCAACGCGCCAGCGTCTACGGCTTCCCCAGCAAGCAGATCGACGGGATGGATTTGCTGAATGTGCTGGACGAGGCGAAAGCGATTATCGACCATGTGCGCACGCACCAAGAGCCGTACTTCGTGGAGGCGATAGTGTACCGTTTTGTGGGGCACGGCGCAGCGGACATCACCGACCCTGGCTCGTACCGCACGCGCGAAGAGGTCGAAGAGTGGCGCAAACGCGACCCGCTCACGACCCTGCAGCAGTACCTGTTAGCGCACAACTTGGCGACGGAGGCGGACTTGAAACTCTGGGACGAGCAGGCGCGCGAGCAGGTCGCCGACGCCGCCCGCTTCGCCGACGAAAGCCCCGACCCCGACCCCAGCGAACTCTACAAGCATGTGCTGGCGGATTAGGGCATCCTCTGCCGCGTAATCGGCAGGAATCGTCGTCGGGGGCAGGAACTTTCTATTTTCCCCCGAACCGAAACGCTATCTGGGGCGCAAGAACAGGGAGGTTATACCGATGCGCGATTCACTGAAAGACATGCCGTTGTCCACCGCGCTGCTGGTGGTCGTCACGCTGTTTGTGCTGGCGGGCAGCGTCCACCATGTGGCGTACACTTTCAGCACCTTAGAGGGCGGCAACCTGATTTGGGGCTATGTGCAGGCGTTAGGGATTGACTTGGGCATTCTGGGGCTGGCGTATGGCATCCAGTTGCGCAAGCGGCAAGGTCGCCCGACACTGCCCCTGTGGAGCGTGCTGATTCTGGTGACCTTCATCAGCGCGTATGCGAACTATCTGTACGGGATTATGCACCAGCAGCCGCTGCAGACCGCCAGCGCGTTCGACCAGATGGTGGTGTTCCTGCGCCCGTTCCTGCTGTCGGTGACGCTGCCGATTATCATGTTCGCGCTCATCGAAATTATCGGCGAGGATCGCAACTACGCGCTGAAGGTGCAGGCGCAGTCGGAGCCTGCGGAGCCGCCGCCCCAACCTGAAGCGTCCGAACCTGCGCCGCGCGAGCCAGAGCCCGTGTACGCGCTGGTGCAGCCGATGGAGCGCAACGGCAACGGGCACGCCAAAGAAGCCACGATGGAGCAACTGCTGTGGCTGCTGTACGAGCAGCCGTCGCTGCCGCGCACCAAGCTCGCCGAACGGCTCGGCTGCTCGCGGCAAACCCTCTATAACTACCTGCAGGAGCTGGAATCGCGCGGCTATATTCGACGCACCCCCAACGGCTACGAGACCGTCGTGACCCCGCTGCCCCGCAACGGCGCACGCAACGGAATCCGCACTTCTGCCAGTTTTCGTGACTCGCGCGATTCGACTTGACACACGCGCTCACCCAGCGGGTATAATCCCTTCAGCACCAAAGGAGGTCTATGCCGATGGACACGAGACTGACGGAGCGTGAGCGGAATATTCTGCATCTGTTTGCGCAGGGGCATGACGCCGAAGCGATCGCTGACCAGTTGGGGATCACCACGGAACAGGTCGAACAATCCTCGCTGAATGTCCTGTATAAGCTCTTTGGCAGCTCCCTCAACCACACGCTGGAGCCTGAAAGCGTCGCCGAGGAGCGCGAACTCGTCGGAGTATCCTAACCGAGAAAAATACCTGTACCCTTTCGCCAGCGGACGCCCCTGAGTATTCAGGGGCGTTTGGCTTACTTGAAGTAGACAATCTGCCGCTGCGCCATCTCGTTGGACGGGTCGCGCCTAAGCACCTCCTCCAGCTCGCGTTTGGCTTCGGGTTCGTAGCCCAACATCGAGTAGGTCAGCGCTAGGTCTAAGCGCGGTTGAATGGCATCGGGGTTCAGGCGCACGGAGGTCTCCAGCTCTTGTATCGACTCGTCAAATAGCCCCGTGAAGCAGTAGACCAGCCCCAGCAGGTGGTGCGCCTCTGCCGAGTGCGGATTGCGTTGCAGCGCCTGCTTCAGCAGTTGCTCTGCTTCCTCGTAGCGCCCTTCGTTTTTGAGCGCGAACGCTTGCTCAATCAGTTGTTTCAGGTCGCCCATATCTCGTGCCTACCTCCATAGGATGCGATAATCACCGATAAGAGCTCCTTTGTTGCACGAGCGGCGCAAGTACCGTCGCCGTATTATACCCCAATTGGAGTCGGGACAATCGCGAGTATACGCCGCCTAGTCGCCGATTCCTGCCGATTCTGGACGGCTGGTTCGTGAAACCCGTATGAAAAACGGGTACACTTGGGGTGGATGCTGCGAATCTATCTGGTGCGGCACGGGCAGACGGCTTGGAATCAAGTGGGACGCATTCAGGGACATTCCGACACTCCGTTAGACGAGGTGGGTCAGCGTC
>Ga0272449_1004563_pt1 | contig 11222 bp, 11 predicted proteins | sample YNPCB0241_FD_198679 | JGI IMG/M metagenome (GOLD analysis project Ga0272449, IMG submission 198679) | Hot spring sediment microbial communities from Yellowstone National Park, WY, United States - YNP-CB-024-1 | ecosystem: Environmental > Aquatic > Thermal springs > Hot (42-90C) > Sediment...
CGGTTCGTCCTCTGGCCCCGCGCATGGGCCACCGGGACGCACCAGTGCATCATAGATCATGCACGCCAGCGCCAGGGCCCCTGCTTCGTCCAAGTGCACGCCGTCGGGGAATCGCTCACGCCGGTTCCCCCATGGAGTATGTGTATCCACCACGTCCCACTGGTGGTGTGCCGCCAATTCGCACCATCGCAACACGACATGGTTTCGCACTAGCTGCGGTTGAATCTCGTACCGAGCTTCGAACACCGGCGGCGGCAACGCAATGAGTACGTGCGGTGGCCCGGCCTCGGGTCGGGAGCGGCGCCAGCGGTGAATCGCACGGACTAGATCCCCCGCGGCCTGAAGAAACGCATCGTCCGAACGCCAGTGGCGGGTTTGTCCGTCGTTGGTCCCGAGCAGCAGCACGACGACATCGGGCTGGAACTCTTGCGCCGCGCGCCATGAAGGGTGTCGCGTGACCGCGCGGGTCGTCCAAGGTCCAACGGCTTGGTCGGGCGCGCCAAAGTTGCCCACCACCCAACGTGGGCCCAGCAATTGCTGCAGCCGAGCGGGGTACGAACGCGTGTCGCGCGACGTCAAATAGGCCCCGTAGGTGATACTGTCGCCGATGCATGCCACGCGGCCTAGAACCAATGGCTCGTTCCCGAGTGCGGCGCCACCCCTGCACACGGTCGCCACCACGACGACCGCGACGAGATAAGGCGTTGGGGCCATCCGCAGCGTTCGACTCACTGGGCAGTCGGGTCCGTGCCCAGCGGCTCGGCCAAGAGTCGAGCAATGGCGTCCGACAGCGCCGAGCCCGGAAGATTGCGAGCACGGATACGAACACGACGATCGAGGAGGTACGAAGCCACCTCACCGGGGATCCCCAACCGAACGATGAGCTCCCGAGCTTGGCGGCCCTCGATTTGGGGCCAAGAGATCTCTGGATGTCGAGCTAAGTACGCGCAGAGCGCTTCGCCTTCCAAGTTTTGGCAAATGCCCAAAATTTCGAACCCTTGGCTGCGGAATTTTTCGCGAGCCCGCACGCGGAAATTCAGTTCACGCTCCCACGGAACTGACCCTGCCACCCAGAAGTCGATCAACACGACACGACCGCGCAACGCGTCGGATGTATAGCGTAGTCCGTCCACTCCAGTAAAGGAGAACGACGGGAAGGGGACGCCCGGCACCGCACGCGCTTGTTCCAGATACTTGTGCATGGCCAACAGGACCGGGGATTCCGTTTCCGGTGATCGCGGCCGAGTCATCGCCACGACACTCGTTCGATCTTCCACCGCCGTGAATGCGAACGGCGGTGGGTCGTAGAGCGGACTGGCTCGGTAGGCGGTCATCAAGCGGCGAATGGCCGCCTCATCGCCCAACCGGGCGAGCATTTCCGCTTCCAGCACGTAGAGCGCTCGAGTTTCCGGTAGTTTGGCTAGGGCAGCTTCCCGCCGAGCGGCCTGCAGAATCTCGACACCCCGCGATGGATCTCTTCGCAACTGGCCCCAGGCCTGCGCGCGCACCAATGTGGCCTGCGCCACGATGCCCCACTCCTGGGCCGCACGCGCCCGCTGCTCCAACGAGGTCAGCCGGCCCAGAAACTCGTTCCATTCGCGTTCCGAGACCACACGGTCTCCCATCGCCCGAAGTCGCGCGCTGACTTCGGCGAGCTCGCTTCGAAGGTCCTGCGCCGCGGCCAGCGTCCTGCCGCTGAACAGCGAGATACTGAGTACGAATGCCAAGGCCCACCCGCGTTTCATAGCACTGGGATTATAGCCCAATCACTGGGCTTGGGCCAACTTCGTGAACACTGCACCATTGGCTCGGTACGATACTCGAGTCGGAGCAGGCGAGCTCACGTCGCTTTCAGCTCTTGGCCCCCCGTCGCCGTCTCGGCTGGATGCGCTTGTTGTAGCTGAATGGTTGGGCCAGTTCCCGAGCTCCAACGACCACTTCAACAAGGTGCACCGGGAACCATTACTCGCCACCACCGGAGAGCTCCCGCCGTGGAAACCTTCGCAAGATTACGATCGCCGTGGATAGCGCAAGGACCAAGGCTGCCAACGCAAACATGAGAGAAGCATCAGATTTTTCGGTATCGAACACGATCACTTTCCTGGCAATCGCAACCAATCCTGCATGGAGGATCGTCTCTGCCTCGAACTGCCGCCCCTGCATGTCCAGGCGAATCACGTAGAGCAACTCGATCATAATAAGCACGACGAGAAACTGACCAAGGATGACCAGAACCTGAGAAACCTCGATCCGCTGACGAGGCATCACCGTCAACCCTTGAACCAAAAACAGTGCAAGATCGGCCGTTTCCACCACGACCAGAATCAACAACATGATTAGGAGCGCGCCCGCAATCCAGCGAACGGCGTACGCCATCAGCAGGCCGAACTTCTCCAAAACTCCACTGGGGGCTGAGATTCTCTCGTTGGGCGTGACCGGCTCCATGACAGGTTCTCCAGCGAGCGCATCCAAGCGGTATGGTGCACCCGGAGGGACTCGAACCCCCACGCCCTTGCGGGCATAAGAACCTGAATCTTACGTGTCTGCCAATTCCACCACGGGTGCACCGGCTCTTGAGCCGACCATAAGTTTGGCCCGCCGTCGCCACGTTGTCAACGGCCCTTGGACGCGCCGGTGCCCTCGCGTTCGGGGGGTTTACCGAGCTCGTCCAGCCCCCGGTTCATGATCTTCGTCCGAATCTCATTGACCCGGGATGGAGCCGCAAACACATCGCCCGCGTAGGGACGCGCCCCGACGACGATGAGGTCACCGTTGGCGTCCCGTTGCAAGGCGATATCGGAGGGCCGTGCAGTCCAAAACTTCGCGCTGACCGGCTCGCCATCGGGCTCGAACACGCTGTGCGTGAACCGATTGGGCCCGGACAAGTGCAACACATGCACGCGCCCCAGCCGGTCAAACTTCATCACAGGCTCCACTAAGCGCACATAGGTACCCAAATCCAATACTCCGTGGCACACGTCGCGGGTCTCCTCGTCCACCCGCAACAACAGATGCTGTCGACGATCCCGCGCCAGTGAACGCAGTTGATACACCATCCGCCGGCCATCCGGCAGGGTTTGAACCTGATGGGCCACATCGAGCCCGGGGACCACATCCAGAAACTCCTTCCCCGTGACCCATCGGCCGGACGGACCTTCGAGGCGAGCGCGCACGGTGTACGCGCCTGGCTCACGAATCGCGTACAACTGAAGAAGGTTGAACTCGAACGTCACACTTTTGTACGGCGGCGCCACAGCCGACTGGCCAAAGAGTGGCCGGTTCGTCCGCGGCACGGGGCGGCCCGGGCTTTGCTCAATCTCGAACACCAAACGGTAGGCCGCGTTGGTCTCACCGATCACGAGTTCCTCGGGCGTGCCGTTGTCCACAGTGACCCGTGCGACAATCGGTTCCATATGTAGCACCATGTTGTACGCAAGCCGTAGATTCAGTTCGAGTTGTGCGTGGGCGCAGACCGAGCCCACGACCAATCCTGCCGCGAACGCACGTTCCAGCCACCGCATCGTTCTGTTCACCTTCATCGGCCCAGCGCCAGCCGTTGAGCCAAGCGCTCAGGTAGGCCAGCTTCCAGGATCGCTCGCTGGGCCGCCTCGATATCATACTCCAGCCGATGGAGTTCGACGACCCCGGTCTCGAGATCGTACGTCACGTAGGCGGCTCGCGGGTCTCCGTCCCGCGGCTGGCCCACGCTGCCCACGTTGATGAAGTACCGTCGTCCCAGCGCAATTTGGATGCGGTTGTAGAGTCCGAAGCGGACCTCGCTGGTCTTCTCGAACGCCAACGGCACGTGCGTGTGCCCGAAGAAGCAGACCGTGGTCTTCTGGTACACAAAGCTCTGCTCCGCCTCGAAGCGGTCGAACACATAGCCCCACTTCGCTGGCGTGTCGAGCGTGGCGTGGACGATCGTGAAGCCATCCACCTGCGCTTCGAGCGGAAGGGAGCGAAGGTACTCGATTTGCTCAGGGCGAAGCTGCCGACGCGTCCATGCCGCCACATCGGCCGCCAGAGGATGGAATCCCTCCAGATCCACATCGCCCGCGCAATATTCGTCGTGGTTTCCTTTGACCGTGACCGCGTTCAACGAACGCACCAGGTCGACGCACTCGCAGGGGTGCGCATTGTAGCCCACAATGTCCCCCACACAGGCGAACCGATCGCACCCGCGCGCGCGGGCATCGGCCACCACCACCTCGAGCGCCGGCAGGTTGCTGTGGATGTCGCCGAAAATTGCATACCGGCCTTTCGGACGTTCGAGTTTTCGCATCATCGCGTTTCAGCCTCGCGCCTCAAGGTAACAACACGACGGCCATGCCCAAATCATCCGCACTGGCCAACCGGAATGCGGGCTTGGAAATTGGAACGAGCCGCAGGACCCCACCCGCGGCCTCCACCCACCGCAGTTCATCGTTCTCCTCCGCGTGCCGCCGCGCCGCGGCCGACAACGCGGACTCCAAGAGGTCTCGCCGATACACCCGGGGCGTTTGCACTGCCCAGACCACCGTCTTCCCGTCGGGGGCTCGGACATTCTTACCCGTCACCCAGTACACGGGATCTTCGATCACCCGCCCCCCCGCCGCCGCCCCGCCTTTCTGGGCGGCTTTCCAACACTCCGTGAGCCCCTTGCCCTCCACCACCGGCCGCGCAGTCTCGAGCACCGCCACCCACCCAATATCCGGGTCCACTTGCTCGAGCGCCCGCACGAGGTTCGTCAGGCGCTTCTCCGTCCCCGGGACGGCCACCCGGAACTTGGAAATCCCATACCGCGTCCGAAGCGCCGCGGGCGTCTCGATCCGATCTGGCGGGACCACGACGACGATGCCCGTGACCTCGGGGCATGCTTCCGCCGCACACAACACATGCGCCAGCGCGGGACGGCTCCCCAGCGGCAGGAACGCTGTGTCCGCCCCGACGTGGAGTTTTTGGTCTCGACCCACACCTAGCACGATCGCCCACATGCTCATGGAACACAACCTTCTCGATCGCTGGCCGCCGGGATGCACTATAAACTGAATTTGAACGCAAGACGAACCATTTTCCGGAGGTGTCCGCCACGCCCGTATCGCTTGACGCCCCAGGTAGAAACCGAACTTCGCGTCCAAACCGATTTCGGCTAGACTGATGGCCATCAGGTTCATGGTCCGGAGCCTAGTGCATACAGTACGGAGACACCCATCGTGAAAACAGTCATCTTGGCCGGTGGCTACGGCACACGGCTGAGCGAGGAAACCGGCATCAAGCCCAAGCCGATGGTCGAAATCGGCGAGATGCCACTGCTGTGGCACATCATGAAAATCTACTCAGCCCAAGGCTTTCACGACTTCGTGATCTGCCTTGGGTACAAGGGCTACGTGATCAAAGAGTTCTTCGCCAACTACTCCCTGCGCACCTCCGACGTCACCATCGAGCTGGATACGGGACACCTCCATTTCCACCGACGGCGGGCGGAACCCTGGCGGGTCACTTTGGTCGACACCGGAGAGGGCACCATGACCGGCGGGCGCCTGAAACGCGCGGCCCCCTACATCGGCAACGAGACGTTCTTCCTCACCTACGGGGATGGCGTCAGTGACGTCAACCTCCATCGCCTGCTCGAGTTCCACCGTGCCCAAGGCGCCTGGGTGACCCTGACCGCCGTGCAACCTCCAGGGCGATTCGGCGCGTTCAACCTCAGCGAAGGCCAAACGTTGATCCACCACTTCCGCGAAAAAACGCGCGGCGACGGGGCTTGGATCAACGGCGGCTTTTTCGTCGTCGAACCACGCGCACTGGAATACATTGAAGGCGACCACACCGTTTGGGAAGCGGAGCCCCTCAGCCGACTCGCTCACGACGGACGCTTGGCCGCCTATCGCCATCAAGGGTTCTGGCAAAATATGGATACCTTGCGAGACAAGATGGTCCTCGAGGAAATGTGGAAACAAGGTGCGCCATGGAAACTCTGGGACTGAGCCCGTCCGCCCGCGTACCGGTGCACACCCATCGCGCGGAGGCGCCACGATGAAAGTTCTCATCACCGGCCACTTGGGATACATCGGATCGTGGATGACGCTCGAGGCCGTCGAACGCGGCCATGAGGTCGTGGGCCTGGACACCGGATTCTACGACGACGCCCTCTTGTACCCACGGCCCGTCTGCGTGCCCGAACTCCGCAAGGATGTCCGCGACGTGCATCCCCGCGACCTCGAGGGCTTTGATGCGATCATTCACCTCGCAGAACTTTCCAACGATCCGCTGGGCGCGTTGCGTCCCGAGTTGACCCGACAGATAAACTTCGACGGCAGCGTGGGGCTGGCCCGGGCGGCGCGCGAGGCCGGTGTGCCCAGGTTCCTGTACTCGTCCTCGTGCAGCGTCTACGGGATCGGCACGGGCAGCGATGTCAAAACCGAAACCTCCACACCCGCGCCGCAAACCGAATACGCACGGTGCAAAGTCCTCGTGGAGCAAGCGCTCCACGAATTGGCCGACGACAACTTTTCGCCGCTTTGTTTCCGCAACGCCACCGCGTATGGCCCTTCCGCCTCGATGCGGTTCGACCTCGTGTTGAACAACCTCGCAGGGCACGCCTACACCCGCCGGCGGATCGCCATGACCAGTGACGGCACTCCATGGCGACCCTTGGTCCACGTCCGCGACATCTGCCAAGCGTTCCTGTGTGCCCTGGACACGCCGCGGGAACAGTGGCACAACCAAATCCTCAACGTCGGCGATTCTGCCGAAAATTACCAAGTTCGCGACATCGCCCGCATCGTCGCCGAAGTGTTCCCCGGATGCGAAATGACCTTGGGCCGCTCGGACCCCGACACGCGCAGTTACCGCGTGGATTGCTCGCGGATCCGGCAAGTGCTCCCCTCGTTCCGTTGCCGGTTCACCGCGCGCGACGGGGCCGAACAACTTCGCGAAACGTTCGAGCGCGTGGGGTTGACCCTCGAACGGTTCGAACACCGCGCCTTCACGCGACTGGCGCAACTGAAATATTGGATGGAGCGCGGCGACCTCGCGCCGGACCTGCGGTGGTTGTCTCGCGCGCCGTCCCGTGGAGGGCGCTCTTCATGACCGCGGGTTCGACCGACCGATCCGTACGGGTGACCGGCCGCTGCCGCGCATGCGGGGCGGAACTCCTCGAAACGTTTTGCGACCTCGGCTTGACTCCCCTGGCCAATTCCTATGTCAAGCCGGAGCACGCGGCCCGCCCCGAACCTTTCTACCCTCTCCACGCCTGGGTGTGCACGCGGTGTTGGTTAGTCCAGCTGGATGAGTTCGAGCCGCCGGAGGCGATCTTCTCAGAGTACGCATACTTTTCCTCCTACTCGGACTCTTGGGTGGACCACGCACGCCGATACGTCGACATGGTCTGCCAGCGGTTTGGGTTAGGCCCCCATACCCACGTGGTCGAGATCGCGAGCAACGACGGCTACCTTCTACAGTTCTTCCAACGGCGCGGCATCCCGGTGCTGGGGGTGGAACCGGCCGCTAACATCGCACAAGAGGCGATCCGGAAAGGCATCCCCACGCTCGTGCGTTTTTTCGGCGTCGACACCGCTCGCCAAATGGTCGCGGATGGACAAGCCGCCGACTGGATCGTCGCCAACAACGTGCTCGCGCACGTGCCGAACATCAACGACTTCGTCGCAGGATGGAACATCCTCCTGCGTCCCGGCGGCATCATCACCGCAGAGTTCGCGTGGCTCGTCGAGCTCGTGCGGCGTCGCGCATTCGACACCATCTACCACGAGCATTTCTCCTACCTCTCCCTGACGTTCTTGCGGGATTTTCTGCCACGCCACGGCTTGCGCGTCTTCGACGTGGAAACCTTGCCCACGCATGGGGGGTCCTTGCGCATCTACGTCTGCCGCGCCGACGACCCGCGCCAGGAGTCACCAGCGGTGGAGGAGCTTTGGCGATACGAACAGCAACTGGGCGTGGCCACCCCACAGTACTACCGCAACTTCGATCGCGCCGTCGTCGAGGTCAAGATGCAACTGCTGGAGTTCCTGATCCGTGCGCGCCGGGAGGGCCGCCGCGTGGCCGGGTATGGCGCGCCGGCCAAAGGCAATACCCTGCTGAACTACTGCGGCATCCACACGGAGTTCGTCGAGTTCACCGTGGACCGCAACCCCTACAAACAAGGCTGCTTCCTGCCCGGCTCGCGCATTCCCATCTACCCGCCGGAACACATCCTGGAAACCCGCCCCGACTATGTCCTGATCCTGCCATGGAACATCGCCGAGGAGGTCATGGACCAAATGGCCGCGATCCGCACCTGGGGCGGACGGTTCGTGATTCCGATCCCCACCGTGGAGGTTCGAGCGTGAAGTTCCGTCGCACGGAGCTGCCCGACGTTTGGTTGTTGGAACTGGAGCCTCACCACGACGACCGCGGATGGTTCGCGCGCGAGTTCTGTGCCGCCGAATTGGCGGCTCACGGACTGGAACTGCCACTGGTGCAGTGCAACCTGTCCTACAACCGCCACCGCGGCACGCTCCGCGGCCTCCATTGGCAAGCGCCGCCGTTCGAGGAGACCAAAATCGTCCGCGTACTGACCGGCGCGGTGCTGGATGTGGTCGTGGACATCCGCCCAGGTTCGCCCACGCGTGGACGGTTCGTCATGGTGCGGCTCGCGGCGGACCGGGGACAAGCGCTGTACGTACCCCGCGGCTTCGCGCACGGATTTCTGACGCTCGAAGACCACACCCTCGTCCTCTACCACATGTCGGCCATGTACCATCCCGACGCCGCGCGCGGCGCGCGGTGGGACGACCCCGCGTTCGGAATTCCATGGCCCGAGACACCGCGGTACATTTCCGCGCGGGACCGCTCGTACCCGCCCTTCGACCCTGGCCAGGGAGGTGCCACGTGATCCTGCGCCGTCTGCCGAGATCCATCGAGATCGGCCGGGGGCCGACGACCCCGCCGTTCGTCCAAGGATTGGAAACATGAGCCGCCCCTCCGTCCAATCCTTGGACAGCCCCCCCATGGGCGATCGCCTCATGGAGCTGTGCCGCGAGCTCTATCCCCTCCACCGCAGCCTGACGGGCGAGGGCGTTCGCGCAACCTTGCGCAGGCTCGCGCGCATCGCGCCGATCGAGATCCGATCGCTTCCCTCGGGCTGGCCCATCCTGGACTGGACCGTGCCGCGCGAGTGGCATGTGGAGGAGGCCTACATCCGTTCGCCCCACGGCGAACGCATCGCGGATGTGCAGACCCACACCCTGCACCTGGTCGGCTACAGTGCGCCCTTCGAAGGCACCGTGGACCGCACCGAGTTAGACCGGCACTTGCATAGCTTGCCCGAGCACCCGGACTGGATCCCGTATCGCACCTCCTACTGGCGCGAGACCTGGGGGTTCTGTGTACCCCATCGCGTGCGCGCGTCACTGCCCGAAGGACGGTACCAAGTCGTCGTGCGCACTCGGCTGGACCCGTCCGGCGTAATGAACTGGGGCGAGCTGGTGATCCCGGGTCGTGGCGCCCGTGAGATTCTCGTCACCACCCACATTTGCCATCCGTCCATGGCCAACGACAACTGTTCAGGCATGGCCGTCGCCGCGTATTTGGCCGCGGAGTGGACTCGCCGCGCAGATGCCCAACATACCGTGCGGTTTCTCTTCTTGCCGGGCACCGTCGGGGCCATCGCCTGGCTCGCGCTCCATCGCGCCGTCGTACCACGGATCCGCCACGTGCTGGTGCTCGCCGGGCTGGGCGATCCGGGCCCTCTAACGCTCAAGCACTCGCGCACCGGAGACCGCGAGGTCGATCGCGTGCCGCGCCGCACCGCGGCCCAGCTCGCCCTCGAGCTGCAGGAGCGTCCGTTCACACCCTACGGCTACGACGAGCGCCAGTTCGCCTCTCCCGGGATTCGATTGCCCACGATCGTTCTCTCACGAACCCCTTTCGGCGAATACCCCGAGTATCACACCTCGGCCGACAACCTAGACTTCATCCGCGCCGATGCGCTAAACGAGTCCTACCAATTTGTGCTTCGCGTGTTGACCGCGCTCGACGCTGCACGCCATCCGGTGAATGTGATGCCGTTCGGGGAACCCCAACTCGGGCGCCGTGGCCTCTATGGGTCCCTCGGCGGACGATCGCATGTCCGCGACGACCAACTGGCCATGCTCTGGGTCCTCAACCAAGCCGACGGCGATCACAGCGTGGACGACATTGTCGAACAATCGGGCCTACCCCGAGAACGAATCGAGCGCGCGCTGGCGGCGCTCGAGCAGCACGGGTTGATCCGATGGCTGGAGGCACCCTCATGACCGAACTCCAAGGCCAACGAGCTCTGGTGATTGGCGCAGGTGGTGGCATCGGCCGCGCCATCGCGCGGGCCTTAGCAGCTCGCGGTGCCGATCTTTGGTTGGCAGGACGCCGACCCGAACCCCTCGCCGAAACGGCCACCGGAATTGTTCCGCGTGAGCGCGTCCTTGATTGCTGGACCGTGGACCTCGAATCGGACGATGCGCCCAGCCGCCTTGCGCGCGTCGTCGGCGCTGCGCCGCTGAACATTCTCGTCCACGCCGCTGGTCGTTTTACGCCCGGCTCACCGCTCGACATGCCCTTCGAAGAAGCCCACCGGTTATTTCGCGTCAATGCGCTCACGCCCATCTCGATCACCTGCGCCCTGGCTCCGGCGCTTGAACAGGCTCGGGGACAAGTTGTCGTGATCAACTCCAGCGCGGCCACTCAGCCAAGCCACCCATGGAGCGTGTACGCCGCCAGCAAGGCCGCCCTTCGAACTCTGACCGACGGCCTTCGGCAGGCGCTCAACCCGCGAGGGGTTCGCGTGTTGAGCGTGTTCCCGGGCCGAACGGCGACTCCCATGCAAGCCGCGATCTTCGCCATGGAACACCGCCCCTACACGCCGGAACGGCTGGTACAGCCGGAAGACGTCGCCGCAATGGTGATCGCTGCACTGCTCACGCCCCGCACTGCCGAGGTGACCGACATCCACCTTCGGCCAATGCAAAAGCCATGAACGGTTTCCATCGAGCTGGGCCACAAACTTCCACGTGGCGTACCCGAGAAGAGATGGCCGCCGAGCCATCCCGGTCATGGGCGTGGAATTTCTTCGAGCCTAAGCGATCTCGGAGCCAACCGCCACCTTGGCGTGCCCGCCCCACCAGGAGGCGCAACTCGCCGAAGGCGCAATCGGGAACCGCTGCGAGATGAACGAATGGACCGCCCAACTTCCTTGGCATGAAGCT
>Ga0272449_1004564_pt1 | contig 11221 bp, 8 predicted proteins | sample YNPCB0241_FD_198679 | JGI IMG/M metagenome (GOLD analysis project Ga0272449, IMG submission 198679) | Hot spring sediment microbial communities from Yellowstone National Park, WY, United States - YNP-CB-024-1 | ecosystem: Environmental > Aquatic > Thermal springs > Hot (42-90C) > Sediment...
ACGAAAAAGTCGGGCCCCTTGTAGGGCGCACTGGGGCGTTGTCCTTGAACGAACTGGATGACGCCTTCGGCTTGCTCAAGGTCGTAGTAGAGGAACATATTGCCGCCGCAGTAGAAGTCGGTGCGGTGTTTGAAGAGTTGGTAGGTGATGTCGTGCAGGAGATTGATTTGCAGTCGGTGGTAGTAGCTTTCCAAGGGGACTTCATCCTCCTCTGGCAGTTCGTGGAGTTGGTATTTGTGGAGCAGTTGGCGTTCAGCTTCCAGCAGGTCGCTGGGTGGGGCAACCTGCTCCTGCTCGGACACGACAGGCGCTACGGTTTCGGGCATACAGGGATTATACCCGACTCAGCGGAACCGCTCTTTCAGCAGGAGATATGCCCTGCGCGGCGTATCCCACACAGCCCAAGCAAGGAGGCGACGATGCGAAGCAGGAAGCTTTTGGGACTTTTCGGCGGATTGTGCATACTGTTAAGCCTTGCCCATTCAGGCGAGGCGATCGACGAGCGGGTGCAGCTGACAGGTGTGCTGCGCGTGCAGTGGAGCGACGCACAGGGCGCGCAGGGCAGCGACGGGTTCAGCGTGCGCTTGGCGCGGCTTGGTGCGCGGTTTCAGGTCGACGAGCAGACCACGGGCAATCTTCTGGTGGAGTTCGCTTCGGGTGAGGCGGGACGCGCGGCAGACTTGCTGGACGCATTTGTTGCGTGGAGACCCAGAGCGGAGATTACAGTTTTCGTGGGGCAGATGCTTGCACCGCTGTTTTACGATGTGCGCGAGCGGATAGTGGTTCTTGACACGCTGGAGCGGGGCAACACGACGCGCACTCTCTTCGCGGGGGCGCGCCTACGTGGGGGCTATATCGCCTACCGCGTGAACGCGCAAGACACGCTGGAGGCGGGCGTCTGGAACAGCCTTGCCTATCGCGACCCGCAACTGGACGCACGCGGCGGGCAAGCGGCGGTCGCAGGCACGCTTAGCTGGCGCTATCGCAGCGGCGACACGCAGTTCGCCATCGGCGGGCTGGTCGGTAGACGCCCACGCCTGCAAGCACGCGACGCAAACAACACCCCCATCGAAGTGCCCGACAGCGACCGCCGTATCTTCTACGCCGAACTGGAGCAGCGCATCCCGAACACGCCCCTGCGGATTCGCGCCGACTACATCTGGGGACGCGACCGCAACCCCGCAGGCGGAACCGTGCCGCGCTTTCTGACCCCCAGCGACCTGCAGACGGTGTTCCTGTACGCCCTCTACGAGCCGAACCCGCGCAACCAGATTGTGCTGGCGTGGGAGGACTTCGACCCGAACACCGAGCGCAGCGGCGACCGAATCCAGACCCTCTCGCTGACCTACCACTACTTCGTGCAGGAGAAGGTGCGCCTCAGCCTGCGCTACGAACTTAACACCGAAGAGCGCGGCAACCGCATCGCCAACGACCGCGTGATCCTGGCAGCGCAGTATCGGTTCTGACGCCAGAGACGCCCCCGCTGGGGTATACTTCCCGCCGTTAGGGAGGCGTCTATGGCAACTTACGAAGCGGATGTCGTGGTGCTGGGCGCGGGACCAGGCGGCTATGTGGCTGCCATCCGCGCAGGGCAACTCGCCAAAGAACATGGCGGCGGCAGTGTGATTTGTATCGAGCGCGAATATTTAGGCGGAACCTGCCTCAACTGGGGCTGTATCCCCAGCAAAGCGATGATTGCCCACGCCGAACGCTATCAGCATGTGCTGCACGCGAAGGAGATGGGCATCCTCATCAACGGCACAGTGGACTACGACTTCGAGCAGATGCAGGCGCGCAAAAGCAAAATCGTGCAGACCCTGCGCGGCGGCATCAGTATGCTGTTCAAGAAGAACGGCATCCAAAGCGTGGAGGGCACAGGCAAACTAATTGACCCGCACACCATCGAGGTCACGCGCCCCGACGGGAGCAAAGACCTCGTGCGCGGCAAGAACATCATCCTCGCGACGGGTTCCAGCGTGATGAAAATCAACATCCCTGGTCTGGAGGGCGAGAATGTGTGGACGAGCGATGACGCCGTGAACGCGCCGTTCGTGCCCGACAGCATGCTGATTCTGGGCGCGGGCGCGGTCGGCGTGGAGTTCAGTTTCGTGTTCAACGCGCTGGGCAGCCATGTGACGGTCGTGGAGATGATGCCGCACATCTTGCCTACCTTCGACGAAGAGATTGCCAAAGAGGCGGAGCGCGCCCTGTCGAAGCAGGGGATCCAGTTCATCACGGGCAGCACACTCAAATCCGCCGAGCGCGTCGGCGACCGCTGGCGCTGCCATGTGGAGACGCCCAACGGCATGCAGCAGTTCGATGTGCAGGTGGTGCTGATTGGCGTCGGGCGCAAGCCGAATGTGGACGGCATCGGGCTGGAGACGGTCGGCGTCCAGATGAACAAGCGGTATGTGGCGGTGGACGAGCAAATGCGCACGAACATCCCGCACATCTACGCGATTGGCGACATCACGGGGATTGCCCCGCTGGCGCATGTGGCGAGCGCGCAGGGGATTGTCGCCGCCGAGAACTGCTTCGGCGCGGAGCGCAGGATGGACTACCGCGCCGTGCCGAATGTGGTCTACACCGTGCCCGAAGTGGCGGGCGTCGGGCTAACCGAGAAGCAGGCGCGCGAGCAGGGCTACGAGGTGCGCATCGGCAAGTTCCAGCCGCGCATTTTGGGGCGCGCGATGGCGGTCGGCGAGCGCGACGGACTGGTCAAGGTGGTTGCCGACGCCAAATACGGGCAGATACTCGGCGTCCACATCTGCTGCGGGCACGCCAGCGACCTGCTGCAGGAAGCCGTGCTTGCCATCAAGCTGGAAGCCACGCTCGACGAGCTGGTGGACACCATCCACCCGCACCCAACGATGGTGGAAGCACTGATGGAAGCGTTCCACGACGCGGCAGGACACTGCATTCACAAGGCGTAGCGGTTAGCTATCCCGCAGGTAGTCCAGCACCTGCTGGGCGAGTTTGCGCGTCATGGTGGGCACAGACGCCAACTCGTCCACGCTCGCCTCGCGGATTCGGTCTATGGAGCCGAACAAGCGTAGCAGCATCTTCTTGCGGCGCGGACCGACGCCAGGAATCTCGTCCAGCGGCGATTTGACTGCGCGCTGGTCGCGCAGTTTGCGGTGGTAGCTGAGCGCGAAGCGGTGCGCCTCATCGCGGATGCGCTGCAACAGTTGCAACCCCTTGCTGTGGCGTGGCAACTCCAGCGGCTCGTCGGAGTCGGGCAGGATAATCAGCTCGTGCCGCTTGGCAAGCCCGACAGCAGGGATTTGCAATCCCAGCGCGCGCATCGCCTCCAGCGCGGCGTTCAGCTGACCCTTGCCCCCGTCGATGAGCATCAGGTCGGGCAGCGTGCGCCACTTCTCGTCGCCCGAAAGCGCCTCTCGCAGGCGGCGCGTAATCACCTCGCGCATCATCGCGAAGTCGTCGGGACTTTCGGGATGCCAGCGGATGCGGAACCGCCGATAGTCCGACTTTTTGGGCTGCCCGTTCTCCATGACCACCATGCTGCCCACAGGCGCTGTGCCCTGAATGTTGGAGATATCGTAGGCTTCGATGCGCATCGGCGGGTTCGGCAGCCCCAGCGCGTCTTGCAACTCCTGCAGCGCACTCGCCACCCACTCGCTCTGGTGCGCCAGCTCCTCGCGCAGGCTCTGCAGGGCAAGTTCGGCATTGTGCGCGGCGAGTTCGAGCAGTTGTGCGTCCTCGCCACGATGGGGCACGCGAATCTCCACCCCGCGCCCGCGCTTCTGGCGCAACCACTGCCCGATAATCTGCGCCTCCGTCACCTCATAGGGCAGCAGGATACGGTCGGGCACTTCGGGCGCGTCTTGGTAATACTGCTTCAGGAACTCATTCATAATCGCGTTGGGGTTCTCTTCCGCGCCTTCGGAGAGGAAGTAGGCGCGTTGCCCCAGCAGTTTGCCGTTGCGGATGAAGAACATCTGCACGCACGCGCCGCGCTCGTCCTTGACGAGGGCGATAACATCTTCGTTGATGCCGTCGGGCTGCACGACTTTCTGGCGTTGCAGCACCTCCTGCAGGGCGCGGATTTGGTCGCGCAGGGCGGCGGCGCGCTCGAACTCCAGGTTCTCCGCTGCCTGCTCCATCTGCGCTGTGAGCTGGCGCAGCAGGTCGTCGCCTTTGCCCTCCAGAAACAGCGCAACTTGCTGCACAATCTGGCGGTACTGCTCGGCGTCCGCCAGCCCTGCGCAGGGCGCAAGGCAGCGCCCCATGTGATAATACAGGCACGGGCGCTGCTTCGGCGTGCCGTCCCACACCTTGCCGCACGGGATGAGCGGGAAGGTACGATGCAAGAGGCGGTGCGTCTCCCACACCGCGCCAGAGTTCGCAAACGGACCGAAGTAGCGGTTGCCGTCTTGGCGCACGCGGCGCGTCACTAACAGGCGCGGGAACCGCTCATGCACCGTCAGACACAGATACGGGTACGACTTGTCGTCCCGCATCAGCACATTGTAGGGGGGACGGTGCTTCTTGATGAGGTTGCACTCTAAGATGAGCGCTTCCAGCTCGCTGTCGGTGACAATCCACTCCAAGTCGGCGATTTTGCGCACCATGCGGGCGGTTTTGGGGGTGTGCTGCGCCGATTTCTGAAAGTAGGAGCGCACGCGCTGGCGCAGGTTGACCGCCTTGCCGACATACAGCACGGCGCCTTGCGCGTCCTTGAAAATGTAGCACCCCGACTGCCTCGGCAGCGTCTTGAGTTTCGCCTGCAGGCTCTCGGACATCAGAGAAATTGTACCTGCAGGCGGGTCAATCGGGGCTATTGGGCGCGCGGTCGACGACGGCGATAACGAGCGCGGTGAGCGCGGCGGCGACCGCCAGCCCAATCGCCACGCCCAACCGCACAGTGCGGGGCATATCGGCGACCGTCGCGGCGAGATTGCCCAGCGGCAGCACGATAATCAGCCCCAGCATCGCCAGCGGCGCAAGCCACCCAAACAGCCGATTGCCGTACAGGTACGCGCTGAGCGCAGCGCTGAGCGCGCCGACGCTCCAACCCGCCGCCGCCCGCTCGGTGAACACCGCCGTCAGCGCGAGCGGCGCGGCGATTGCCCAGAAGCCCGCCAGCACCGACCGCCACAGCGGAGACCCTTCGCCCCGCTGCGACCACCACAACCCCAACGCGCCCAGCCCCACCAGCGCAATCAAAAACGCCAGCAGCGTGAAATACAGATACAAATCGGCGCGGGGAATCTGCAACGGGTAGGTGAGTGTAAACAGTCTGAAGCCCAGCACGCTGGTCAGCAGCAGCGCGCCCGCCGTATAGAGCGCGTTCTCGTGGTCGGTTGTGGCGGTGAACTCGCGGTGGCTCATCACCAGCGCGTGCAGCGACGCGATCAGTGCGCACACGGCGACGCCGTACCCGCGCATCGTCGCGAACGCCGACGCCAGCAGCCCGACCCACACCAGCAGCGCGTAGCGCGACCAGAGTTCACTGCCCGATAGCCCGCGCGCGAGTGTCGCGGCGACCAGCGTCATCAGCGTCAGTTGCAGCCACGGGGCGTCCGACCCCGCCAGCCGATACCCAACCGCCGTCAGCGTGAAGCCGCCAAACAGCAGAATATAACTGTAGCGCCACCCTGTGCGCCCTGCGGGTGCGAGCATAGTTGCCAGCCCGAACGCTACCAGCCCCGCGCCCGCCACACATACGCCGAACCAGAGCGACGCGCCCGCAATCGGCGCAAGCCCCGTCGTCCAACTCAGCGCCAGCACGCTCAGCGCCACGCCCGCCACCGACGCCCACGCCCTGCCCAGCAGCGTCCACATCAGCCCCGTCGCGATTCCGACGCCCCACAGCGCAGGCAGCAGGTCGTTCCGCGCCAGCGTGAGCGCCAGCACGGGCGCGCTCATCGGCATCAGTGCGCCCAGCCACTCCCAGCCGAGCCGACTGCCCACAAACGCGCCCATCAGCCACAGCCCCGTCGCGGTCAGCACGCCCCAGCCCAATACGCCCCCTTCGCGAAAGTAGGGCGCAGGCGCCGACGGCAGCGTCAGGCTGAACGCCACAAGCGCAAGCAGCCACACCAACGGCAACGCGAAACTGGGGAACATCGGCGCACGCGCCCGCGCCATCAGCGCCGCCACCAGCCCCACCCCAAAACACAGCCCTCCAATAGACCATCCCAGCAGGCTCATCCGTGAGTGACCTCCAGCGGGCGATTCGCTGGGACAGCGGGGATTCCTGCTACGCGCCCAGCCGAAGCGTCTCCAGCGCAGCCTCCACGAACGGGCGAATCGCGTTCGCCCAGTCAGCAGGCGCGCGCCCGATAACCGTGATCGGCTTCTCATTCAGCGACGGCGCGGAAAACACATAGGCGTCGGGCTGCTCCGCCGCGCGAATCGTCAGAAACGGCATTTCGATGCTCGCTGCGAACTCGCACATCAGGCGGTCTTTCTCGGTGGTCTGCTCGTTGGCGACATGCGCATTATGCAGGTTGAGATTGATGGGCAGCAGTACGACGCCGTCGCTGCTCATTTGTGCGCTCACCATCAGCACCACATCGACGGCAGAGCGGGCAATCTGCGGGGGCATGTGCGCCCGATAGCCCGTCACGAACCCGAACGGCATCTGGTGGTGGCACTCGATAGGGTAGTGCGGCGTGAGCAGGTCTATCGCCTCGCGCAGCAGCCGCTCGTGGAAGCTCTGGATGAGTCGTCCCTGCGGCACATATCGCCGCTCGACGCGCTCGTCCACCCACGCCAGCGGCGCGCGCAGCGCGGTGCCCATCTGCGCAATCGCGCAACTCATCTCCAGCCGTATGCCCCCGTTCTCGCTGGAGAAGTGGATTCCCGCAGGTCCCTCGTACACCTCCAGCCATAGCACATCGCTTTCGCGATAGCATTGGCGCAGTGCCTCACTCAGCTGCGGTTCCGTCTCAATCACCAGCAGCGGACGCTTCTCGCGGTCGCTGCGTAAGCACACCACACCAAAACACGGCTTGTTGAACTCAGGCACATATGCGTTCGGACGATACAAATTGTGGAACAGGAACCTTCGCGCAGGGCGAAGCAACAGTTCGTAGCCTTCCCAACTCTTCGCTAACTCTACTATATACTTATTTATAGGGTTGGTCAACAGACGATTCGGTTGATACATCGGATACCTCCTCTATAATAACGGCACGAACGGCGTTCGAGTCAGCCTTCGCGGACGCGCCTTAAAAATACGCCCCGCGCGCCGATAATTCCTGCAGGAGTCTACCATGTACGGCGTCAAACGATTGGGCGAATGGCTGCTGGAGAAGGGCAAAATCACGCCCCAGCAGTTGGAAGACGCGCTGGCGTATCAGCGCGAAACGGGCAAGCGGCTGGGCGAGTCGCTGATTGCGCTGGGCTACATCACCGAAGACGACTACTACGAGGCGCAGGCGGAGCAGTGGGAGTGCCCCTACGAGCCGTTGCGCGACGCGCAGATTCAGGAGGCGATGAAGGTGCGCCACTGGATCGGGCTGCAGGACGCCACGCGCTTTATGGTCTTGCCCCTGCGCGAGGAGGGCATCGTTCTCTGGGTCGCATCGGCGGACCCGAACAATGTGGAGATGCTCGACCACCTGCGCCAGACCACAGGTAAGTTCATCAAGGTCTGCTTTAGCCCCCCTGACCGCCTCCTGCAAGCCATCGCACGCATCTATAGCCTCCACGACGCCGAGGTGCCCGATCAGGGCAACACCGTCGAGGTCGAGGAACAAGCATCGGAAGACATCGCCGACATCTCCGCTATCGACAAGACCATCCACCAGGCGCCCGTGATTCGGCTGGTGAACGGCATCCTGCTGGAGGCGGTCGAGCGGGGCGCGAGCGACATCCACTTCGAGCCGATGGAGACCAAGATGGTGGTGCGCTTGCGCATCGATGGCGTGCTGTACGCCGTGCGCGAAGTGCCCCTGTCGCTGCAGTCGGCGGTAACGGCGCGGGTGAAACTGCTGGCGGAGATGGACATCGCCGAGCGACGCCTGCCTCAAGACGGACGGTTCTCGATCAAGACGGGCGAGAACAAACTGGACGCGCGCGTCTCGTCGCTGCCCACCGTGTTCGGCGAGCGCGTCGTCATCCGCCTGCTCAACCGCGAGAATGCGAACAAATCGCTTGCACAACTTGGTATGCCGCCTGCCGTCGAGCATGGACTCACAGCACTGGCGGACAAGCCATGGGGCATGATTCTGGTCACAGGTCCCACAGGGTCGGGTAAAAGCACGACGCTGTACGCCCTTCTGCAGCAAATCAAGAGCGACCGCCGTAACATCCTAACCTGCGAAGACCCTGTGGAGTTCCAGATTGAGGGCATCGGGCAGTCGCAGGTGAACGAACGGATTGGGCTGACCTTTGCGTCGCAGTTGCGCGCGATGTTGCGTCAAGACCCCGATGTGGTGCTGGTCGGCGAGATTCGCGACGCCGAGACCGCTGAAATCGCCTGCCGCGCCGCGATGACGGGGCACTTGGTGCTGTCCACGCTGCACACCAACGACGCGACCAGTGCGCCTGCCCGCATGCTCGATATGGGCGTGCCGACATTTTTGATTAACTCCGCGCTGATTGGCGTGCTGGCGCAGCGGTTGGTGCGCCGCCTGTGCGAGCGGTGCAAGGAGCCTACCACCGTCACCGACCCCGCGATTACGCGCCTGTTCGGGGTGGATGCGCTGCAGACCTATCGCGCCGTTGGGTGCGACGCGTGCAATCAGATAGGCTACAAGGGGCGCGTTGGGTTGTACGAGCTGTTCGTCATCAGCGAGCCTGTGCGCCGTCTGATTGCCCGCGAGGCGGATAGCGACGCGATTCGCGCCGCCGCGCCCGAAGGCACGCTGTTCACCATCCAGCAGGATGCCCTCCAGAAGGTGCGCGATGGCATAACGACCATAGAGGAGGTGCTGTCGCAAATTCACTTAGACGCGCCGAGCGCAAAGGCGGCCTAAAACAGAAACGCCCCCCGAGCTTGGGGGGCGAAAGTGCAGCGCATTCCAGAACAGAATCTTACTTGCGGTTGCGGCGGCGCAGCCCGACCAGACCCGCCAGCCCGACGCCAAGCGCCAGCATGCTCGCAGGCTCTGGCACGGGCACCACGCTCACGGTCAGAATGTAGCTGCCCGCCTGGCTGTGAGTCGCGCCTTCGTAGTAGCTGAGGTTGCTCTGACCAGCGCCGTGATAGCCCGTAATCGCGATGAAGTAGTCGCCCGTCTGATCCGCCTGCCAGCGGATGGCGGAGCCAAGGCCGCTGCCTGCATCGTCGTTGAATACGATGGCGGTGCTGCCCGAAGCGTCAAACAGAGCCATCACGGTGTCAGGCGAGGTGTAGTTCGTCCCAGTTGGGAAAGTAATCGCGGTCAACCAGTCGCCTGCGTTCAGGCGGATCTTGAAGAAGTCGCTGTCGTTGGCGGTGAGGCTCAGCACGCCCACATCGCTCCAGGGCGCAACATTGCTAGAAAGAACCATATCCGCGGTTGCGCGTGTATTGTTCGGCTCCGTTTCGCTGAACAGCGCAAATGCGTTCACGCTCATCAGCGCACTCAGTGCTACAATCGCCAGTCGTTTCATATCCGTATCCTCCTTTCCGGGTGTCCCGGTGGTGTGAGCATAGGGGGCAACCTACGCTCGCCTTAAAGTATAGCACACTTTCGCCTCAACTGTCAAGGAGTCAAGCCCCCTGTAGGCAGAAAACTGGTATTTTTGCGGGTGTGTTCACTTCTCGCCGAGCGCGTGCAGGGCGGGTTCGTAGTGTTCTATCAGATGGTGCGCCAGCTCGCGCAGGGGTTCAGGTTGGGGCGCTTGCAGCGCGGGCGCGGCGATTTGGCGGATGGCGTCCAGCGGGTGCTTGCGCCGCGTGGCGACCTGCGTCATCCATTCGGCGGCATGCTCAACAGGCAGGCGCGTCTCGTAGCCGTTGATGTGCAGAAACACCAGCGTCGCAATCAGCGCAGTCGCCAAGTTGCCCCGCGCGAACGGGCGGTACTTCAGGTAGCCCCACAGGAACCGCGCCGCCTGCAACGGCACATCGCGGCTCTGGCGGTAGCTGTACTGATAGTAGGTCGCCTCCTCCAAGCGGTCGTAGCTATAGGGCTGCGGCGACTTGGTAATTTCGCTGTTGAGCCAGATGAGATCTTGCAGCGTCAGGTAGCGCCATTCGAAACTGGGACCTGGCGCGGGCTGTAGGGTCGCACGCACGGTGTCGGGCAGTTGTTCAAGGCGCACGAGTTGCGTTTCGCTGAGCGCGTGTTCCGTGCGCACGAGCGGCTCGCGGTAGCGGGCGAGCAGCGCGTCCACAATATCGTCCCAGTCGCGCGGGTCAGGCTCTGAGGCGGGGGCGTCGGGCAGGTGCAGGTCTGCTTGCTCGGCGACGGCGCGCGTCAGGTCCGCGACCTGCGCGTTATCCAGCTCTACCGCGACGCCGTTCGCCTGCAAAAACGCCAGCCCGACCAGCACGGCGACGCTGGCGTTGGAATCGCTCAGCGGCTGCCCCGTATACAGCGTGCCCATCAGCGTCTGTGCCTGCACGCTCAGCGGCGCGGCGGGGTCGTCCAGCGTTCCCGTCAGTAGCAGCGTCTCCAGTCGGCGCGGGTCGGCGTCGGCGCGGGCATGGCGCAGTTGCTCGTAGGCGCGTAGTACGGTCTGCGGCGTCGGGTAGCGGAGCGTGTGCGCTTGCGCCGCGGCGCGGGCAATCGCCTTCTGATATGCGCTCAGTTCCTCCAGCAATATGCCGAGCGTCCCGTCGCTGAGGGGCTGTACGCTCTGCAGGACGCGCTCCAGCTCGGCGCGTGTCGCGTCGGGCAGGCGGCGCCAGCCGAGGCTCAGTTCGCGCAGGGCAAGCCCCAGCGCGTACAGCGTCTCCGTATCGCCCTCCAACGAGAGCAACCGCTCCCGCACCCATCGGCGCATCTCCGCAAGCAGACTCTCCATAGCGGCGAAAGTGTACCTGATGAGAGCAGACTTCGGCTGTGTTCCCCGACGGGACGCCGCCGTTGCCTACACATGCCCAATCGGCGAATTTTCCCCCAAATTTCCTCCGTCCCCCCTTGACAATCGCGAAATTCTGTGCTATAATGTAAACGCACCCCGCAAAGTTGTGGGGATATGCTGAACCGATGGAGGTCAGAACGATGCTGGGTCTGCGGAAGGGCTGGAGTCTGAAGCGAGTGCGCCGCACATTGGCGCAGGGCACTGTCGGAAAAGGAATCGCTATCATGCTGGGTAT
>Ga0272449_1004566_pt1 | contig 11213 bp, 7 predicted proteins | sample YNPCB0241_FD_198679 | JGI IMG/M metagenome (GOLD analysis project Ga0272449, IMG submission 198679) | Hot spring sediment microbial communities from Yellowstone National Park, WY, United States - YNP-CB-024-1 | ecosystem: Environmental > Aquatic > Thermal springs > Hot (42-90C) > Sediment...
TCTGAGAGAGCAGAAGAAAAGGTTACTAAGCAAGTATCTTGATTATTATTCGTTTGACAAGTTCATAAGTGGTATAGTTGGGGTGTATAAGAAGCACTTCGATTAGAATAGAACTTCAGCGTTTTTTAATTGGTATGATACAACTTTTGAAACTCCTTTTTCTTCCATTGTCACACCGTATATAGTGTTACATATGTCCAAGGTTGATTTGTTGTGAGATATTATTATGAACTGTGTTTTACTTTCAAAAGCTTTTATTAGTCTTTTGAACCTTTCGTTGTTTTCGTCATCCAAAGGTGCATCCACTTCATCAAGTATGACAAGAGGTGTATTTTTTATCATAAGTGCTGAGAAAATCATAATTATACTTACTAGAGCCTTTTCGCCACCTGACAGTAGAAGTATGTTTTTTATCTTTTTGCCTGGTATGTTTACTATGAATTCTATTCCTCCCTCGACTAAATCGTTATTGTCTAGCTCTATCTTTACTCCTCCGCCACCGAAAACCTCTTTGAATACGGTAGTTATGACTTCCTCTACCTTTTGTATGGAAGAAGAAATTATCGTTTCTATTTCTTTGTTTATGTCAGATATTACACCTTCTAGTTTTTCTTTGCTTTGTAGAAGGTCATCATAGTTGAATTTCAAAAACTTGTATCTTTCTTCTACTTCTGGTAGCTCGTCAATTGCGGAGAAGTTGACATTTACCAAATTGTTTATTTCCCTCTTGAGGTTTTCTAGTCTTCTGTGATATTCGTTTGGCTCAAAGTCTTCCGGTAGTTCAATGGTTTCAATGTTTGAGCCATACTTTTCGAAAATGCTGTTTTTTAGTTTCTCTATCTGATTGTTGGTGATTTCTATTTTACCGATTAGTTCATGTAGAACTTTGTTTTTGTTTATTTCTTCGTCCTTTAGTGTGTTAAGTTCTTTTATGTAGTTTTTGAAAACTTCGTTTAGTTCTTTGACTTTGACAGAGTATTCGCCTATTTCCTTGAGTAGTTCATCTTTTGAGTTTTTGAGTTTAGAGATTTCTTCCTCTTTAGATGGAAGTAAAAGCTTTAGCTTTTCTATATTCTCTCTGTGCTCCTTTGTCTCACTTTCTATTTTGCTTATTCGGTTATTTATTTCTTTTACTTCCTTTTCTATGTTATCTAGCCTGTTTGAAATGTTTTCTTTCTCAGTTTGTGCCTTTGTTAGAGAGTTTTGAAGCTGGTTAAACTCTGCTTGTCTTTGGCTAATCTGATGCTTGAGTTGGTTTATTGAATTATTGATTATGTTGAAGTCTAAATTTTTTAGAATTTCTTCAATAACTTTTCTTAGCTTAAAAAATTCTTCATCGTCTGCCTTTAGTGTTTTTAAGATGTCAGCGTTGTAGGAGGGGGTGCTGTAAGTACTGGTGCTATAAGCACCACTAGTGCTGTAAGCACTAGTGCTATGAGCACTTAAGGTTTCTATGGTTTTTGTGAATATTTCTGTTCTTTTTTTAATTAGGTTAGTTCTTTTTGTTTTTAGTTTTTCTAGTTCGTTGTATTTGTAGTTTAGCTCTTCTTCGTAGGAAATGATGTTTTGTTCCAGAGTTTTGAATTCTCTTTCTAAGAAGGAGAATTCTCTTTCTAGTGAAAAGATATTTTTTTCAATTATGTTCAGTTTTTCGGTTAGTTCTGAGAGGTGATTTTTTTGGCTTTCTACTTCTTCAACTAAGGTTTCTAATTTGGACCTTAGTGATGATATTTCTTTGTCTATTTTTTCTCTTTTTGTGAAGAAATCGCTGCTTATGGATGATGGAAGTAGAGATAGACTATTTAATAGCTCGTTAGCTGAATCTTTTATTTCCTTTGCTATTTTTGCTGGTTCTGGGGAGTTTGCTATTAGCTCGCACTTGTTTATTATGAGTTTGGAGATTTCCTTAGCTCTTTTTATGAAGTCACCTACAATTAGTGCATTCCTTCCGATTTCTTTTGAAAACTCATCGAATAGCTTTTGTGACTCAGTGGTGAGTTCTTTAATCATGTTTTGGGTTTCTTTTATTACATCACTAGAGGTAGCTATGTACTTTTTGAGTTGGGTTATCTGTTCTTTTAGTTCTTCTCTTTGTTCTCTCAGGTTTTCAATTTTGATGGTTTTATCTTCCTTTTGAATTTCAATGTCTGAGAGTTTACTTTTGAGATCAGAAATTTTATCAGTTAAAGAAGATATTTCTGTTTCTATTTCTGTTTCCCTTGCTAAGCTACTACTAATTTCGTTTTCAGTGATTTCTAGGTCCTTGAGTGTTTTGTTACAAAAGTTTACCAATTCGTAGATTTTTGCTCTTTCCTCTTCGTTTAGAGTTAGTTCTTTACTTAACCTTTTTATTTCTTCTTCTAGATTTGATGCTTTTTGGGATATTTCTGGTATGATTTCAAGGATTTTTGAGAGTTTTGAGGAGATAACCTCTCTTTCTTCTAAGAGAATTTTTTTCCTTGTCTCTAGATTATCTTTTTCTTTTTCTAATGAATCTATGAGGCGGTTACTTAGCTCCACTTTTGAGAGTATTTCTCTTTTTTCTACTTCCTTTTCACTAATGTTCTTTTCAACTTCGCCTAGTTTCCTTCTTTTTTCTTCCAGTATTGCCGAGTATGTTTGAAGTTCGTTATCAACATCTTTTATTTTTGATTCAATTTCACCAATTTTCTTTAGTATTTCTTCAATTTCCTCTATTGCTTTGCTTTTTTCTTTTTCTAGAGTGTTTAGCTTTTGTTTGTATTTTTCTAGGTTGAACCTATTAATAGCCTTTTCGTATAGTTCGATTTGGTTTTGGAGTTCTTTGTATTTTTTTGCTTTTTCTGACTGCTCCTTGAGTTTGAAGTATTCTCTTTCGGTTTGTTCGAGAGAAATAAAAATTTTCTCTAGGTCAAGAATTATTTCTTTTAGTCTTTTTTCAGCTTCTCCTTTTTTGAATTTTGCTTTTGATATTCCTAGTAGTTCGTCAATGTAGTTTCTTTTTTCGGATGGGTCACCTACTACGAGTTTATCGACTTCGTCTTGTCCAATTATTGAGTATCCTTCTTTGCCGAAGCCTGTGCCTAGAAAGAGATTGATAACATCCTTGACTCTAGTTTCGTTTCTGTTGATAAGTGTTTTTGTTTCACCTGACCTATAGTATCTTTTTGTTATCTCTACTTCATCCAGTGGTATAGGTAGTATTCTGGTTGAGTTGTCAAAGAGTAATGAAACTTCGGCTACGCTTAGGGGTTGTCTGTACTGTGAGCCTGAGAAGAGTATATCTTCGAAGCCTGAGCTTCTTAGGGTTTTTGGGCTGTTTTCTCCGAGACACCACCTTATTGCGTCAATTATGTTGCTTTTACCGCTGCCGTTTGGACCAACAATACCTGTAATTGTAGAAACGAATTCTACTTTTGTCCTGTCAGCAAATGATTTGAAGCCGAAGAGTTCTATTTTCTTTAGGAAAACTGGCATATTAGCTTAGTATGTAGCTTTTGACACTCTCTACTAGTTTTTCTGCTTCTTTTTTGTACTCTTCAATTTTCGTTATATCGTTGTCGAACTTACTGAAGAAGTATATTTTTAACTTTGGTTCTGTTCCTGATGGTCTCACTATAAATTTGTTTTGCCCTTCTAGATTTATGATTATGACATCGGACTTTGGTAAATCGGTAGCATATTCCTTAATTTCACCTGTGGTGAAATCTTCTATTGTCCTGTTTTTAATGTCTATTCTTGTTAAGGGTTTGAGTCCATTGAATTCTGGTAGTTTTTCTTTCCTCAGTTTATTGACTATTTCGTTCATTTTTTTGAGTCCTTCTATTCCTTCAAGTTCTATTGATTCTAGTTTCTCGATGTGTACTCCGTACATTTTGTATATCTCGTAGAGATAGTCTTTAAGTGTTAAGCCTCTCTTTTTTAGGTCTTCCACCATTAGGCTTATTATACATGTTGATATTACTGAGTCCTTGTCTCTTACATCTGTTCCGTAGAGGTAGCCTATACTCTCTTCGCATCCGAATACGAACCTTTTCTTACCTTCAAATTCTCTTATTTTCTCACCAATGTACTTGAAGCCAGTTAGTGTAAGGTATGTTTCAACTCCGTAGTTTTGGGCGATTTTCTGGATTAAATCTGTTGTTACTATCGTTGTTACAACAAAGCCATTTTCGGGTAACCTTCCTCTTCTAAGAAGATTAGATAATATCCAGTTTAGCATCATTGAAGAAAGTTGGTTGCCAGAAAAGAGAGTTATTTCACCTTTTATGTTTATTCCTGCTCTTACCCTATCAGCGTCAGGGTCAGAAGCAAAGAATACATCAGCACCAACTTTCTTAGCTAGTTCTATGCTGTTTTTGAATGAATTATCATCTTCTGGATTAGGAGAAGGAACTACACTGAATGTACCGTCAGTTGTAGTTTCTTCTTCAACTAAGTATATGTTTTCAAATCCTATGTACCTTAAGGCATCAGGTGTTAGGTTTATTGATGTTCCATGTAAAGGTGTGTAAACTATTTTAATGTTATTTCTATATGAAGTGTCATCAACATCGTAGATTTCGCTTAAGTTGACTTTCATTACCCTTAGGTATGCTTCTTTTAATTCTTCCAAAACGTAGTGTAACTTTGTTGAATTTGTTAGTTCGTCATTTGATATTGTTTTTACTTTTGAGATATCGTCTATTTTGTACACTTCGTCAATTATTGCTTTGTCATGTGGTGCTACAACTTGTGCTCCGTCGTCCCAGTAAACTTTGTATCCGTTGTACTCCGGTGGGTTGTGTGATGCTGTCAGGATTATTCCGAAATCTGTTTTGTAGTATCTGATACCAAAAGAAGAGAACGGAGTAGGCATCGGTAATTTCAGGATGTAAACATCAATATCGTTAGCAATCAATACTTTAGCTGCTTCTATTGCGAAGTCGTAAGAATTTTTCCTTGTGTCATACCCTATGAAGCAAGAGAGCTTTTTGTTAGGTTTGACACTTTTAACATAGTTAACAAGTCCTTGTGTAGCAAACATGACGGTGTACTTGTTCATTCTGTTTGTGCCTATTGCCATTTTGCCGCGCATTCCGCCGGTGCCAAACTCTAGTTTTTTATAGAATCTATCCTCTAGTTCTTTTATATTGCCTTCGTCCAGTAACCTTTGTATTTCCTCTTTTACATCCTCACCAAAGTTTAACCATACACTCAGATTCCTTTTTGCCTCTTCAGAAAGATTTAAATTTTCAACATTGATTCCCTTTACCATACCTTTAACCCCAAAAATAAGAACGAAAGAAAATTATTAATTCACCTGCTGATTAATTTCAATTTGATTAGGTGCTTATAGCACCTTTTTTATAGTACCTTTTTATTTAAATTTCTTGTAAGTGTCTAAGACACTAAGTGCCTAAGGCACTAAGTGCCTAGGGCACTAGGTGCCTAAGACACTAAGTGTCTGAGACACTAAGTGTCTGAGCACTTTATTAAATGTTTGGTAGAATTTAAAAATTTTGTGCTTTAATGTGCTTAAAGCACGATGTGCTTAAAGCACGATGTGCTTAAAGCGCAAGGTGCTTATAGCACCTAATTAGAAAGGTGCTAATTAGCACATTTCTATTAGTAGTCTCGCCGTATTTAATTTTAGAGAGGTTTCACCTCATTTTTTGATAGGAGTTTATACCTCTCTACATCCTTAAAGAAATTTAAACAAAAAGTGCTTAAAGCACTTAAAGCACTTAATTAGAAAGGTGCTATTAAGCACTATTGAAGAAAGATGAAAATTTTTTTTGGTTTTGTGGTGTTCTAAGAGTTGTATTTCTTTACTATTTCTAGGGAGTTCTGAAAGACTGTTATGATGTCTGAGTCGTCCAAGCCAGCACCTTTAAGTATTTTCCTAGCTGTTTCGTCAGTGATTAGGTTTTCTGGTGAGTGGGTGTCTGTGTTTATTACCATTTTTACGTTGTGCTTCTTACACAGTTTGGCAACATGTCCGTTTGTTATTGAATGCCCTTTCCTTGCTGTAATTTCAAGGTATTTTTGGTTTTCCTTAGCTAGGATTACGTCTTCTTCTGATATAAGCCCTGGATGTGCTAGTATATCAACATACTTGCTTTTTATTGCTTCTCTGTTTGTTCCTAGCTCAACTGGCTCGACGATCGTTTCGCCGTGAACGACTACGATTTTCGTCCCTAGTTTTTTGGCAAACTCGGCAATCTCGTTTATGTGGTGAGGTGGTACATGGGTTATCTCAACTCCCGGCAAAACTATTATGTCAGTATAGTAGTTTTTTGCTTCTTCGCAGAACTTAACTATTTCCTTTACGACTATCTCAACATTTGATATATCAACATGGTCTGTTATTGCCATTGCTGAGTATCCAATTTTTCTAGCTCTTTGGACTAGCTCGTTTGGGGATAGTTCCCCATCGCTTAAAAAGGTGTGCATGTGTAAATCTATCATAGCCCTTAGGTCATTTTGAATGTAGAAGTTCGGTTTTTTCCATTTTCTTTTAAGAGAGGCTTCGCCTCTCCTAGGTTTATTTAAACTTTACGAATTCTTTACAAATTCCTAGGAAAAACTTGTCAGTTTTTGTTTAGAATTTAAGATATGGAAAAGAAATATAAGATTTTGTTTCTTTGTGTTCAGAATGCTGGTAGAAGTCAGATGGCTGAAGCTTTCGCTAGGGAGATTTTGAATGATATTGTTGAGCCTTATAGTGCAGGTTCTAGACCTGCTAATGAGGTGAACCCTTTAGTTGTTGAGGCTATGAAGGAGATAGGTATTGATATTTCTGATAAGAAGCCTAAGGGGTTTGGTGATTTGCCTAAAGGGATAATCTTTGATTTTGTTGTTAATATGGGGTGTGGTGATACTTGCCCTTATTACCCTTCGAGAGGGACTATTGATTGGAATATACCTGACCCGAAAGATAAAGAACTTGAGGAAATAAAAAAGATAAGAGATTTGATACGAGATAAAATCATAGAGTTGGGTAACTACCTTAGAGCACTTTCTGGTGATAAGTAGGCTTAAGGTAAATTTTGAAGAATTAATAATCCTTTGTGATGATTAACTACTTTGATCTTTACGATATAACTTCAAAATAAGTTTTCTTATTGAAAAGAAAATCTAGTTTTGTTGAAATGTTTTTAGGTTAGTTCTATAATAGATTTCGGAGAGAAGTAAGATGAGTGGCAGTTTTGATACTAGCCAGGTAATAACGGTTGATTACCTTAGGGATGGGATGGTTTTGAGTGGTCCTCTTTATGACATGAAGGGTAGTTTCCTTTGGCCCGCTAGAGTGCCTATAAAGCAGGAATTCATTGACAGATTAAAGAGTTTAGGTATAACTGAGCTTACATATAGACCTATTTCAATAGAGACAGCAGCTAGTAAGAGCCAGGTTAGTGACCCAATGATTTCTGAGGAAACTCAAAGAAAGGTTTATAACAGTTTCGCTAATGTTGTTTGGGATATTACTAATAATTCTATTCCTAGATTAGATAAAGCTAAGGAGTCTATAAATGATGTTGCTAAGGAAATAAGAATAGGTATTGGTAAGACAATTAATTTGCTTGACCTGAAGAGCCATGATGAATACTCTTATGTTCATGCAGTAAACTGTAGTTTGCTTGCTACATTGGTAGCTACGAAGTTTGGCTTTACTTCGGACAGAGTCTCTTCTGTAGGTGTTGGGAGTCTTTTGATGGATATAGGCAAGATTAAGATTCCTTCCTCAGTTCTTAACAAAAAAGAGCCTCTTACGCCTATAGAAATAGATAGTATCCGAAAGCACCCAGTAATAGGGTATCAGTTAATAAAGGATTCTACAGAGATTGATGACATAGCTAAAAGGATAGTTCTTATGCATCATGAGAGGGTTGATGGTAGAGGGTATCCTTTGGGTGTTACAGGAGATAAAATAGATGTATACGTAAAGATAGCTTCAATATGTGATGCTTTTGATGCTATGACTACGGAGAGGCCATATAGACCTCCATTACCAATTAGAGTTGCAATTGAGGAGATACTCAAGGAAGCTAGTACTAAGTTTGACCCTGAGGTAGCTCTTAGGTTTGCTGTAGAAGTATCTAAAGTTTACAAAATTCAATCTCCTTTATCTGAAAATTCTGTTGTTCAGCTTTCAACAGGTGAGATAGGAATAGTTCTTAAGTTACATTCTGATTACGATATGATGCCAGAAGTGCTCATCGTTCTTGATGCTTTTGGTAATCCTATGAGAAATATGGTTTCTGTTGACCTTGTCAAGGATTCAGTTGGTAGGAAAGTATCTAAAATTATTTACGACATTTCCTTGATACTAAAAGTTAAGTCTCTAGCAGAGAGTAAGATTAGATAATTATGTGTAGAGGTTTAACCTCTTAGAGGTTTAGCCTCTCTGAGGCTTAGCATCTTAGATGCTTAGCCTCTCTGATAAAAATGGGTAAGGTGCTTAACAGTACTTCTTTATTGATTAATTAGGATGTGTGGGTGCTTCATAGCACCTTTTTTATTAAATAATTCTTAACTAGAGTGAAGAGATGCGACAGCATCTCTTCAGATAACTAGGGTGGGCGGGTGGGACTACTAAAATTGATGTGCTAATTTGTACTAATTAGCAATTAATGTAAATAGCACTTGTATTTGAAGTACTTCCTTTATCAGGGTTAAGAGATATGTTAGCTTCTCTTAAAATTTCAAGATGTGCTAAATAGCACATTGTGCTAAATAGCACCTTGTGCTAAATATTACTCTCTTATTAATTGGAGAATGTAGAGAGGTGAAACCTCTCTATATCAAATAGAGCAGGTGGGACTACTAAAAGTAATTTGTGCTTTAAGCACTATGTGCTTTAAGCACTGCGTTCTTGTAGCACCTTCTTATTTACATATTCTGAAGAGTTAAAGAGATGAAGCCTCTCTATAATAACGTGCTTTAAGCACAAATAGAGTTGGTGCTAATAGAACTTTTATAAAATTACGAAGGTGTTGGAAGGTGGAGCCTTCCAACGATAAAAAGGGTGGGCGGGTGGGTGCTTAATAGCACTTTTTTAATTGAGTGCTTACTAGCACCTTGTGCTAAGAGTACCTTTTTATAAATATTCTTAACTAGAGTGAAGAGATGCGATAGCATCTCTTCAGATGGCAGGCTTAGCCTGACGCAGGTTTAACCTGTTAATTTTTCAACACTCTCTCTAGAAAGGTGATAGAGTTGTGTTTGCTACTTTATAATTGTTTGCCTATGAGTGGAAAGAAGAGTGAAGAAAAGAAAAGGAAGACATTCAAAGAAACCGTTATTGAGAATCTTAGGGTTTTGGGAGAGGCTTATTTAATAGCTTTTGTGATAAGGCTTTTACTTCTTGAGGCTTTTGCTATACCTACGGGCTCTATGATACCTACTATAATGGAAGGTGATAGAATTATAGTTATTAAGCCTACTTATGGTATAAATTTCCCCATAATTAATGTTAAGTTGCCGGGTTTTTATGAACCGCAGAGAGGTGATATTGTTATATTCAAAAATCCGAGTTATAGGTCACCAGGTATTGTTAGAGAGCTTATAACATTGCTTACTTTTTCTGTTATCAATGTTGATAATGAGCCAAAGTACTTTGTGAAGAGAATCATAGGTGTGCCGGGTGATACGATTGAGCTAAAAGATAATGAACTTTATATAAATGGTCAGAAGGTTGAAAGAAAACTTTTGAGAGATGATGGATATTGGAAGTATTACAAGGAAATGGATTGGGTTATTAGGGTGAAAAGTAAGTATTTTCCTGATGATGGTATAATAAGGAATTTTTCTATATCCAATCTCATAATTTTGTATGACAATACCTATAGGTCTATGATGATGTCTTATGGAATTCCTGAGAGAGCGTTACCGAATCTGGAATACTTCAAGGGAGATTTGGAAAGGATTAAAGCTTCTATTCTGAGTAATAAGATACCTGAAGGTTATTACCTTGCCATGGGTGATAATAGGGACGAGAGTAGCGATAGCAGGTACTGGGGATTGGTACCTGAGAAGTTGGTAATTGGTAAGGGAGTATTTAGATTTTGGCCTCTGAACAAGGTAGGAGTGATTAGGTAGAAGTTATTTTATCATGCCTAGGAACTCGTCAAAGAGATATCTTGAATCGTGTGGTCCTGGTCCTGCTTCAGGGTGATATTGAACTGCCATTATGTTTTTTGATTCACAAATTATTCCTTCTACTGACTTGTCGTTGAGGTTTATGTGGCTTATTTCTACATCCTTAGGTAATGAATTCGGGTCAACTGCAAAACCATGGTTTTGAGATGTTATTTCTATCTTTCCTGTTTTTAAGTTCTTCACTGGGTGGTTTACCGCATGGTGTCCAAATTTTAGTTTGTATGTTCTACCACCTAAAGCTATGCTTATGAGTTGGTGTCCTAGACATATTCCGAACATTGGGTATTTCCCGATGAGTTCTTTTATTAGCCTTACGGCGTGTAGTGTTGCTCCTGGGTCACCAGGTCCATTGGATATGAATATCCCGTCCGGCTTCATGCTTATTATATCATCAACGGTTACAGTGTATGGCATTATTGTAACTTTTGCTTTCCTTTCGGCAAATAGCCTTAGAATGTTCCATTTTATTCCGTAGTCGAGTGCTACAATGTTGTATATTGGGTTTTCTACATTTATCACTGTATGGGGTTCTCTAGAGGATACTTCAACTGATAGATCTAGTCCTACCATATCAGGTAGTTTTTGAACTTCTTTTTTAAGTTCTTCTATTTTGTCAATTTTATCTGAAATTATTCCCATCATTGCACCATGGTCTCTTATGTGCCTTGTAAGTTTTCGTGTGTCTACTCTGTCTATTGCTACTATCTTGTTCTCTATTAGGTATTCTCTTAGTGATTTTTCAGAATCTGAATTGCTGGGATATGGTGATATTTCTCTCATCACAAAACCACTCACTTTTGGTGAATCAGACTCTACATCAAAGCTATTTACTCCATAGTTACCTATGTGTGGGTATGTCATTACGACTATTTGTCTATGGTATGATGGATCAGTGAGTATTTCTTGGTATCCTGTCATACCTGTGTTGAATACTACCTCTCCCCAGGTTTCACCTCTGTAGCCTACGAATCTACCAAAGAAGTAGGTGCCATCTTTTAGAACTAATACAGCATTCCTTCTAAAGTCTTCCATAAAACCAAATTTTAAATATTCTTTAGTTTTTTGTTCTACTTCGAAGCATCCCGATTACC
>Ga0272449_1004568_pt1 | contig 11213 bp, 11 predicted proteins | sample YNPCB0241_FD_198679 | JGI IMG/M metagenome (GOLD analysis project Ga0272449, IMG submission 198679) | Hot spring sediment microbial communities from Yellowstone National Park, WY, United States - YNP-CB-024-1 | ecosystem: Environmental > Aquatic > Thermal springs > Hot (42-90C) > Sediment...
ACCTCTATCGGCCAATCTAGGAACATGGGTCTATAACTGGGTCTGAATGTTACCGTGTTTGAGATGAAATTCGTAAGTGTTATGGAGTGGTTTCCCAACCGGAACGATGTCTCCGGTATTTTCTCCATGTTCGGAAGCGCGGCTTCAAGCTCTCTCTTCAGCTTTAGAGCCATGGGAGAGTCATCAACTCTTTCGGCACGGATCCTTATTTCAATCCTTGATTGCTGAACCCAGTCAAAATGTTGAAACGTGATGCAGAAAACCCCGAAATCATTAGACGTTATAACTGCCCTGGCGTATTCACCGCCATGTTTAATAATCATGCGGGTTGTGTGGAAGTACTTCCTTAGAATTGACTCGAAGACGAAATGGTTTTTTAAGAAGTCGCCAGCAGAAACGCCTACTAAGCCTATAGCATGTGGTGCGGCGGATAACGCGGAGGACTGTCCAGCAGGGATGACGGAGAAGCCGTGCTCAAGTAGGGCGGAATAAACAATATCCAACACACATAATGCGAGATAGTTTCTGATAGGTTCTTCAAACATACTGAATAGAAATTCTCTGGGGCTGAGGTCTTTCCGTGCCCTCGGGACGGGGAGCAGGTCTGCCACTATATCTCCCTGAAGCCTGTAAGCGAATGTTCCTCGATTTGGCGGTAATGAGAGAACTTCCCCGTCTCGGGCGAATCCTTCAAAGCCAAAAATCCTTGCAATCGCTCTATCAGATGATACGTATACGTCTATGCCCCCCAGGGTGCAAACCATCTTCTTTTCAATGGTTTCTTCAACATTTTCTAGTATATTGAGGAAGAGCCTCCCCTCTTCTGTAAGACCGAAGACCAGCATAAAACAGGTATTCGCGTTTCGTCTGAAGACGAATACGAGGTAGTTTGGGGAAAGGATAATCCCATCGGCGAGGTAACGGTATTCTGAGAAGAATTCTTTCACAAGGTTTTTTAAAACGGAGTCCTCAACCCAGTTTAGTTCCAAAGAATAGTCGGTAGCTCCCACATATTCACGCAGGATTCGTTCAAAGGGTTCTTTGAGTGGCATAATAGACTTTATATATCTCATAGCCCCTTCTGGTTCTCCAAAGTTTGACGTCCAATCTCCCCACATATATCTGAGATAGTCCATGTTGTGATAGAACTTTTCCATGACCTCCCCATCCTCCATATCTCTCTCAGACCCCCTCTTAAGATGGTTAGACATGTCCCTTCAGCCTGTCGCTGAGACACATCTTCTCCACGACACCTTCATTCTCCGTGTCCAATTCGTCGAAGAGCTTCAGAGCGTCTTTGGCTTCCATATACATGCGGAATTGGTCTATGTAGTCGGGTTCAAACATTGGGCCGATAGTGGTGTTCATCATACCGATTTTCCTACCACAACTGTATATATCCCCTTAAGGCCCCCTTATATGGGCTTTATATAGTGGCCGACGTCGGCCACATAATGCCATTTATATAGGGTCAGGCTCCGGACAGTCCTTACTAGATTGTTCGATCAACACCTTCAGGACGGCTTTGTTCCTATACCTGAGGAAGTTCCTTGAGACGCGAGTAGTCCCGAATCTGATTAGCGTGTAGGGCTCAACCTTGAATGTCTTAACGCCGTGCTCCCTATGCTCTATACGTAGCTCTGCGTTGGGGAGCGCTACGAAGGAGTTGTTTAGTTGGAAGAAGTTTTGAAGGATTGGTGGTGGGGCGAAGGGAATCACCCTGACCTGTTCCTTCCAAAGGAAGATTGGGCTGTAGTCGGGGGTGAAGTGGAAATCCATTATGGAGAAGTATTTTGAGGTAGTTTCTTATAACAGGGTCTGGTATGTTGTCGAAGCCTGCGGAAAGGCAGGCATGGAGGGCCGTCTTAAGCTGGTCAGGGATGCTAAGGTGCTTTTCAATATTTGTCAGAACCTCCTTTATTTCCTCCTCAGTAAAGTTTCTAGGATTCACGTCCTAAAGGTTGTTTTCTAAAATAAAATTTCTTAAGGCCATTCCATTCATATTATCGGGCGCCTGCATAGTCCTCCCATTCTTCGACGTATCAGCCTGCGCGTCACTACATTAAACTAATTACGGCCTAGGCAGGTTGCTACGTGGGCCGGGCACTATTGAGAAGGTGTGCGTCATTATATATAGTGGCTCCCCATCTGGGTCGTAGCGGCCCGGTATCCTGTAGGCGTATGCGACGTTCATTTTCACACTAAGGGTCTCACCTGACTCTACTATCCGGTAGGTGTTCCATCCCTCGTTGGACTCCACTATCTCCACTAATTGACCTCGAAGGTGGGCCGTGCTTATTTCCTCCTGCGACGGCGGGTTGCCTGGTTTACCTTTCATATTCAATGGGGCTGAGATCGCGAAAACATACGTGAAAAGGGGTTTTACAGCCGCTTGCTGTGAAGGCCCTGTTGGTGAGACGGTGAAGAGAGGCGTCTTATCCGCTAATAGTTTGACGAGTATTATACGACCTTTCACCCGTGTCTGGTCTGCCAGCACGTAAGTGTTCCAGCACTCCTTAACTATCTCGAACTCAAGCTCCCGAAGAATGCTCACCGCTGGTTTCCCCTCAACCATATCCAGGACTACACCTCCTAATGTTTTCTTAAGGCTTTACCTCCCCTCTTATTATGCGGGCTGGTTCTAAGAATTGACCCACACTCCGAATGTCTTAGAATGCCTTTTTTGTCTCTGAACATGTTGTCGCCGAAGGGGACATACTTTCCACAATGTCCGCAGTAGAGGTTGTGGTTGTAGGGGGAGTTTCCTGAAAGTCCTTTTCTGATTTCCCTAACTTCCACCGTACCCATTGCCACCACCCCTCTTTACAAGTCTAAGCGTTATGCCGCCATCAGGCCTGACTTTCAGGACAGCCCTTATCTCCGCCGGGACTTTATGCTCCATGGAAACCTTCATGATTTTCTCTATTGTTTTCATCACTTCATCCTCCACCTCTATGTCGATGTTTCTGGCTGTCATCGTTTCCGCCATGTTGTCGTCGTAAATATAACCCATTAGGGCCTCAAACGGGTATATTGACCGTCTCGCTTCACCAGTGTAGATGTACAAGAGCAGGCTGGCGTGGTTGGCTGGGATGGTTGTCGGCCTTGCGGCAGGCGCGACACCAACGGTGGTGCGGTATACTTCTACGCGCTCATCGGCAAGCTGTTTAGGGGGTGCGAGGTATTTTCCGATTGTATGGTCGCAGTCTCCATTTCATCCATGGTGGTCTTTTTCATGGTTTGTGGAGCGATAATGTTGAGGGATATACTGAAGGGTGATTAGGAGTTTAAATGTCCAGCCAGCCCCCTACTACCCTGCCGTTCACCTTTAGAATGGGGTCTGATGGGGTCGGTCTTATGATTTCATAGGTCTCGATTTTCACATTTTTGAGAGCGTCTCTAAGGGTCTTCGGGACCTCCTCTGGAAGCGCCACAGTCTCTTCTTTCTCGACTAGGATTGCGGTACTCATGTAATGTGAGCGGTAACGGGAATATATAACCAATTAAACTCATCCCGGCACAATATGGGTGGCCGTCGTCGGCCACTATATAAAGCACCGAGCCTTATCACTCTACTTCCAGGATACCTATTTTCTTGGGCTTTGCCTGAAGACGGAAGAAGTACCTTCCCTTTGCTTTGAATTTGATACGGGCGTTTTTTCCGGGGTCAATTGTGAGCGTCCTTACTTGGTCTGGCTCCTGCTGGTTGTAAAACTCCACCATGTGAACCCCTCTGTCCTTGTTAATGTAGGTAACCCACTTCCCTCTCCGCACCCTTCCCACACTAGGTCTGAAATCTTCATCAAGGATAATTATTTTCAACCCTCCACGGAACATGGCCGCCATCAGAGGTATTAGGGGGAGGGGTGTGAGGGAGACGGGGACATACCACCAAGGCACCATATTTGGGGGCTGTACTGTCTTGGTTGTCGTCAGATATGTTGTCGTGTTGCGCATTATTGTTGTTTGGAGGGTTGCGTAGACTGTGGGGGTTGTGGTCGCGGTGACAACGCTTCGCACAGTCGTAGTGTCAGTTAGGGTCGTTACATAGGGTATGGTGGTCACGGAGGTAACTGTCTCAACCCTCGTAACAGTGCCCTCCACAACCCTTGTGGTGTAAACCGTTGAGAAAACGTACTCGGTCTGGACCACTGTTGCTACGGCTGTCTGGGTGGATGTGGTGAACCGTGTAACGGTGGTTGTCGGGGTGGAGGTAACGGTCCTCGTAGTTGTAGAGGTAGCTGTTGAAGTTGATGTCTCAGTAGTTGTCGAGGTTAATGTAGAGGTAACGGTTGACGTAGTTGTAGAAGTTGTGATTGTAGCTGGTTTCAGCCGTAGGACGCCGTAAAAACCTGCGGTGCTGGGGTGAGCATCTTGGTCAAAGACAGGATCGTTGAAACCTTCGCCTAGAAAATTCCTCAACTCCGTTAAATCAGGTCTTTCTGTTGTTAATGTGAAGGTGTAGCGTTCTGCTGTGCCGGTTATGTTTGATGGGTTGAAGGGTGTGAACTCTAGGTAGTAGTTGCCTGCCGTACCCGTGATGTATGCGTAGCCGTTATAGGAGCCGGCCCCGAGAACGGCGGAGGGGACACGACTACCCCCACTGGAAGGAGTCCCATCAAGACTCACTACCCTAAACATATACTGCGCATCCAGCGTTCTAGAGTCCACGGCGTAAACAAAACCGTCCAAGTCTGGAGCAAGCGAATAACTACGCGATCCTGGATCATAGATTAGCCAATTAAGGTCTATGTTTAGAAATCCAACTATGTAAAGCACCCCTCCCGCCTCTACAACCCGCGTCACCCATGTGTTGTTATCGTGGTTGTAGGGTGCTGGAGTGTTCCAATGCGTCGTTGTAAAGTTATACAGCCTCACCTCCACTGGTGGGATCCTAAAACCTAACGGGAATCTTAAGAGGCCCAGCCGGTAAGCTAATCTATCGTCCTCGCTACAGTCCAGCCCGCTACACTCCATGGTGAAGGCGATGTTTACGTAAGTCTGTCCCTCGACAGAGGTTAAAACTATACGCGATAAAGATGGAAACACTATCCCTCTGACCCTTACGTCGTATCCGGGGAATGATAAGGGAAAAAAGTAATACCAAAACGCAATAAAGCCATCTTTACTAATCTCTCCATAAAGTATGTGAGATTCCCCGTATTCATCAATATAGGTGCCAGTAACATATAGGATGCTACCGCCGTCAAACATGTCAGAAACGTAGAATTTATCAGAGCCGTCCTTAACAACCAAATCATACCTCACCGCGTTACGAATATCCAGCCCTGTGTCTAGCTGGATTATGTAGAGATGGGGCGCGGATGTACCGGTTTCAAGGGTTTGAAGCATGACAAACATCGAGGACCTATCCTGATCCCATACAACCTTGACCCCCGAAACGAAGACAGGATACAGGTTTAACCATTCCCTTGGAAGAAGAGACCTATCAATCAAATCCTTAATACCCGTTAGCCTACAATCTTCTTTGTTGAAGACAGCTATGAACAGCCGCGCAACATGCCGCAATCCGCCCCACTCACCATAAACCCCGGCTACGATTACTGAGTCATCCATCAGCGCTATTGAGTACGCACCCGACCGAGGAACACCACGGCTGGCATCTACGTTAAACTGCAATACATTCTGGCATCGGAAGGTGTGGTCCGGGTTTAGGAATAACACGGTAGGGCCGTAGCCAGGAGCTTTAAAGAACTCGCCCGCGATGTATATCCCGCTCTCGTCCGCCGCAATATCATACCCTATCTGCTGGTTTACACCTCCGTTTTCCCACCCCCTCAGTATCCCGAAATAGGGAACATCCGAGTGGGCGGGCTGGAGTGAAAGCAGTAGAGGCGACAGAGACCACCATATGAGTAACGCGACCACCACGGGCCTAGGTATTTTCGTAATTTTACACCTATTGACCCGCACACATCGGGGAGATTTTTTCTTGTATATATTCGATTAATATTGTTTATGACCCAACGTCGGCCACTATATTCATGTTTCCTCGTTTACATACCTAGTCGACAAGAAAGCCTACGGTTTTTAACCGTGGTATGAATTGTCGTTAGGCAAACAAACCGAGAATCTCCCGACTTTAGCCGTGGAGAGTGTCAAAGCGGAAGCTGCCCTACGATTTTTTCATCGATTAAAACTACTCTATCCTTCTCCAAAACAAGTTTCATAGGCTCTACTTCTTTGCGGAGGCCTTCCCTCGGTCTAAGAATATACTCTGTGTCAGGCGGATGGGGTAGGGGTGGGCTTTTCCTATCGAATCTTATCCAGGGCCTGTCCGGCTCGGGTAGTTTAGACCTGTAAATTCTGTTAACATCCACTAATTTCACGATGACTGGTTCGAAACCCGCCCTCTCAAGCTCCCTGTATGCGGCCAGTAGGTCGAAATCCATTTCATTAACATCAACGACCCTTCGCTCAGGGATGTCTTCCCTTATGGCGTAGACCCTTCCCAGCCGCCGGAGAACTCTAGAGGTCGTCCATCCGAAAACATCATCTAGATAATCTGTCAGCTCCACGCATACCAGCTCGTGTATGTTTATTGGGAAGGGGCTTTTAATGGATATGGTTCTTCCTATCAGGTCTGATATACCATGCCTGATTTGTAGAAACTCGGGTAGTTCTGACTTGCCGCGGCTGAGATAGTATTCGTCGTAGTCGAGGGGGGTTAGCTGTTTGGGGTAGGGGGCGTAGTAGACCCCGTATTTCTTCGACCTTTTGGAGAAATACATCTCCAGCTCCTCTATCTCCTCTCTCGGGAACACCTCGAACTCAACCCCTTTCACGATCTCTCGTCTAATGGGGTTTGTTAGCAGGGGCTCCGTGTAGTCCGCCTCCACCTCAACCGCGATGTCGTTGTTAGCTGTCACGAACACGTAGTACAGGTTGTCTTTCCTAACCACTGTATCCGCGAACGAGCCGGTGCAGGAGAAAACCTCCCATACCCGCTCCGGGAGGGGGTGGTGGGCTATACGCCAACCAGAAAGCGGTAGGTCATCATGGGTCAGTATGTAGACTTCTTTAAACCCTCTTTCCTGTAGGTTTCTCAGGATTTTGAGCTGTAGCAACGGCCTGGCTACGTTTGGGTTGTGGAGGAGGAATGCGGCATACCTACATTTCTCCAAAAGGACGGTTACGAGCTTCTCCCTCTCCCGTATCACCGACTCTATGTCGGCCTTTATCATAAGAGATATTCACCTGTTAAATGCTTTATGCTTTTCGTCATCGTAGTGGTGGTACTTCAGGATTATTGGACACCATGTTCTTTCTGGGCAGAAGCCTAGGTGGCGGCATTTCTCTCCTACTATGTTCGCCAGCGAAGGCACCCTTTTTACAACTTCATACATTATTTTATACGCTATAGCCCTCTGCTCCCATTCTGCGTAGCTGCACGTCCTCATGGCGACGTAGCCTGAGGGGTGGAGGATGTTGAAGCCGTTATACAGCCTAGCAATGTATAGTCTCAAGGCTTGCGGGAGAATATAGACCGCAATGGATGGGCTTACCAACTCATCGAGAAGGGACTTGTAGGTATGGAGTGATTCTGTAATCGCCTCCATGAACATTAGCCTCAGCCTTTCGTTCACGTTTATGTTTGGCGGGATAACCGTGTTTTCATCCGGGTTTTTCAGGGTCCTGTCGGCTGCTGCATAGATGGACTCGACTGCTGTGGGCACTGTGCGATGTCTAATTGATTGGTGATATGCTACAAGGGACACCGGTTCGAGGGTTGAGACGGTTATGAGCGGATTAAGGCTGTCGTAGGACTCCTTGTTTTGCTGTGTCAGCAGGTTACTGAGGTCTGGAAAACCCTCCAGCGCTGAGTGGATATAGAGGATTTTAGCCTCTCTAGGAAAGGAGTTTTCATGCAACAGCCTCTCCATTAATGGGTCGTTAGGTTTGTATGGGTTTGGAAACGGGTACGTCGCCAACCTGTTGCTAAAGCCCAATCTTGCATCAACCATTATAGGGGCCACAGACCTAGCCAGCTTCTCGAACCGCTCAGCGAAAACACCCACCTCCTCCGGCACATACCTCCAGTCCGCGGCATGTTTTAGCTGGATGAACGCAACGTAGTTTTCGAGGCTACAGCTCACGAACAGGGATGTTTCCGTGCAGAGTGGTAGAACATACCGAGCATTTTCTATCTCCACTCCGGCCTCTATCAGGCGGCTGTATGTTTCAACCATTTTCTCCACAGCCTTCCAGAACCCTGTGTTGTTTTTCAGGGCTTGCGGGGCGGCCATGTGGTCGCGGGTGACTGTCACACGTCTCTGCGATTCCTGAAGGTAGGAGCCGAAGGGCGGTGCAACCAGAAGCATGGAAAGGGTTCTGCTACAACCCGAGACCTCCATCATTAGCTGGAGGCTAGTCGTGATTGAGGCATGGCCGCGCCTCGTTGATTCCCTATGTGTTTTAACAGCTACTTTATGGATGTCCTTCCCCTCAGCGTTAAGCTTCTCCATCTTCTTCTCAAGCGAAACACCTTCAAACGTCCCCAAGCCCTCGATGGCGATGAAGACATCCGGCGGTATGACAGTTCTATCGCCTAGGATGGTCGTAGGCCCGTAGCTATACAGCCTTAGCTGAACCATCCGTTTTCACCAAGGACTGTTTGACAGAGGTAATAATCCGTTAAGACCGGTCATTTTCTAATCCCCACGTAGCGGATTGCGGGCCTGCCCACGACACGTCTTGTCCTAACGCTTGCCAAACCCTTATTCTTCATCCACTTCACCACATGTTTAACGCTTTCATGACCTAGACCTGTCGCGGACGATATTTCGACCAATGTGTGTTTTCCAGGGTTGTTTACGAGGTAGAGGTACACCTTGACAGCTCCCGGATGCTTACAGGTCAGCACGGCTTCAGGTATATTGTCTCTAACACCTGTGGTGGTTGTCGCCATAGGTGATGGGAGGGATGTTATGGGCGGGCCGTCCACCACAGCCTTAATCTCCATCGGGACCTCCTTCACTATCTTCGCCACCTCCAGCTCCTTCCTAAGCCTCTCTATCTCCCTCCTAAGCTCCATATTCTCACGCCTCAGCCTGTTCAACTCATTGCTTTCCTCCTCAGCCTTTCTAAGCTCGGCCTCCAACAACGCTGCCATCTCAGACACGGAGCCCGCCAGCTCGGGGTTCTTTATACCCACCAACGGTGTCGGGGTCTCGCCGCCGTGGGGCGTCTTCCGCCTGAGAACCGTTATCTTCCTAACCTCACCACCTACCAATGCGTAGAACTGTCCCGGAGAGAGCCTAGCCACATCAGCAGTCGGTATATCGATGGAGAGCAGGCTGGACATCTCCCTTACTCCCCTGAGATCGTGTGGTAGCCTGAACCCGCCTATGAAAACCACGTTCATCTCGCTTACAACGCTCTTGTTTATGTCGGCGGGCCTATGGGTTACCAGGATTAGCGTTATCCCGAGCTTCCTACCCTGCTTAGCCAAGTCCAGCATCCTTTCGAGCAGCGGCCTCGTCTCCCTATCGGCTATCTGTGGAGCGTAACGGTCGGCCTCCTCCACAATTAAGAGTAATGGCCTCCTGATAGCGTCCCACGCCTCGTAAAGCGACCACAACAGCCCGACAACGAACCTTCTCTCCTCAAGGTTTCCCGACTTAGCGGTGAAGACCATGTTAGCACCCCTCTCAAGGAGCTTAACATAGGGCTCTGGGCTGGCGGTAACCAGCGGAAGGTCGCCACCCTTAGCAACCCATACGACATCATACAGCTTTTTCAGCGTGTTATACTCCTTCAAAGGCTCTATTATGAGCGTCTGAAGCTCCTGCTCCAGAGCCTCCTCCGCAAACAAAGCCGCCAAATTCGACTTACCGCCCCCGCTACGTGCAAAAATAGCCACCCTCAACCCTTCATTCCTGAAATCCGAGTAGTCTAGGACAAAGCTCTCCGCAAGCCTGAACCTAATCACGGAAGACCTATGAGGAAAATACATATAACCCATTAAGGCCACGACAGCGCCATAAGAGGGGGTGGCCGACGTCGTCCACTATATAAAACCAACCAATATTTGAGTAACTACCCAAAAAGTCTAGTGACTTAAATAGGTGGCCGACCTCGGCCAGGCAATACACACCTACACAATATACAGCTCTTAAGCACGATAACCTTCACTAAATAAATAGGAGGACAAAAATCAAAAAACTAAAACAGTAAACATGAAAAAGGGTAAAGAGAGGGGAGAGGGGGTTTGGCTGGGCACCGTCAGCGGACTCGGAACCCCAGACACACGGCAAACATCCTTTAAATCAGCCTCCTATAGGAGGCTGATATGTATTCACCAAAACCGGGCCCGGGGTCTTTCCGCCGCCCAGGCCCAGCCTACATGTCTGGGGTTTGTCGTCCGTTTTCTCTGGCGAGCCTTTTGAGATCAACGAGTATCTTTCTGGCGACGCGGAATGTTGCTTTCCAATGTTTTCTCGGCCTGTCCTTGAACCTCTCAATGTAATGTAGGTAAACACCATAGTATCTAGGATGTTTGTTTAAGATTGCGGTGTTCGCCAACATTAGAAGTAGCCTGCTCCTTTTCTTCCATTGTCTGTATGGTGGTAGTAGATGGTACCTCCTCAGTAACTTATCACGTGGAAACCATTTCAACATGAATCCATCGTGGCTTATCAGATGCGCCAGCGCCGGCCCCTTGAGTCCAAGATGTTCAAAGGCTAGCCTGTATAGTGGTAGTTTTATGGCCTCTCTATGGATTTCTTCGGAAAGCTCTCTGACGATGTTTTTGAGAGTTCTATGGGCCTTTATTGCCAGCGGATGGTTTGTTGTAGTCCTCTTCTGTTTGGAGACCTTCTTCATCAGCGTAAAGGTTGCCCATTCCTCCGTCAGCTCCCTTACAGTAAGCTCTTCGGGTGCTGTGAATAATGGCTGGAAGTCGTCTGAGTTTCGTCTGAACAATGTCTTCAACATAACCACATCGTTTTCATCGGACTTCTTCACCCCATTATTCTTCCGCTCCTCGGAGAGCTTCTTCAAGTCCTTGAGCCGTAGGAATGTAATCCCGGTTTTTGCAAGCTCAGCCGCCGCGTTCTGCTGCTTCCCCGGCAGGCTGTCAAGGACTATTATCGCAGGCCTCAGTTTCTCAACCAGCTCCGTCAGGTTGTTGAATACCAGCACTTCATCACTATCATCAGTTACTGCGAAGACTTTGTTTCTACCGAAGTCGA
>Ga0272449_1004571_pt1 | contig 11212 bp, 8 predicted proteins | sample YNPCB0241_FD_198679 | JGI IMG/M metagenome (GOLD analysis project Ga0272449, IMG submission 198679) | Hot spring sediment microbial communities from Yellowstone National Park, WY, United States - YNP-CB-024-1 | ecosystem: Environmental > Aquatic > Thermal springs > Hot (42-90C) > Sediment...
TATTAGCAGAAGAAACAATAGAAGAAGCAAAAAAATACATATGCTGGGCACACAAAATAGGACTACCAACAACACTCAAAGAACTAGGAATAGAAAACCCAACAGAAGAAGACCTACAAAAAGTAGCCGAAAAAGCTATGACTACTATTGAAATATATAGAATACCGTATGATATTGATAAAAACATTTTAGTAGACATGATTAAAATAGCTGATCAGGTAGGTAGAAGATTTGCCCAAATTTGCTCTAGGCAACCATATGAATAAACAGTAGATACTTTGAACTAATTTACTGTTTTGATATAGCTAAATAAACTGAGATTTAAAATCTAACCTTATATATATAGATTGCTTATCACATATAGGTTATACCCATGTCTAAAAGACTGTACTCTTATAAAGGAAAATTATTGAGGATTAATCTATCTAGGATGGAGTATAGAATTGAAGAGATACCAGAGGAATACTATATTAAATATCTTGGAGCTCGTGGTCTTGCCGCTATATATTATTATAAAGAGGTAAAACCAGATATAGATCCACTTAGCCCTGAAAACAAACTAATATTTATGACTGGTCCTTTAACCGGTACTAACGTTTTCTGTGGTTGCAAAATGGAGCTTGCAACAAAATCACCTCTAACAAATCACTATCTATGCTCAAATGCTGGTGGTTTTGCTGGTCCTGAGTTAAAATTTGCTGGTTTTGATGGAATAATAATTGAGGGAAAGGCTTTAAAACCAATCTATATAACAATTATGAACAGTTATATTGAATTCAAAGACGCATCCCATCTATGGGGTAAGACAGTCTCTGAAACAATAGAGATAATTAAAAAGGATTTTGATTCAGATGCTAAAGTAATAGCAATAGGTCCGGCAGGCGAAAACTTAGTAAGAATTTCAAGTATTATAGCTGATAATAGAAGTTTTGGTAGAGGTGGTGGGGGAGCAGTCATTGCTTCAAAAAATCTTAAAGCAATTGCTATAAGAGGTACAGAAAATATTGAAGTATATGATGAAGATAGAGTTAGGAAAATTCTTGTAGATTCTCTAGAAGGAATAAAAATGACAACACAGCTACATAGACTTTATGGTACACAACAATATATAGAACTATTAGCTCCTCTTGGAGCCATACCATTTTACAACTATCAGAGAACATCATTTAAAGAACCTCATCAAATAGAAAAAATATTGCCTAAGATTATGAGGGAACGCTATCTTATTAAAGAGAAGGCATGTTTTAGATGTCCTATAATGTGTACTAAATTATGCAAAGCATTAGAACCTCCTTTCATTGGCGCTATGGCTGAACCTGAATATGAATCTTTATGGGCCTTTGGCCCTCAGTGTGGAGTAGACAATTATAGTGCTATAGTCGCTGCTATTAATCTATGCGATGAATATGGATTAGATGCAATAAGTACAGGAGTCGTAATAGGATTTATTATGGAAGCTTATGAAAGAAATCTTCTTTCAAAAAGTGACATAAATAATTTAAATATTAAATTTGGTAATGAAGAAGCTATGATAGAGCTAATTAAACTTATAGCATATCGTAAAGGCATCGGTAACATACTTGCAGAAGGAGTTATGAGAACATCTTGGAAAATTGGAAAGGGTAGTGAACATTTTGCTATGCATGTTAAAGGCATGGAGATGACAGGGTATGAGCCAAGAGCATTCTTTGGTATGGCCTTAACATATGCCACATCATCTAGAGGTGCATGCCATAATGTAGGTGGTTGGACTATCAGAGATGAATTATTACAACCAAAAATAGATAGGTTTGCTGTATATGGTAAAGGAAAGCTTGTCAAAGAATTACAAGATCTTAGAGCATACATAGATTCTTTAGGTTTATGCACTATCCCAAGAAGAGGATTGGGATTTACAGAAAATCCTCTAAGAGGTGAAGAGGTGCTATTATATGTCACTGGAATAGACTTTAGAAATAAGCTTATGACAATAGGAGAGAGAATATATAATTTAGAAAGAATAATATTAAATCGTGAAGGTATATCAAGAAAAGACGATATCTTACCACCAAGAGTGTTTAAAGATCCACTACCAGATGGTATGGCAAAGGGAAAGGTTATAACATACGAAATGTTTAATTCAATGTTAGATGAGTATTACATGGAACGTGAATGGACTAGTGAAGGAATTGTAAGCAAGAAGAAAATAAGGGAGTTAGAAATACCATAAATAGCTACAATTTTATTTACTTTTATATTCTTCAACACTCGCTATTTCGTTAAATAGATGCCAAAATGTTTCTCTAAACCTTCTAAATATTTGATAGTACTTGGAGTATATTTTATGTTTATATTCATCAGGGTATACAATATCTATTATCTTTACAAGATCATTTACAGTTTTTATGGGATCTTTATATATATTTACTCCTATTCCAGCCAATATTATATTTCCTAATAGAGTTGCATCTACTGTACTTGGGATAGCCAAAGGCTTACCTATAATATCTGCTCTAATCCTCCTCCAAATAACACTCTTAGCACCTCCATTTGCTAATCTAACTATTTTAACTTTTATACCATGCTTCTCTATTTCATCAAGAACCTCCTTTTCGGCAAATGCTATACCTTCTAAAATAGCTCTAGCTATATGTTCTCTTCTATGCAATAAAGTTAGACCAAAAATTACCACTCTTGAATTTGCATTACCTGGAGGTCTTTCACCTAAAGGAAAAGGATAAACTAGGAGCCCTTCAGCACCTGGTCTAACTTCTGATATTTTTTCGTCGATTGCTTGATAAGGTGAGATTGCTCTCATCCTAGCTTCCTCTGCCTCCGGAATGGCAATTTCGTCTTTAAACCACTTGATTAAGGCTCCAACACCTTCAAGGGTTCTATATGTTACCCAACCGTCAATTGCATGATGAAGATTTAATAAATTTGATGTGATAAGAGGGTTTCTCACAAATGCAGCGATATCAGATGCTGTACCAGTCATAATAAATGATGTTCCTTCTGCAATGCAACCCACACCTAATGCTGCACAAAGAAAATCCCCTGCACCGGCAACAACAGGTATACCAGCTTTAAGACCTGTAATCTTTGCAGCTTCCTCTGTAACATTACCAACTACCTCATATGATTTAAATATTTCTGGCATCTTATCTAGATCTATACCAAGTAACTGTGCTATTTCCTCAGACCATTTCATTTTTCTAATATCAAATAGATAGGTTCCTGAAGCTTCAGACCAATCAATAGTAAATTTACCTGTTAATTTATAAATTATATATCCTTCTGATGTAAGAAATTTATATGTCTTTTCATAGACATGTGGAAAATTGTCTTTAATCCACATAATGTGTGGGCCAACCCAAGACGGACTTACAATATTTCCTGTGATTTTTGCATATTCAAGTTCATCAATAGCCTTTCTAATTTTCATACACTGAGGAATGCTTCTCTTATCACACCACAATAGTGCTGAATGACTTAATAACCCTCCCTCTTTAGACACAGCTACTGTTGCATGCATCTGACCACTAACTCCAATTACAATAATCTTATCAGGTGAAATTCTTGAAACCTTTAAAGATTCTTTAATACAGTGTACTACAGATTTCCACCAGTCCTCAGGATCTTCTTCAGCCCATCCTGGATAAGGAGTTTTTAAAGAATATTCCAAGGTAGTTACCACATTAGAATTGCCATAAATATCAAAAATGCCTACCTTGGCACTTTGTGTTCCAATATCTATTCCTAATAAATATTCATTACCCATAGTATATCCTAATAATATACCTTCTTATTAAAATATTTAAACTTTACAAATTTTATTTCCTACCATAAGTTAAGTTGGTAAATGGCGATGGTTTGATATATAAAAATGGATTTACTAAGATAAGATAATAGGTTATTCAATTTTACTTGAAAAGTTATAAACATCTCAATAAAAACCGATATTCATCCGCCTTCTAATAATGACGGAATAATTATAATCTCTATATCTCTATCATCATTGCAGATTTTAAGTTCACTCAATGTTTTGTTTAATTCTAAAGTTTTTCCATGAGACACTAATGTTATAGAATCAAAAGAAAGTTCATTTAGTAATGAAAAAGGCTCAACTTTAACAAGTTCTTTAAGTATCTGTAAAGGTGTGATATTACAGTTAAGGTTTGAGAACACATAAGTTTCTTTTGAGAGCTTTAATGCCTTATACATAAAGATTTTTACTACGATATTCAATAATTCCCACCACTAATACCAATTTTTCACTTTATTTATCTAGTTATCAATAAAATACCTCTTATAATCTTTGAATACTGTAATTATAAATCTATTACTATATAAAAGAAAAACTATAATATATGATAAAGTTTTTAATAGCAATTAAGCTGTATATTGCTAGATTTCAATATCTAGGATTATCAACTAAGGTAAATTTATTATTAATCTTTAAAACAAGTTTTTTAAATCCTCTCCTTTGAATAGATTCATAGTCGTGTCCTGCATCTGAAGGATAGATATAGAAATATACTAAATCCTCATCTCCTATATTAATTGTTCTATGAGCAAAGTCACCAGGTATGTAGATTATGGTTCCACGTTCCAATAAATATGAATAGAATTCTCCTTTGCCATTATCTAACAATACTAATCCTTTACCTTTAATTCCTATATATATCTCATCAGCTTCTTTATTTAGATGAAAATGACCTCTTGTGAAATGATATTCCTTACCTATAGATCCTGGATGTATTATTGTTATTCCAAAGTTTAAACCTTTTATTCTATCTAAAGAATTTTCATAGTATTCATAAATTACATAGTTTCCTTCTTTTTCAATTTTCTCATTGAGTGCGTTAATATCATAAAAGTAGGGCTTCATATCACTTAGTCTTACTTCGATTTTTTTGGTATATTTACTAATACTGCCGTTTACCAAATCTATTAATAGATAAAATGGTATAGATTTTATTTCAGCTTCCATCAAATCCCCTTTACCTTGTATTTTTAGGTAGGTTGGGTTTTTAATACCATAATAACACAACAATATTTTTAACTTCTTAATAAAATTATTCAATGAAATTTTAAAGAGGTTTCATTTACATTTAAATGAACAATGAATAATAAAAATAAGAATTTTAGCCTCTTTAAAATTTAATATTATTAAGGTTATTAACTATGGATATATATAGTATTGTTAGAGAGGGTGCTTATTTTTATTCTCCTACGAAAATTATTTTTGGTGTTGGAAGCCTTAAAGGATTGCAAGAAGAACTTAAGCGACTTAAGATTTACAGAGTTCTAATTATTGCTGATAATGTTCTATTCAGTTTAAATATTATAGACAGGGTTTTAAGTTATATTAGAGAATCCATTAAAAGTGTTGAGTTTTATCATGTTTCAGAAGAGCCTGGAATAAATGAATTCAATAAAGTAGCGCAATTTGTTAGGAACAATCAATTCGATGGAATTATAGGTATAGGTGGAGGTAGCACTTTAGATACTGCTAAAATTGCTTCAATTTCCTCTACAAATACTGGTGATATTTTAAACTTCATTGGTATTAATAAAATAAAATACAGAGGAATACCTTTAATATTAATACCTACAACAGCAGGTTCCGGAAGTGAGGTTACTAGAATAGCTGTTGTAAAAGTAAGCTATGGGGGAATCGAGGTAAAACGTGGCATTGCAAGTGAATATTTATTGCCTGATACGGTCATCGTTGACCCTGAGCTAACAGTAACTTTACCACCAAAATTAACAGCAATTACAGGTCTCGATGCCTTAGCCCATGCTATAGAGGGATTAACCTCAACTCTTTCAACACCTATAACAGACTCTCTCGCATTAACATCAATTACTTTAATACTTAGGTATCTCTATAAAGCATATATCAATGGAAATGACATTGAAGCTCGGACATACATGTCGCTAGCTGCTATGCTAGGTGGCCTAGTTGTTGGAAATGCAGGAGCAACATTAGGACATTTCATAGGTGAAACAGTAGGACCCATATACAATATACCACATGGACTTGCTGTTGGAGTTTCACTTCCATATATTATAAAATTCTATTCTAATATAATAGAGAGCAAAATAGCTTTTCATAGAATGATCTTAAATATTGATAGTAAGGATGCTGTTAGGAATATTATTAAAAAATTAGTAAGATTATATAAAGAAATGAATATACCATTATCATTGAGAGAACTGAATATAGATAGAAATGATTTACCAAAACTTGCAGAAGTAACATTAAAATACAAAGTTAAAGCTACAACACCAATAGATTTAGATAAAGAAACATTGCTAAAAATATATGAAAGAATGTGGGAGGGAAATATGGATATAGAATAGAAAAATGAGAACAAATTTAATGTGCCGCTAATAATACTGCAATAACTATTAATAATTATAAAAATATATAAAAATATTTTGGTTCTAATTTAATTATTTTTTAGCTAGATAAACAAGTTCAATAATTGCTCCAAGATTTTCCCGTGTATCTATCTCTACAACTTCTCCTCCTTCAAAGGTACCTCTTTGAATGATATCGCCTAGCTTTAATTCATTGACAATTCTATTAACACATAAATCAAATGCTTCCTTATTTTCTGTTATCCATGATATGTGATGAACACCAGAACCTCTATAACGTATCCACTCACCCCATGCTGTTACATCACCTGGTAAAGCCTCCATAAGTTCAATAGATATGTTATCTAAATTTATGAAGAGAATCTTAACTTTACCTAAAGTTTGTTTATCCATGAAGTAATGTGGATGTTTCTCATCAGGTCCAAATATAGTTGATGATGGTTTAGAGATGCCGAGGATCTTAGACCAGTTTTCAAGTGCTTTCTCCATATCTCTTACTATTAATGCTATGTGTGCAACCTTTCTCCAAGGGATATCTGGACAAATAGACATGTTTTCTACCTATATGCTATGAGTTACTATAGCAAATTTTAAATATTATCCTCATAATTAATAACTATCACTAGTTTGATGTAAATTGTTAGAACGCTTAAACCCCCTTGAGAATTCTTCAGCATTATTTATTCAATTTATTTCTATGAATTATATAAAGATTATCTCATTATTGGATTATATTGTATTTTAATAGCTAATTAGGGTGCCATAAAATAAAAATTTTATTTAAGAATTCATTGCGGTTTATATCTTATATCTGTTATGATAAATAATATATGATTGTGATATTATGTAGTTAACCTTAAAAACAAAATATTGTAATATAGTAGCATCTATATTATACTTCTTTCTTTTAATATTCTTTCTACCTCAGCTACAACCTCTCGAGCCTCACGTCCAGCGTAAATCTCTATCAAAATATTTTTATTTCTATAGTACTCTATTACTGGTGAAAATGTTTGTCGATATAATTCATATCTTGTTCTAACAACTTCAGGTTCATCATCTTTTCTTCTAATTAATGGTGATCCACATACATCACATATTCCAGGTTTTTTAGGAGGTTTCCATGATATGTTATATATCGCTCCACAATTTGGACATATAAGTCTACCTGAAACCCTCTCTATAATTACTTGAAGAGGTGCTTCAAAAAGTAGTACCAGATCTAAGGTGGTTATTTTATCTAATTCCTTAGCTTGTTTCACTGTTCTTGGAAAGCCGTCTAATATAAATCCTTTTTTACATTCAGGTTTCTGTAAAACATTTTTCACAACTTCTATAACTATCTCATCTGGTACAAGCAGTCCTCTCTCTACATAGTATTTCACTTTCAAACCTAGCTCTGACGACTTAGCCATTTCTTCTCTAAAAATATCTCCTGTAGATATATGTGGTATTCCATACTTTTCTGAAATCATTTTAGCATATGTACCTTTACCTATACCTGGAGGACCTATAAACACTAGACGCATAAAATATCATCACCAATAATCTAATTCATAGCTATTCTAAAAAACTTTTACGCTTCCCTATCCTAAAATGATTTCGAATTAATAAGATTAAAAAGTATGGAAAACCATCTAATATAAATGTCCCCTGTAGAGTACATTAAAACTAAGAATCCTAATGATTTACAGATATATGAATCCTCTTATTTGTGTGGCGGGCCCGCGGGGATTTGAACCCCGGACCACTGGCTTAGAAGGCCAGCGCTCTATCCTGGCTGAGCTACGGGCCCAAAGAGTTGTTTATTCCCGCAGGTTTTTAGGTTTGTGTGGTCTGTGTTTTTATATAATCTTGTATTATCTTTTCTATTATTTTTTCTGCCATATTTATATCAGATTCTATAACTCCTGTTATATGATCTTTTTTCCCACCTGCTTTAATGTTTACATATTTTGATATTTCTAAAACTATGCTTTTTACATCAATGTTCTTTTGCGCTTCTGATCCAAGGGATATTTCTATATAGGTCTTGTTGTTTTGTGGAACTATTGACAATATGGTTAATTTAGGTTCTTTTAAAGTTGCTTTAACTAATAATTCTCTTAACATTTCCCTATCATCTATATCTAGTCTAAGTAGATAAAGTTTAGCTTTTCCTACATCCATTGCATTATTAACTATCTGTTTAAGAAGCTCACTTATATATATATATCTATATGTTTTCAACATACTTTTAATATTATTCAAATCTTTAATTAGCGTCTCTACCCTTTTATCAATATCATATATATTACTATTGAGTTTCCTGGCTATACTTTTTAATTTTTCTTCAAAACCTCTAATATATAATGGTAATGCCGTTGATACAACATACTCAAATCTTATAACACCATCTGCAATCTTTTCAACATTGATTATCTTTATCCCTCCAACTTCGCTAGTATTTTTAACATGGGTACCAAAACATGCTTCTGCATCCCAGTTTGGAATTTCAACAACTCTTATTATTGGTGTCATAGGTACACCACCTTGATATAGTGTAAATCCATATAGTTTCTCAGCATCATTTCTAGGAAGATAGCTAACTTTGACATCCATAGCGTTATCAACTATATCATTAGCTATTCTTTCTATTTCACTAATCTCATCTTCAGAAGGAAGCTTATAGTGAGTTATATCTAATCTAGCTTTGAATTCTGTTTTCTCAGCTCCTGCTTGCCAAACATGGTCTCCAAGAACTCTTCTAAGAGCTCCTAACAATATATGTGTAGCTGTATGATGTCTCATTCTTCTATACCTTATACTCCAATCTACTTCACCGATAATTTCCATATAGCTATGAATATCGTTAGCATTCTCTACAATATGTATAATCACATTATCTACTTTTTTCGTATCAATAACTCTATAACTCTTTGATCCAATCATCAAATAGCCTCTGTCTCCTATCTGGCCTCCTCCCTCGGGATAAAATACTGTTGAATCTAATACTATATACCTATTATCTAAAACTCCTAATACCTTAGCCTTAAAGATCCTCTGATAGGGATCCTCATGAAATATTCTTCTAGTTTCTGGAAACTTCACAGCCCATTCAATCACATATCTTGGTAGTTTTTCTTCTTCATATTCCTTAATTTTTTTAGGCTTGCTATGTCTAGATGCAACTATAGAATAGAAATTTATTGGGACGTCAACCATTATATTGTATTTCTTTTTAAGTTCATCACTAATAATATCTGGTGATATGCCATGTGAATCATATAGCTCAACTAAATCTTCAATCGTAAGACTTTTTTTAACATATTTACTAACAACTGTAGAAACCCTTGATAGAGTCTCTCTATATCTCTCCTCCTCCAGCTCTATAATCTCTCTTATTTTTTCTCTGTTTTTTACCATGCGTGGATACATATCTCCCCAAAATCTCAACTGTTTATCAACTAAAATTGCTAGCGATACATCGCTATGCAGTTTATTTAACCTTCTTAAAGCTCTCCTAATGACTAGTCTAGCTAAATAACCTTCACCACTATTTGATGGAACAACACCATCTGAAAGCATTAACGATATGGTCTTGGTATGGTCAAGAATGGCATATACGTCAAATGCAGGTCTTATCTGCTCTTCAACAAATTTCTTTTTAAGACCCATAGATCTGCTTATCTCTGTAAAAACCATATCTATAGTCGTTGGATCATCAGGTCTTATCCTACCAGCTATTCTAGATAATTCATATAGCAATCCCTTATCGGGTTCTAAAACATTTAAAATCTTATGAAACTCCCCTACAAGATCTTCATATACAGCATGAAATGCTGTAGGAGTTCTTTGTGTAAACCATGCTATTCTTTCAATTCCATAACCAGTATCAACTATTTTAAGAGGCATCTCTATATAGTTTGATCCATTAACCTTATACATCATAAATACAAGAGTAGCTAGCTCAAGACCACCTATAGCAACCTCGAATGAGGGGCCTGCATTACCTCCACCTTCCCACCAGGACTCCTTAAATACTATCTCTTCCTCAGGAACACCTACCTCTTCAACAAAAAACCGTCGTGCATATTCAACAGTTTCATTGGTCCAATAAACATATTTATCTATATAGTTAAATGCGTGATGTCCACCCATTATAAAGTTTGTTAAATGTCTACCAATAGTTAGCCCAACAGAATCTATGTCTTCAAGCCTTATACAAGGCTGAGCTATTACCAATGGATTGGCTGGTGGCTGAACAAGACCTGAGGTTACATGAGGTTGAAAGACAACAATGCTTGCTATTGTAAGGTATAAATCCTCTCTCCATCTAGCTACAACAGGTTTTGGTTCTACGACTTCATGTCCATGCTTATTGAAGAACTCTAAAAACAGTTTATTAGCATCTCTATAGCTCAATGCTCTTCTAACTGGTATATCAAAAAATGTGTAGTCGCTACAAGGAGCATCTCCGCAATCTTCCCTGGGTTTAATACTCCAAAAATATACTCCACATCTTTTACATTTGTTTCTTAGGTACCTTTCACTAAACAACCTAACTCTATATATAGATTCATCTATAACTTTACTCATTGTAATACCTTTAGATGTTATGTTCTATCGATAATATTACTATAATTGATTTAAAACGTTGTTATTCATCTTAGCCAAAGAGTGAAGCTAAACCTTCTGCTAGTTGTTCTTCCGAGATTCCCTCTTTCTTCTCTTCCTCTTCTTTTTCCTCTGGTTTTGAAACTTGTTGCGGTTGAGATGGAGTTGCAGAGACGGATGATGTCGTTGATGCTACGGGCATTGCAAATGATGACTTGAGGATGTCATCTATATTCAATTCCTTTAC
>Ga0272449_1004572_pt1 | contig 11211 bp, 10 predicted proteins | sample YNPCB0241_FD_198679 | JGI IMG/M metagenome (GOLD analysis project Ga0272449, IMG submission 198679) | Hot spring sediment microbial communities from Yellowstone National Park, WY, United States - YNP-CB-024-1 | ecosystem: Environmental > Aquatic > Thermal springs > Hot (42-90C) > Sediment...
GCCTTAGAACTGGCTGGCACCGAGCTTGCCACCAACATGGCAATGATAGGGCTTTTCTTTGGCATAACCAGGCTTGTGGGCTTTGAACACATAGAGCAGGCGGTAAGGGAAAGGTTTTTGGGTAATACTTTCGTGGCATCCGGAGGAACCACCGCCTTGGACAGTGCCATAGAAAAGAAATTCAAAAAGAAGATGGAGCTCCTTGAAAAGAACATGCAGGTTATCAGAGAAGCCTTCAAGATCGCAGAAGAACGCGGTTGGGTAGAAGAAGAAGCATACACATCATAAACAGGAGGTTTTTGGAGCATGTACTATGTAGCGGAGGTAAAGGAATCAGACTGTGCCAAATACAACTGTAAGCAGTGTGTGCTGTTCTGCCCAGAGCCCAACACCTTGATGTTTCACGACTCCAAGCATACCGCTTGGGTCAATTACTCAAGGTGTAAGGGCTGTGCCATATGCGTTTATGTCTGTTCGGACCTTTTAAAGAGAAACTGCATCCAAATGGTCATGATGACTGCGGGGGATTGAGCCATGGAAGGTGCTATGAAGGAAAAGTTAGAGAGGCTGGCGGAAGAGGTCCAAAAAAATATGGCAAACCCAGATGTGGATATTGATGTTTGCTTTGATGAGTCCTGCGGAGTTCCCTACCTGACCGTTAGGTATGTGGTGGAGGGACACAGCGTCCATGAAAAGCGCATAGACATAGACAAAGAATACTGGGAAAAGGATGTGAAGGATTTAGCTAACTTTGTAGCCTTTCAAATAGAGCAGTTTATGGAGGAGATAGACTCGGTGGAATACGGAGGAGAGTAGCCTTGATCCCGGCTTTCATAATAACGGGCTATCTTGGAAGCGGGAAGACTACTCTCCTCTTAGATGCTGCCAGGGAACATTTCTCTGAGAAAAGGGTGGCAGTTATCGTCAATGAGCTTGGAGAGGTGGGCGTTGACGGGAAAATTCTAAAAAACGCATATTCTGAAGTTTTGGAGCTTCCAGAGGGCTGTATATGTTGCACCATACACGCAGAATTTGAAAAAGCCATCAGGGAACTGAGAGAAAAGTATGAACCTGAACTGCTCATGGTGGAAACCTCTGGTTCTGCGGAGCCTTTTCCTGTTATGATTAGCCTTCAGAACTTAGGATGCATAATAGAAGGAGTAATATGCCTTATAGACACCAAGAATTTTCACCTTTACAGTCAAGAGGATACCGCCAAACACCAGATAGGCAGTTCCAACGTGCTGGTTTTGAACAAAACAGACCTTGTGGATGAAAGCACGCTTAAACAAGTAGAGGATAGTGTTGTGGATATATGGAACAGGTATTTGCTTAGGAACCTTTTTACCAACGAACCAGTTTTTAGGAGCTTTAAACTATACAAAACCTCTTTTGGAAAGCTCCCCGCCGAAGTGTTTAGCGGTGTTTTTGCTTTGCAAGAAAGACTTTACCATCTTAACGGTGAAACGCATAAACACAATCACACGCAACAAGTGGTCTATTTTGACGAACCTATTGATTATAACGAACTTCTTGATATAATTAATAAACTACCACCGGAGGTTATTAGGCTGAAGGGTATACTGAAGTTAAAGGACTTCCCTGAAGCGTTAGTTGTTAATTACTCTTTCGGCAATTTAGACACGAGCTATACATTGCCCCATTACGAAGGAAGATCTTTCCTTGTTCTGATACGCTCTTCTAACTAAAAAACTCCCACACGGAGGGTCGGCATGGTTTTTGAAGCAATTATTGTAGCTATTCCCCTGCTTTCCATAATAACTTCTCTGTTTTTGGAAAAGAGGCTTTACTCAAAAGTGAGCACCATTTTTACAGGTATTGCCTTCCTTTTGAGCCTGTATGTGCTTTTATTTACCAACAAAGAGGGTTCTTTTATCTTTCTCAGGTTTGATGGTCTTGGCACTCTTCTTGCTTCTTACATACTTCTTGTGAGTCTTGTGATCCACAAATACTCGGAAAACTATATGAAGGACGAGCAAGGGTTGAAGAGATACTTCATCCTGCTTGACTTGATGACTTGGAATTTATTAACCCTTGTGCTTTCAAACCACCTGCTTGTTCTGTTCGCCTCGTGGCATTTGATGGGAGTAATTCTTTACTTTCTGCTTACCTTTAACAACAGAAGATGGCAAGCGGTGGAGTCGGGAAGGCTCGCACTCTTTACCCATCGGCTTGCGGATGTTCCCCTTTTAATAGCCATCCTTTTCCTCTACAAACAGTATGGCACCTTTGAGATAAGCAAGTTAGCCCAAGCGATCACCACAGGGTCTTCAGATACCCTATGGATACCAACACTCTTGATAGTCCTGAGCGGTATATTAAAGTCCGCACAGATGCCCTTTCACGTTTGGTTGGTTTATAGCATGGAAGGTCCCACCCCTGTATCCGCCCTTATGCATGCAGGCATAGTAAACGCGGGCGCTATCATAGCAAGCAAGTTTTCCTTCCTGTTTGCTTACGACCTTTATGGGCTCAGCCTTTCCTTCTTGGTAGGCATAATAACTGCAGTGTTGGGCTCCACCCTTATGCTAATGCAGAACGATGTAAAGAAGGCGTTGGGATATTCCACTGTAGGGCAGATGGGTTATATGATGATGGAAGTGGGCGTCGGTGCCTTTGCCCTCGCCATATATCACATGATGGCTCACGGCATATTCAAGGCTACCCTGTTTCTATCCTCGGGCGGTGTTATACACGAAGCAAGAAAAGACCCCAACATTCCAAGGGACGAGGTTTACGACGCATTGATAAGAGAGGAGGAACCTTACAAAGATATGCCCACCGTGTTTTATGGAGCCATTACCTTATTGGTGCCACTTCTGTTAGTTTTGATTACTCACTATATTTTTGAGCCGGATTTCTTTAAATACCAAGCTCCCCTCATACTTTTGTTCTTTGGCTGGATCACATCCGCCCAGGTGCTTCTGAACCTTTTCAAGGTAGGCAGGGAAAAACCTCTGCTTACTGCCCTCTTAGGTATCGTTTCCCTGTTTGTTCTTCTGAGCATATATGTTTTTATGTCCCATCTTCTTAGAGGCTTTGTCTTTCCTTACGAAGGTCTTCAGGAAAAGGTATACGAAAGGGCTTTCTCCAACCCTGTACTTCTCGTACTCGGTATAACTATAAGCTTAATTTTGGTCGTGGTGGGCTGGATCCTCATATACTTTGCCAACAGAGAGGAACCTTTGAAGGTCCACCTGAGCCTTTATGCCCACCTCTCCAGAGAGCTTTACTTCCCAGACCTTTATAAACTCACGGGAGAAGGCTTTATGAAGTTGGCACGCCTCTTATCCTTCACTTCTCTTTCTGCGGTGTCTGCTTATGGAGTTTTCTACGCAGGAGAAACTTCGGAGAATTCCTCCTTGGACACACTCATACTTGCGTTCTTTATTCCCCTGTTTCCCATAAGCCTGATAACCTCTTACCTCATAAGAAGATTTTGGATATACTCTTATCCGCTTATCGCCCTTTTGGGTGTGATAAGCATTGAGTTCATAAAAATACCAAACTATGAGTTCCTCTACTATCTCGCGAGCTTTACGCTACTTTTCCACTCGCTGAGGGCTGTGGTAAGCCAGAGCTTTAAGGAAGGTATCTCAGAACTGTATCCCGCACTACTTAGCTTGGTTTGGCTATCCAAGGAAGAAATTCACTTTGTTTTCCTCCTCTTGCCTTCCGCCCTTTTCTATCTTCTTGGCATTTACACTAAAAGAACGCTACATACAGATAGCTTTTATTACGCCGGTGGGTTTATAGAAAAGATGCCCATCTACTCCCTTTTGTTAGTGATCGCCTCTTTGCAAGCATGCCTTACACCCCTTATGCCAAGCTTCTATCCATTCTTTGATGCACTCTTGAAAGCCAATGCCCTACAGGCAACTCTGCTAATAATAGGATGGTTTATGCTCGGTGTAGCCATGGCACTTTCTGTATGGAGACCATTGCACGGCTTACCAAGGGAGGATATAAGTTATGCAGACCTTTTGAGGAGGTGAGCCCATGGAAAAAGGAAGAAAGCTATACATAAGGTCTCTTGTAAATATATCTGCTGAGCCAATAGCATATTTTTGGCCCATGAGAACTTTCATAACCCGGAATCCCCTAAGGGAGTTTGAAGATAAACCCTTTAAGGACGCCCTAAAGGACGGAGGGTTTTTGTTTGGAGGCAGAGGCTATCTCAAAAGGGAAGACTACAGAGAACTTTATTTTAAGGGCTACATGAAGGAGCAATATCTAAGAGAAGGCATAAGAAAGTTCCTTTCCTTTGTGGAACCTAAGGCGGACCTTCCTTACGAAGAATTGCTTTTTACCCTTTTGGTTGAGGACATAAAGGAGCCCGCTTTAAACAATCTATACAAGGGAAAAATAGACGAGGGAACAATGAACGCCCTCTTGGAGCACTTTACAGAGGACCCAGCCCAAGTGTGCAGGGAGCTTTTGCTATCCATAGGTTTAAAGCATACGGTCCAGGACATCATAAAACTACTAACCGGTAAAGACCTCTCCCAAACCATAGACGAGCTCACCATAAAGACAGCCTTTGACTTTTTGGACGAGGGACAATCCACCATAGACATGCCCGGTAGGAGTGCGGGCTTTTACAAAGCTTGGAGAGAGCTCGCAAAGAGGAACCTAAGGTTCTTCTTATGGGCAGGGAAAGGTTTAAAGGAAATGGTGGAAGCCTTTGAAGAACCCGAGCCCGCCATAGAGTATGTGCTAACTTCTTTTGAACTCCCCCAAGCCCTTTGGGAGGGATACATAACCCTTGAACTGGCATGCCTGAAGGGTATAGTGGGTTTTATAAAATGGCGTTCTCACAACAAGTTTTACTACTGGCAAAAGGTACATCCTGTTGATGTTGTGGATTACACCGCCATAAGACTTTTGATAGCCAAGGCGGTAATAGATGCCAACAAGAGGGACCTTCCCTTTGAACCCACCTACAGGGCATTGGAAGAGTTTTTGAGCAAAGACTATGCCAAAGCCTACCTCACGCACGAGCTTGCCACGAAGAGATGCCCGCCACAGCTTTGGGATTGTATAAGGGATTATCTAAAAAAGCCTCACGAAAAAGTAGAAGAATACACAAAAGCAAAGGCGGAAATTCTAACGCTTAGCCATTATCAGTTTCTGGCAAACTGGACAAAAAAGGTAGGCATAGACATAAACAGTATCAGCCCAGGGCATGTTCTCGAACTGGTGAGGGTTTATGAAAAGTTCAAAGAGGAAGAGGGATATATATGCCTCAGGGCACTTGAGGATACGCACCTACAGAACCTGATAGAGTCCATAAGGTTATCCCAAGAGACGCAAGAAAAACCCCTTGCTCAAGCGCTGTTCTGTATAGACGTGCGTTCTGAGCGTTTCAGGAGAAACTTTGAGAGCTTAGGAAGGTATCAAACCTACGGTATAGCAGGCTTTTTTGGTGTTCCCTTTGCCTTAGTAAATCTTCAAAAAGGGCACGAAGAGTTTCTGTGCCCTGTGATAGTAATTCCAAGAAATGTGGTTTTTGAGATGCCCTACAAAAAGGGTGGAGTAGAAAAGGAAAAAGCCATACACCAGGTTCTCCACGGTGTAAAAGACCACATATTGGCACCCTTTGTGGCGGTGGAGATGATAGGGCTTGCCTTTGGCTTTGACTTCTTGGGAAAGACCTTCCTACCGGAGAAGTATATAAAACTTAAAGAGCTCACCCTCAAAGACCACACAAGAACATCCCTAATGGTAAATAAACTCTCCGAGGAAGAAATAGGACAGATAACACGATCTTACTACCTTACACTTATAAGGACAGTCCTACAAGAACATCTTGGAATGCAGGATATTGATGTAAGCCGGGTGTATGAAGCATGCATAAACGGTGAGAACACGCTTGATGAAAACCTGAAAAAGGCGGTTGAAGTCTTGAAAAGCAAATACAAAGTGGATCGCGGTTATGTGGAGCTTTTCAAGGAGAGACTGAAAAGCGTAGGCTTTACAAAGGAAGAACAGGCGTTCCTAATATCCACAGCCCTAAAAAGCATAGGTTTAACCAAAGACTTTGCCCCAATAGTTTTTGTGCTTGGGCACGAGGGCAGGTCTGAGAATAACCCCTACGAGTCCGCCCTAGACTGCGGTGCCTGTGGTGGTGCTTCGGGTATTTATAACGCAAGGGTATTCTGCGTTATGGCTAACGACCCTGAGGTAAGGCGGATAATGGCTCAAAGGCATGGATTGGAGATACCATCAAGCACTGTATTTGTCCCCGGCATCCATAATACCACTACCGATGAAATATCTCTCTACGACCTTGAGTTTCTGCCCGCAAACTACCTCCCACTACTTGAAAACATAAGGAAAGACTTTCAAAGGGCTAAGGAGCTCACCCTTATAGAAAGAGGTCAGTCTTTGGATGCAAAGAAGCCGGAGGAGGTTTCTAAGAAAGCCTACGATTGGTCTGAAGTTAGACCCGAGTGGGGTCTTTCTGGCAACTACGCCTTTATTATAGGCAGGAGGAGCCTCACCAGCTCCACCAACTTGATGGGTAGAGTATTCTTGCACTCTTACGACTATCGCGTAGATAAAAAAGGTTTCTTGCTGGAAAACATACTGGCAGGTCCAGCGGTTGTAGGTCAATGGATAAACTCCGAATACTATTTTTCAACGGTGGATAACGAGGTTTACGGTAGCGGAAGCAAGGTTTATCACAACATAGTGGGGAGAATAGGAGTTATGACTGGTAATTACAGCGACCTAAGGACAGGTCTGCCCGCCCAAACGGTGCTAAAGGATGGCAAGCCCTTCCACATACCCATAAGATACACGCTTGTTATAGAGGCTCCCTTTGAGTTGGCAAAAAGAACCATCAACAAAATAAGAAAGATAAGGGAACTTATGCAAAACGAGTGGATAAACGTGATTATCCTTGACCCAGAAAGCGGAATCTTTTATAGATACTTAGAAGGCAGTTGGGTTGAATATCTTAAAAAAGAGGAGGTAAAGGTATGAAGAGTGTAAAGCTTCACGAGATGAAGAAGGTGGAAATAGTTGTCAGAGGAGAAGACTTAGATTTTGTGATTGACCTGCTTGAGAGGGCAGGGGTTAGTGGCTACACTATAATACACAACCTTTCCGGGAAGGGTAGCCACGGTTTTCACGAAGGACATCTCCTATTCAACGAAGAGGACACCCTTGTGATGGTTATTTCGGTAATGCCAGAAAACTTTGTTGAAGCAGTGCTTGAAGGCATAACTCCTTTTCTGAACAAACATTCGGGAGTGGTGTTCGTAAGCAGTGTTATGGTAAGCAGGGTGGAAAAGTTCGGTGATGTGCCAACAAGTGCGGGTGGAGGAAGTTGAGCTAACTTCTGGAGCTTACTAAAAGGTGCATAACTACAAAGGAGGGAACTTTAGGCTAAGACTAATCCTAATAACCGCCACCGCCACATCCCTCGGATTGGTGCCCATGCTTTTGTCAAAGGGCATAGGCTCGGAGGTTCAAAAGCCCTTAGCCCTGGTGGTTATAGGTGGGATTTTTACTTCCACTTTGCTTACACTGCTCATTCTGCCCTCAGTCTACGAAAAGTTTTGTGTTAAAATGGAAAAATATGAAGATAGGTATTAACTTCAATCCTGCACCCTTTCTTGTTTGGTTCAAGGACTACAACAGAGATAAGTTTATTAAGGATCTTATAGCTGGGCTCACTATAGCAGCAGTTCTGGTGCCCCAGAGTATGGCTTACGCCCTACTGGCGGGTATGCCACCCATCTACGGGCTCTACGCATCCTTTTTACCGGTGGTTGTGGCTGCCCTCTTTGGCAGTTCAAGGTTTTTGGCAACGGGTCCAGTGGCAATAATTGCCCTTCTTTCTGCCTCTGCGGTGCAAGGGCTTGCAGAGCCGGGCTCCCAAAGATGGGTAGAGCTGATGGCAGTCTTAGCCCTCATGGTGGGCTTTATAACGTTTTTTGTAGGACTTTTTAAGTTGGGTTTTGTTGTAGAACTCATATCCACCAGTGTAATAATAGGTTTTATAAGCGCGGGTGCCTTGGTTATAGCCCTATCTCAGGTGGGGCACTTCTTGGGTTTTAGCGTGGCTAAAACTACTCATATATACACCGTGATTGCGGATATAATCCAAAAGATAGAGCAAGCTAACCCATATACACTGGCAATAGGGATCTTAGCCTATGCCATTATTTGGCTCTCAAGAAAGGTCAATCCCCTTGTGCCGGGAGCGTTGTTGGCGGTTATAATAACCTCCCTTCTATCTTACCACTTTCAGCTTAAAAACTTTGGTGTTTCCATTGTGGGGAATGTGCCTCAGGGCATACCAGGTCCATACATTCCATCAGTAGATTTTGAAACTTTGGCATCCCTTTGGGGTGGTGCCTTGGTGGTAGCTGCCATTGGCTTGATGGAGGCTATGTCTATAGCTAAACGTTTAGCCCTTCAAGCGGGGGACAGATGGGACGTAAACCAAGAGCTGATAGGTCAAGGGCTAGCCAACATCGTGGCAGGAATATTTAGAGGCTTTCCGGTGGGAGGCTCTTTTTCAAGGTCCGCCCTGAACTTTCAGCTGGGTGCCCAAAGCCCCCTGGTAGGCGTAATAACCGCCTCGGTTATTGGTCTTACCCTTTTGCTTATAGCCCCCGCTTTTTATTACCTTCCCAAGGCAACCCTATCCGCCATAGTGCTCTCTGCGGTCATAAGCCTCATAAAACCTCAGGAGATTTTTAAGCTTTATAAAATCAATAAAACGGATGGTCTCATTGCGGGTATAACCTTCGTCAGCGTTTTCTTTATGGACCTGTGGGTTGCCCTTACCCTTGGCATTGTAATATCGCTCGGCTCTTTTGTCTATAAAACCATGTATCCCCGCATTGTGGTGCTAACAAGAAATCCCCAGTCTCAGACCTTTGTAAACGCAGAAAGGGAAAAATTGCCTGAATGTCCCCAGATACTGTACATAAGACCCAACATGTCTATATACTACGCCAACGCAGAGTATGTTTATGAATACATTCTCCAAAAGGCACAGGAAAAACAAAAGGACAGACCATTAAAGTATGTGCTAATAGATTTGGAGGCGGTCAATTACATTGATGCCACCGGTGGACAGACCCTTATGAGGCTCTTTGATGAACTAAAAAGGATGGGCTTAGAGCCCGCCCTTGCAAACATTGGCTGTGATATTTTCCCCATATTAGACAGGCTTGGCTTTGACAAAAAGGTTAGAGAGGACCTTGTCTTTGACTCAAAGGGTCAGTCCATAACCGAACTGTTTAAAAAGATAGACCATGAATACTGCGCCAAGGGCTGTCCCTACGCAGTCTTTAAGGAGTGCTACAGTGTTAAGCCAGCCGATTTCAAACCGGTAATGAACTTGTAATATAATATTAAGTCTTTTAAAAAGCGGAGGTAAAGCCATGGGTGGTTTGTTGCAAGAGGTCCAAAAAGCTTATCTCCCCCAAAGGGAATTTCCCGAGCTGAAGGTGGGGAACACGGTTAGGGTTTATTACAAGATAGTGGAAGGTGAAAAGGAAAGGGTTCAGCCTTTTGAGGGTGTGGTTATAAGAATAAGGGGCTCAGGGCTGGATAAGACATTCACAGTCCGCAAAGAGTCCTACGGAGTGGGCATAGAGAGAACATTTCCCTATTACAGTCCTAACATTGAAAAGATAGAGCTCGTGAAGTATGGAAGGGTGCGTAGGGCAAGGCTCTACTTCCTGAGAAAATACAAGGGTAAAGAAGCCCTAAGCAAGATAAGGGAGATCAAACCCTGGGAACTCAAGAAAAAGTAATGCTTGACTTTGAAAGGTCCCTCTGGGAGAAGGGACTTGTGGTGGCGGGTGTAGATGAGGCGGGGCGTGGTCCCTTGGCGGGTCCCGTGGTTGCCTGCGCGGTGATCCTCCCACCCTTCACAGAACCCTTTTTAAAGGGCGACTCTAAAAAGCTCTCCCAGAAGGAAAGAGAAGAAGCCTACGAACATATAAAAAAAATAGCCATAGCCATAGGTACCGCGGTGGTTGATAGCACGGTAATAGACAGGCTAAACATCCTAAACGCCACCAAGTTAGCGATGGAGAGGGCTTTGGAGGACTTAAAAACAAGGTTTGATGTGGTGATCTCAGACTATGTGAAATTGGAAAAGTTTAACTGCGTTCCTTTGGTTAAGGGGGACGAAAGGAGCTTAAGCTGTGCTTGTGCTTCTGTGGTGGCAAAGGTGCTAAGGGACAAAATTATGGAACACTACCATAGACATTTTCCAAGCTTTAACTTTCATAAAAACAAGGGCTATCCTACGCCGGACCACCTGAGGGTCCTGAGGGAGTTAATACCTACCCCAATACACAGAAAAAGCTTTTCACCTTTAAAACAACTGGAGCTTTATGCATATTCCCGTCCTGCTTGAGGAAGCGGTAGACCTACTTTTGGGAAGCGGGGGAAGGTTCTTTGTAGATTGCACGGTAGGGCTTGGGGGGCATACAAGGAGAATTTTAGAAAAGAACCCGCAAGCCTTTGTTATAGGCATAGACAGGGACCCCTTTGCCCTGGAAAAGGCAGAGGAAAACCTGAGGGAGTTTGAGGGAAGGTTCAGTCTATACAAAGCAAACTATTCGGACCTTGACTTAGTTCTAAAGGAGGAAGGTGTAGAGGCGGTGGATGGCTTTCTCTTTGACCTTGGCATGTCTATGCTACAGTTAAAGAGCCCGCGAGGTTTTTCCTTCCAGAGGGATGAGCCCTTGGACATGAGAATGGACCCAGAAGATAGGCTAACCGCCTTTGATGTGGTCAATAAATACTCGGAGAAGGATTTGGAAAGAATACTTAGAGAATACGGAGAGGAGATAAAAGCAAGGGCGATAGCAAAGGCAATAGTTTTGCAGAGGAGCAAAAAGCCCATAGAAACCACCGGCGAGCTCGTGGATGTGGTGCTATCTGTGGTAAAAAGAAGCGGAAAGGTCCATCCAGCCACAAAGGTCTTTCAAGCAATAAGGATAGAAGTAAATAAAGAGTTGGAGCATTTAAAGGTTGCCCTCTGGAAAGTTCCCCGTTATCTCAAAAAGGGCGGGAGGCTGGTGGTAATATCCTTCCACTCCTTGGAGGACAGGATCGTTAAAAATTTCTTCAAAGAGCATGCCTCTCAGTTTAAAATTCTCACCAAGAAGCCGATTACTCCAAGGAGGGAAGAGGTGATGAGAAACCCAGCCA
>Ga0272449_1004574_pt1 | contig 11205 bp, 14 predicted proteins | sample YNPCB0241_FD_198679 | JGI IMG/M metagenome (GOLD analysis project Ga0272449, IMG submission 198679) | Hot spring sediment microbial communities from Yellowstone National Park, WY, United States - YNP-CB-024-1 | ecosystem: Environmental > Aquatic > Thermal springs > Hot (42-90C) > Sediment...
CGCCCTGCCCCTGGCCCTCCTCGCCCTGCGACACCGGGCTTTGGACCTCCTCCTGGGCGGCCTCATGGCCCTCTTGCAGTCCCTTCCCACCTTCTTCCTGGGGGTGGTCCTCCTCTACGCCCTGGCTGTCCACCTTCCCCTTTTCCCCGCAGGAGGGTTTCCCGGGTGGGATAGGCCCCTCGAGGTCCTTCGCCACCTCTTCCTCCCCGCCCTGACCCTGAGCCTGGCCCGGGCGGCCATCCTCTTCCGCATGGCCCGAGCGAGCCTTCTAGAGGTCATGGGGCAGGACTACATCCGCACCGCCCGGGCCAAGGGGGTGCCGGAACTTGGGGTCCTCCTCAAGCACGCCCTCCGGCCCGCAAGCCTCCCCTTGGTCACGATTCTGGGCCTCGAGGGGGGGTTTCTCCTCACGGGGGCGGTCATCGTGGAGGCGGTCTTCGCCCTGCCGGGGATGGGGAGCCTGGCCCTGACGGCCCTCGAGGCCCGGGATTACCCCCTCCTCCAGGGCCTGGTCCTGGCCTTGGCTGCCCTCATCGTCTTGTTTAACCTGGTCGTGGACCTTCTCTACGGTTTTCTGGACCCACGGGTGGCCTATGCATAGCCCGAGCCTCCTCCTCGGTGGTCTCCTTGTGGGCCTCTTCCTCATCTTGGCCCTAGGCTCTTTCTTCTACCCCGTGGACCCCAACGCCCCCGACTTCCTGAACCGCCTCAGGCCTCCTTCCCCGGAGCACCCCCTGGGCACCGACCCTTTGGGCCGTGACCTTTTGGCCCGCATCCTCCACGGGGCCAAAAACGCCCTCCTGGTAGGGGGGATCGCCGTGGCCGTGGGGGTCTTGCTGGGGGTTCCCCTGGGCCTGCTGGCGGGGTACCAGGGGGGAGGATGGGACGCGGCCTTAAACCTCCTCATGGAGGCTCTCTACGCTCTCCCCGGCCTCCTCCTCGCCCTCCTCTTTGCTGCCCTGATGGGCCCTGGGGCCTTAAGCGGCATGCTGGCCGTGGGCCTTTCCCTGGTCCCGGCCTTCTACCGGATGGCGCGAGCCCTGACCCTGGGCCTCAAGACGGCTCCCTTCGTGGAGGCGGCCCTGGCCCTGGGAGCCTCTTCTTGGCGCATCTTGCTCCACCACCTTCTACCGAATCTGCTGGGTCCCCTTTTGGTCCAGGCTAGCCTGGCCTTCGCCGCGGCCCTCCTGGCCGAGGCTGCCCTCTCCTACCTGGGCCTTGGCATCCAGCCCCCGGACCCCAGCCTGGGGCGGATGCTCAAAGAAGCGCAGAGCTTTCTCCCCCTCTCCCCCTACCCGGCTCTGGTTCCGGGCCTGACCCTCTCCCTCGCCGTGTTGGGTTTCAATCTCCTGGGGGACGGCCTCCGCGACCACCTGGACCCCCGGCGGTGAGGTTGCAAATCTATGCGGGGGCGTGGTAGCTTATCCCCACAAGGGAGGTAACCCATGTGTGCGCCCCTGGTGATGGAGACGGTGGCTTGCTCCCTTTCCCGTAGGGCCTTTTTGGCCTCGGGGCTTACGGCCCTGGCGGGTGCGGCCCTGGCCCAGGCAACGGTCCCAGGGAAAGCCTTCTCCCGGGCGATGGACCTCACCCACGAGCTTTCCCCAGAGGTCCCCCTCTTCCCCGGGGCCGAGCCCATGCGGATCACCACCTTGGTCACCGTGCGCCAGAACGGGTACTACGGCAACCGCCTGGACCTTTGGGAGCACTCCGGCACCCACATGGACGCCCCGGCCCACTTTGTGGAGGGAGCCCCCACGGCGGAGAAGCTTCCCGTAAGCGCCCTCATCGCTCCCCTGGCCGTTATCCGCATTCGCGACAAGGCAGCTAGGGACCCTGATGCCCAGGTGACCGTCGACGACGTCCTAGCCTACGAGCGCCGCCATGGCCGCCTACCCAAGGGGGCCTTTGTGGCCATGGACTCGGGCTGGGAGGCCAGGTGGAGGAACCCCAAGGCCTTCCTCAACCAGGATGCCTCGGGCACCCTGCACTTCCCCGGTTTCTCCGCGGAGGCGGCGGAGTTTCTGGTCCGGGAGCGGGAGATCGTGGGGGTGGGGGTGGACACCCTCTCCCTGGACTTTGGCCCCTCCAGGGACTTCAAGACCCACATCATCTTCCTGGGCGCGGGGAAGTACGGCCTGGAAAACCTGGCCAACCTGGCCCAGGTTCCTCCCTCTGGGGCCCTTATCTTCGTGGGAGGTCCCAAACATAGGGGCGCCTCTGGGGGTCCGGTGCGGGCGGTGGCGGTATGGTGATCTCCTGGCTCAGGGTGCCTGAGGAGGAGGAGCTTCCCGAGGAGGTGCGGGCGCTTTTCGCCCGCTTCCGGGAGAAGACGGGCTTCATGCCCAACGCGGCCCGGGCCAGGATTGACCTCAAGCGCACCTACACCAACGCCTTCGTGGACCGGGCCTTGGAGGCGGTAAAGTGAAGGAGGAGGTGCGAGGATGAAGCGGATTCTGGCAGGGCTTCTGGCGTTTTGCCTCGGCGCTTTGGCCCAGAACTGGAACATGGCCACCCCTTACCCTCCCGGCAACTTCCACACCCAGAACATCCTGCAGTTCGTCAGGGAAGTAGAGGAGGCTACCGGTGGAAGGGTGAAGGTGACTGTACACCCGGGCGGCTCCCTCTTCCCCCACCCCCAGATCCTGCCCGCGGTGAGAAACGGCCAGGTGCAGATGGGGGAGGTCCTCATGTCCCTCCTGGCCAACGAGAACCCCCTCTTCAACCTGGACTCCATTCCCTTCGTGGCCACCAGCTACGAGGAGGCCTGGCGCCTCTACCAGGCCCAGCGCCCAGAGGTGGAGAAGTGGCTTCTCCAGAGGGGCGTGATCCTGCTCTACGCGGTACCCTGGCCGCCCCAGGGTTTTTACACCAAGAGGCCGGTGAGCACAGCCTCGGACTTTAAGGGCATGCGCTTCCGGGCCTACAATCCCGCCACCGCCCGCCTGGCCGAGCTTTTGGGTATGGCCCCGGTTCAGGTGGAGGCGGCGGACATCCCCCAGGCCTTCGCCACCGGCATCGTGGAGGCCATGGTCACCTCCCCTGTGACCGGGGTGGACACCCAGGCCTGGGACTTCGCCCGTTACTTCTACGACACCAAGGCCTGGATCCCCAAGAACATGGTGGTCATTGGCCGCCGGGCTTTTGAGGGACTTTCTCCCCAGGACCGGGAGGCCCTGGTGCAGGCCGCCAGGCGGGCGGAGGAGCGAGGCTGGAAGCTTTCCCAGGAGCAGGAGGCCAGGGCCCTTCAGACCCTGGCGGCCAGGGGCATGCAGGTGGTCAAGCCCTCGCCCCAGCTCATGGCTGACCTCAAGAAGGTGGGAGAGACCATGATTTTGGAGTGGCAGCGGCAGGTGGGGGCCACGGGGGTCAGGGTCTACCGCCAGTACCTTGGGCGATGAGGGCTCTTGGGTGGGCCCTCGAGGCCCTCTACCGCCTCGCCCAAGCCCTGGCCCTCCTCCTGGGGGTGTTCATCCTGCTGGTGATCCTGGCCCAGGTGGTGGGGCGGTTTCTGGGGTTCGTGGTGCCCTCGGCCCTGGAGCTGGCGGGCTTCGCCACAGCGGGGCTCATCTTTCTGGGCCTCGCCCCGACCCTTAGGGCTGGGGGACATATCCGCGTGGTCTTGGTTCAGCAAAAGCTCCCGCCTAGGGCCAGGGGTTGGCTGGAAGGCCTAAGCCTGCTCCTAAGCGTTGTCGCCGCCTTTTACGCCGCCTTTCATGCCTGGGGGAAAGCTTGGGAAAGCCTGCGCTTCGGTGACCTGGCCCCCGGACTCCTTCCCTTACCCCTTTGGATGCCCCTGGCCCTTTTGGCCCTCGGGTTGAGCGTTTTCGCTTTGGCCTTGCTGGAGGCTTTTCTCAGGGCCCTCGTTCGGGGGAAAGCATGAGCCTTTTGGAGATTGGCCTCGTCCTGGTGGTCCTCCTCTTCCTCTTCCTGGGCATTGGGGTCTACGTGGGCCTGGCCCTTCTCCTGGTGGGCTTGGCTGGCCTTGCCCTTTTCACCACCGCCCCCCCAGGGCCCAACGTGGCCACGGCGCTTTGGACCAGCACCTCGGGCTGGAGCCTGGCCGCCCTTCCCCTCTTCGTCTGGATGGGGGAGATCCTCTACCGTTCCCGCCTGGCCCAAAGCCTCTTCCAGGGTCTGGGCCCCCTGCTCGCCCGTCTTCCCGGGGGCCTCCTGCACGTGAACGTGGTGGCCAGCGCCCTCTTTGCGGCGGTCATCGGTTCCTCTGCGGCCACCACGGCCACCGTGGGGCGGTTCACCTTGCCTGAGCTCCTCAGGCGGGGCTACCCCAAGCCTTTGGCCCTGGGCTCCCTGGCAGGGGCGGGCACCCTGGGCTTCCTCATCCCCCCTAGCGTCATCATGATCGTCTACGGGGTCATGGCCGAGGTCTCCGTGGCCCGGCTTTTTATGGCGGGCGTGGTTCCCGGCGTCCTCCTGGCCCTTCTCTTGATGCTGACCGTGGCCCTGTTGGCGTTTTTCCAGCGCCGCCGTCTTCCCCAGGAACAGACCCCTTCTTTCGGCGAGGTCCTAAGGGGTTCGCTGGCGGTCTTTCCCGTTCTCCTCCTCATCTTCCTGGTGCTGGGGTCCATCTACCTGGGCGTGGCCACCCCCACCGAGGCTGCGGCCATTGGCGTGGCTGGGGCCCTGGCCCTCACCCTCCTGAGGGGGGAGTTCAGCGGGGAGCTCTTCCGGGAAAGCCTTCTGGGGGCCGTGCGCACCACCAGCATGATCGGCCTCATCCTGGCGGGGGCCGGAGTTTTGACCCTGGCCATGGGGTTCACGGGGATCCCCCGGGCTTTGGCCACCTGGGCTTCCGAGGCCGGGGTTACGCCCTTGCTTTTCATCTTCTTCCTCAGCCTGATTTACATCGTTTTGGGCTGGTTTCTGGACGGGATATCCATCGTGGTCCTCACCATCAGCGTCATCCTTCCCGTGGTCAAGGCGATCGGCCTGGACCCCTTGTGGTTCGGCATCTACCTGGTCATCATGGTGGAGCTGGCCCAGATCACCCCACCCGTGGGTTTTAACCTTTTTGTGATCCAGTCCCTCACGGGGGAGGACCTCTTCCGCATCGCCCGCCACGCCCTGCCCTTCATGGGGGTGCTCCTCCTCATGGTGGCCCTGCTGGTGGCCTTCCCGGGGCTGGCCACCTGGCTTCCCCGGACCATGACAGGAGGCTGAATGGAACTCGTCCCGTTGTACTTGGGTTTCCCCGCCCGGAGCCACCGGGGCTACCTTGGGCTTTCCAGCGCCTATTTAGTCGTGGGGGAACGCCTTATCCTCTACGACACCTTGGGCCATGGGGAGCGGGAGGGCCTTTTCGCCCGTATGGAAGCCCTGGGATTCTCCCCTTTGGACGTGGAGGTGGTAATCCTCAGCCATTTGCACTTTGACCATGCGGCCAACGCTGACCTTTTCCCCTGGGCCGAGGTTTGGGTGCATGAGATGGAGCTCGTCCATGCGGCAAGGGTTCGGGAGGACCCCAGACGGGACCTGGCCTGCCTCGCCTACCTTCCCCAGGCGCTTTCCCACCTGCGGCCTGTGGTGGAGGGGGGGGTGGGCCCAGGGATGTGCCTCCTCCACCTGCCAGGGCACACCCCTGGCCTCGTGGGGCTTTGGCTAGAGGGGATTGGGGTCCTGTGTAGCGATGCCATCAAGAGCCGCTACGATCTCGTGGGTTCTCCCGCACCCCCTTGCCTGGACCCAGAAATGGCCCGGGAAAGCCGCAGGCGGCTTATGGAGTATCCCAGACTATTTCCCGGACATGACGTGTCCTTACGCAAGGATGGTGGGGTCTTTGTCCCCGAGGGCGAGGCCAAGTGTTTCCTGAGGCTTGGCGATGGGAGGGAAATAGCGCTTAGGCTTTAGGGGGTGAGGAGCGTGGTTGTAGACCTCAATGCGGATGCGGGCGAGTCCTACGGGACCTTCAGCTATGGCCACGATCGGGAGATCTTCCCTCTGGTGACCTCGGTCAACCTGGCCTGCGGCTTCCACGGGGGGAGCCCGAGCCGCATCCAGGAGGCTGTGCGTTTGGCCAAAGCCCACGGGGTGGCCGTGGGGGCCCACCCTGGCTTTCCCGATCTGGTGGGGTTTGGTCGGCGGGAGATGGCTCTCTCCCCGCAGGAGGTGTACGCCGACGTCCTTTACCAGTTAGGGGCCCTCTACGCTTTCCTGAGGGTGGAGGGCTTGCCCATGCATCACGTGAAGCCTCACGGAGCCCTTTACCTGAAAGCCTGCCGGGACCGGGAGACCGCCCGGGCCATCGCCGAGGCGGTAAGGGCCTTTGACCCGGGGCTCCCCCTGGTGGTCCTCCCCGGCACGGTCTACGAGGAGGAGGCGGTGGGGGCGGGGCTTAGGGTGGTGCGGGAGGCTTTCCCTGAGCGAGGTTATCTGAAGAACGGCCAGCTTGCTCCCCGTTCCTTGCCCGGAAGCTGGATCACCCACCCCGAGGAGGCGGCCAGGCGGGCCGTGCGCATGGTCCTCGAGGGCAAGGTGGAAGCCCTGGACGGGGGAGAGGTGGAAGTGCGGGCGGAAACCCTCTGCATTCACGGGGATAACCCCCGGGCCCCGGAGGTGGCCCGGGCGGTGCGGGAAGCTTTGGCGGAGGCGGGAGTGGAGGTACGGGCTTTTTAGAGGGGCTGTTTGGAGCGCTGAAGGGCCGGGGCTTTGACCTGGAGGGGACGCGGGTGGTGGACCCCGAGCGGCTTTACCGGCTTCTTTTAGTCCTCAGTCTGGCCTTTGTGTGGGCCTTCCGGGTGGGGGTGTGGCTGCACCGGTTGAAGCCTGTGCCCGCCAAGAGGCATGGGCGTTTGGCCCGAGCCTCTTCCGCTACGGACTGGACCACCTCCAGCGGCATCTGTGGGCCAGGGTATCCCTCAAAGCCCCACCGTCCCCCTTGGGACCTGACCTCGCCCAACTTTTGACGTGTACATAGCAAGCGGGCTAAGAGCATTCACAGGGGGTGCTTTGAGGGTCATGACGTAACCTCTCCGGTTTGGAATCCCTTCGTGTGCTACTTGAATCTGTGCTCCTGGGGTGTGAAAAAAGAAGGAGTGCTATGCATCTAGACCGCGAGTACCTCCCTTATCATCTTAACGCAGAAACCCGCAAGACAGCTCCTGGGGAGCTGACCCTTGTGACTACCTGCGTCTGGGTTGACGATGAGCTCAAAGCCTGCCGGCTCAAGGCGTCCGCCTCTCCAAGAAACAGAAGCACCAAAAGGCCACCCTAGCCGAACTCCTGACCCTCGCTATCTTCAAAGATACGGCCTTCGGCCGTGACTCTTCTGTTGCAAGGCCAGGACCTCGCCGAGTCACGCAAACGCGTATCTTGGGGCTACCTGGCCGCCAAGACTACCCTGAAGGCTTACTTTCCCTCCCTGCCCCACCACAAGATGTTCCCCTACGTACGGGGAAGCAGCTCTCGCTTCTACAGGGTCCTCCAAAAGGCCCAGGGGCTGCAGGCCCACCTGGCCGTACCCCTCTCCGGGGGAAGAGGCCTTTTACAAGGGGTGGACCTCAACCCATCCCCCTGGCCCACGGCCACCGCATCCACGGCCTCAGCCGCAAGCTATGGGCTCCGCCCGTGACCCCCGAGGCCGCAGTAGGGGTAGGGCCCTATACCCCATATACTCACATCCCTTGATAACAATCAGAAGATCTTGACAAGCAGGCTATTTTGCGTTCTAATTATCCCTGAACCTAACCGAATGGTCGGTAAGGAGGTTGGAATGTTGCGTTTAACGATCTTCACAGGAGCTTTGCTTTTCCTTCTCATCAACTCTCTCAGCCTCGCGCAAGGTGACTACCGCTGGCCCCGACAGCTAATCTTCGGTTCCACTGAAGTGGGTACTGCTGGCTACGCCCTTCTGGTGGCCTGGACCACGGAGTTCACCGTTGCCACAGGGGTCCAAGCCCGGGTGTTACCAGGTGCCACAACCACAATCACAAGCTGGCTGTTGGAAGGACGGGTGGATTTTGTCTCAGCCCCGCTGACGGTCCTGGTGGAGTCCCTAGACGGGGAACCAGGATACCGCCCAGGGCCTTTAAGAGTGGCCTACCCTGTTTTCCTCACGCCTTGGGGACTGATGGTTCGGGGAGATAGCCCTTACCGCAGGGTGCAGGATGTTGGTCCAGGCACACGCCTAGCCTGGCCCCCTTTCTCATACTTCCACCGCATTTTGGATGGACTCCTCGCATGCCGGGGCCTGACGCGGGAGCATGTGCGCCTAGTACCCGTAGCCAACTATAGCGCCAACTCCCGCGTCATCGCCGAAGGAGGCGCGGACATCGCCTTCACCTCTCCTATATCAGACGTGAACGTGGAGGTGGAGGGGAATCCGAGGGGCATTCGCTGGCTGGCGGTGCCAACGGCCCAGGAAGATCGCACCTGCCTCCAGAGATGGCAGCGGGCCTACCCCCTTCTGCAGCTCGTGCGCCCTGCAGAAATCGGGGTCCAGTCCGCCCGGGGCGTGCGGATGTTCGTGATACCAAGCGTGTACTACACCCGCGCAGACGTGAGCGAGGAACTCGTCTACAACCTGGTGAAGTGGTTGGATGAAAACCACAGCCTCTACAGGGATAAGCACGCCCTTGCTAGATTCCAAAGCATGGAGAGCTTGCGCTTCATTGTGGAAAACATGGGCGTGCCCCTCCACCCGGGGACCGTGCGCTACCTGAGGGAGAAAGGCCTCTGGACCCAGGAAATGGCCAGGAAACAGGAAACCGCGGTAAAGCTGGTGGACCAATATGCTACCTTGTACGAGCGCGCCTCCAGCCTTGCCCGTTCCCGCCGTATCTCCACCGATCCTGCCAGTGAGTCTTGGCAGCGCTTCTGGCGGGATTTCCTGGCACAAAACCGCGTGCCTCGGTTCTCCGAGGCTTGGCGCCCCTAAGACGCCAGGGCATGGAAGGGCGTTTCGCCAGCTTGCCTTCCTGGGCCAGAGCTTGGGTCCTCCTGACCTCCCTCCTGGGGCTCTGCCTGATCCTCTTCTACTTCTTTGGCTTAAACCTTTTGAGGAAAAGTCTCCTAGATCTCACGTACTACTGGCTCCTTCTCGCCTTTTTCCTCCCCCTGACCTTCCTCCTTTTCCCGGCACGATCCCAGGATAAACAACCCTATTGGTACGACTATGCCCTCGCCATAGGCGCCCAGGGAAGCGGGCTACTCTTGGCTTGGCATGGGCCCTCCATGGTCCTTAGGCCGTGGACGAATCCAGAGTCTTTTTGGCAGGCGGCCGTGGCCATCTTCCTTCTGTTGGCGGTCTTGGAAGGGGCGAGGAGGGCTGGGGGTTTAGGCTTTGCTCTGGTAGCCCTTCTTCTAGCAGCCTACCCTCTCCTCGCTCCCTACATGCCAGGGCTCCTATGGGGGCCCCCTATTACCTGGAGAGAGGCCTTGGGCTACGGCATGTACTCTACCCAAGGCCTCCTCGGTTTGCCGATGCGCACTGTAGGGGAACTCTTGGTTGGTTTCTTGGTGCTGGCCGCCTTCCTTGTCGCTACTGGTGCAGGCCAAACCTTTTTAGAGTTAGCATCAGTTCTCTTTGGATGGACCCGGGGCGGGGCAGCCAAGGTTAGCGTGATGGCCAGTGGCCTGTTCGGCAGTTTAAGCGGTAGCATCCTCTCCAATGTGGCCAGCACGGGAAGCGTCACGATCCCCACCATGATCCGCTCGGGCTTCTCACGAACCTACGCCGCTGCTGTGGAAGCGTGCGCCTCCACCGGGGGTGTCCTCATGCCCCCGGTTATGGGAGCGGTGGCCTTCGTGATGGCTACCCTTCTAGGCATACCCTACGGCCAGGTGGTGATGGCCGCCCTGATCCCCTCTTTCCTCTACTACCTTTCTCTCTTCGCTCACGTGGACCTTTATGCGGCACGACATGGACTGAGAGGGCTTCCACAACGTAACCATCCTCCCATAAGAGAGATCCTTCGGAAGGGAGCGCCTTTCATCCTAGTGCTGGCATTCCTAGTTTTCGCCTTGATCTACCTTAGGCTGGAGAGGTTTGCACCCTTTTATGCTCTGGGAATGCTTCTGCTCTTCCTCATCCTCCAAAAGCGGGTTTCCCTTGAAACTATGTACAGAGGTATCCTTGCTGCAGGCTCCCTTATCAGCCAAACCCTAGCCCTAATCCTTCCTGTTGGCTTGATCCTGGCAGGGCTTTTAGGGACGGGTGCAGCTCCCGCCCTCACAGGGGCTTTGGTCCAGTTAGGGGAAGGAAATCTGTTTCTCATCCTATTTCTTGGGGTACTCGTGGCCTTCCTCCTTGGGATGGCCGGTGTCATGGTAGCTGCTTATATTCTGTTGGCGGTCACTCTGGCACCCGCCCTAAGCCGTCTTGGGGACTTCTACCCCCTGGCGGTTCACCTCTTCATCGCCTACTGGTCCATGCTCTCTGCCATAACCCCTCCTGTAGCGGTGGCCGCCTTTCTGGCAGCGCGCCTAGCTGGGGCAAACCCTCTCACCACCTCTTGGGAAGCGATGAAATTAGGGTTGGCCATCTATTTCATTCCCTTTTTCTTCTTGTTCGAGCCAGCCCTTCTCCTTCATGGAAGCCCTGCTTCTATCGCCTACCACATCCTCCTTGCCCTCACAGGAATCCTCCTTCTAGTAGGAGGCCTAGAGGGTTACTTCTGGGGTCTGGGCCATCTTCCGCTTTGGACTCGCCCCATCTATATCCTAGGGGGCCTTCTTCTGGCCATCCCCGAAGGGACGACCAGCCTGATGGCTATCCTCCTGCTTCTCCTAGTGAGCGGATGGCTGTGGAACAAGCGGAGGAAATTATGATTCCCAAGAAGGTCATCTTTCACCCAGACGGCACCTACAAGCCAGATTGGCGGCGGGAGGAGATCCCGCTTACCAAGGAGGACCTTTGGGCCATGTGGGCGAGGACGGGCGAGGTGCTGGCTAGCATAGAAAGGCAGGAGCGGATGATCCGCCGCTTCTACCGCTTCCTCACCAAGCACTTCGCCCCCAAGGAGGTGCGGGATGGACTTCAGGGTAGACGAGGAGACGGCGGCGCTTAGGGAGCGGGTGCGGGCCTTCTTGGAGGAGGTCGTCATCCCTCGGGAAGGGGAGGTGGCCAAGGACCTAAGCCGCATGGAGGAGGTCCTGAGGGAGCTGCAGAAGGAGGCCAAGGCCAGGAGGCTCTTCCTGCCCCACATGCCCAAGGAGTTGGGCGGGCTCGGGCTCTCCTGGCGGCAGCTG